>CENJ01171681.1_pt1 | contig 38337 bp, 31 predicted proteins | sample 356161 | NCBI WGS metagenome assembly CENJ01 (sample SAMEA2619531, study PRJEB7988) | marine metagenome | biome: marine biome (ENVO:00000447); feature: surface water layer (ENVO:00002042); material: "saline water (ENVO:00002010), including plankton (ENVO:xxxxxxxx)" | depth 5 m | reverse complement strand
TCTATTAGAGCTGCCATGGAAGCAATTAATAACATGGGTAGACCTCAAAAAATAGAACTACTCGTTTTGATAGACAGAAGATTTAATCGAGAAATACCCATTCAACCTGACTACGTAGGAGAAGAAGTAGACACAAGAGCTAACGATAAGGTAAAAGTGGACATGAAAAAACCAAATGTGATAATTGAAACAATATGAACAAATTAGGGCTTAAGCATTTATTAGGAATAAAAAACCTTTCAGCAAGTCAAATAGAATTAATTTTTGATACAGCTCAGAATTTTAAACAAATACTTAACCGACCCGTAAAAAAAGTCCCCTCCTTAAAAGACAAAACAATAGCCAATATTTTTTTTGAAAACTCTACACGAACAAAAATAAGTTTTGAATTAGCAGAGAAGCGTCTTTCGGCAGATGTGGTGAATTTTAATTCATCTAGCTCGTCAGTTAAAAAGGGCGAAACATTAACAGACACTGTAAACAACATTTTGGCTATGAAGGTTGATATGATTGTAATGAGGCACCCATCTCCAGGCGCAGCTGAATTTTTGAGTACACAAGTCGAAGCGCAAATTATTAATGCGGGTGATGGCACACACGAACACCCTACACAGGCATTGCTTGATGCATTTTCTATAAAAGAAAGTCTATCAGAAATTAAGCACAAGAAAATTGTAATAATAGGCGACATCATGCACTCTAGGGTAGCCCTTAGTAACATATTTTGCTTAAAAAAATTAGGAGCAGAAGTAAAAGTTTGTGGTCCAGCCTCACTTATACCAAAGCATATAGAAACTATAGGGGTAAGTTATGAGCCCAACCTTGAAAAAGCTTTACAATGGTGTGATGTTGCAAATACGCTGCGAATTCAGCTCGAACGTCAAGAAAAAGAGTATATAGCTAGCTCAAGAAATTATGCAGCACAGTATGGAATAAGTAAACAGAAATTAGATAGACTTGACAAACCCATTATTATTATGCACCCAGGCCCAATTAATCGAGGTGTTGAATTGACTGGAGACGTAGCCGATAGCCAGCATGCAATAATTCTAGACCAAGTAGAAAATGGAGTAGCTATAAGAATGGCGGTTTTATATCTTTTGGGCACAAATTAATTTTTTAATATGTCTAGCGCCAAAGTAATGGTCATATACACAGGTGGAACTTTTGGTATGACCCAAAACGGGAACAATGCACTTAGCCCTAGTAGATGGGATGATATCGTGGCCCATATTTCGCCAATCAATAAAGAGGACTTTAAACAAGTTGAGTTCACCTTAGAATCTTTTGATAATCCACTGGACTCATCCCAAATGACACCTAAAGAGTGGGTAATGATGGCAGAAATTATTCAAAAAAACTATCATAGCCATGACGGATTTATAATCATACATGGCACCGATACTATGGCATATTCTGCAAGTGTTCTAAGCTTTATGTTCCATAGTTTAAGTAAACCAATAATTTTCACAGGTGCACAACTGCCTGTAACACACACAAGAACAGATGCGTCTATTAATCTTATTAACGCAATATATCTAGCGGCAGCTAAAGTTTTTCGAATCCCCATAATTCCCGAAGTACTTATTTGTTTTAATAAAGTTTTACTGAGGGGCAATAGAAGCACCAAAAAAAGCACATTTGATTTTATGGGTTTTGAATCGCCAAATTTTCCTCAATTGGGACGGTTCAACCAAAAAATTGAAATAAATAAAAAAAACATCCTTCAAATTCCTGAAATACCGACCAAATTTTTATTTAATATTTGTCCTGACATAATTACCATAAATCTATTCCCAGGTATGAATTTTAAGTTTTTAAAGTACATAAATAAGTCTAATGAAATTAAAGGAATAGTCCTAAGGAGCTTCGGTAGTGGAAATATTCCTCAGAGTCAAGAATTTATTGAATTTTTAGAAGAGGCAATCCAATTAAATATTGTCATCGTCAATATAACACAATGCAAAGAAGGAAGTATAAAACCTCATCAGTATGGTGCAAGTTTGCACAATAAAAATCTCCCAATAATCAATGGATACGATAGTACACTTGAAGCGGCTTCTACAAAATTGATGTGGGTTTTGGCCAATTCTTCACCGCAAGATCACCATGCTTTGATGTCTAAAAATTTAGTAGGTGAAATAACAACATAATAAACTGATTTACAGTAGATTATATTAAAAATATTGGTAGATACATTGTGGATAAACTGTTTGATTAATGTACTAATAATCAAGCATCAATTAACTACCTTGCTAACGTTTGTAGCAAATGGAGGAAAAGAAAAACAACTATGGTGCCAATAATATACAGGTACTAGAAGGGCTTGAAGCAGTAAGAAAAAGACCAGCCATGTATATTGGTGATGTTGGTCTAAAAGGACTTCATCATCTTGTTTATGAAGTAGTAGACAACTCAATTGATGAAGCATTGGCTGGGCATGCAAGTACAATTGAAGTAGAAATTTTACCAGATAATTCTATAAAAGTTAAGGACGATGGTAGAGGAATTCCAGTCGGAATGCACGAAAAAGAACAAAAATCAGCTTTAGAAGTTGTAATGACTGTTCTTCATGCAGGAGGAAAGTTTGATAAAGATACATATAAAGTATCTGGCGGGCTGCACGGTGTTGGTGTTTCCTGTGTCAACGCACTTTCCACTAAATTGGTAGCAACTGTCCATAGAGAGGGAAAAATTTATCAGCAAGAATATTCCATCGGTATTCCTCAAACAAGTGTGAAAACTATAGGTGAAACTTCTATTACAGGAACGATTGTAGAATTTAAACCGGACCAACAAATTTTCTCCGATACAAAATATAATTATGATACACTAGCTTCTAGGCTTAGAGAGCTAGCTTATTTGAACAAAGGAATAAAGCTTATTCTTACAGATCAAAGAGAAATTGATAACGAAACCAATAAATTTAAAACTGAAGAATATTACTCGGAAGGTGGGTTAAAGGAATTTGTTCAATACTTAGACAGCACTAGAACTACTCTTATTCCTGAACCAATTTATGTAGAGGGAGAAAAAGACGGTATTCCAGTAGAAGTAGCTTTACAATACAATAATGGGTATAGTGAAAACATTCACTCGTATGTAAACAATATTAATACAATTGAGGGTGGAACACATGTAGCAGGCTTCCGAAGATCCTTAACAAGAACATTGAAGAAATATGCAGAGAATAGTAAGATGTTGGATAAATTGAAATTTGAAATAAGTGGAGACGATTTTAGAGAAGGTTTAACAACTGTAATTTCAGTAAAAGTTGCAGAACCACAATTTGAAGGACAAACTAAGACTAAATTAGGAAATTCTGAAGTTAGCGGAGCAGTAGATACCTGCTTGGGAGAAATATTAAATAATTATCTCGAAGAAAATCCCAACCAAGCAAAAGTGATCATTAACAAAGTTATCCTCGCCGCACAAGCCCGTCATGCTGCTCGAAAAGCTAGAGAAATGGTTCAGAGAAAAGGAGCTATGAGCGGTGCAGGACTTCCAGGAAAATTATCAGATTGCTCCTCGAGAGATCCTGAAGAGTGTGAGATTTACCTAGTTGAGGGTGACTCAGCAGGTGGTACCGCAAAACAAGGGAGGGAAAGACAATTTCAGGCCATTCTGCCACTTAGAGGAAAAATATTAAATGTAGAAAAAGCCTTAGAACATAAGATTTATGACAATGAAGAAATCAAAAACATGTTTACCGCACTTGGGGTTACAATTGGAACTGATGAGGATGAAAAAGAATTAAATACATCAAAACTTCGTTACCATAAAATTGTAATCATGACAGATGCTGATGTAGATGGAAGTCATATCAGAACCCTCATTTTAACGCTATTTTTTAGGTACTTAAAGAAGCTTATTGAAGAGGGTTACCTTTATATTGCCACACCTCCTTTGTATTTGGTTAAAAAAGGTAAAACCCAAAAATATGCATGGAATGATGATGAAAGAGATTTGATTATAGAGAACATTGGCTCAGGTAAACCAGAATCTGTAGGTGTTCAGAGATATAAAGGTTTAGGTGAAATGAATGCAGAACAACTTTGGGAAACCACAATGGATCCAGAAAGACGCACGCTTAAGCGAGTAACACTCGAAAGTGCAGCAGAAGCAGATCACGTATTTTCGATGCTCATGGGTGAAGAAGTTGCCCCTAGGAGAGAGTTTATTGAAAATAATGCGAAGTATGCCAATATTGACGTATAAGTCATTTATTTAAATGCCAAATTTCCCTACCCTCCATTTTTCTAAATAAAGAATATTCTCTTCGAAGTACATTTTGTAAATATTCTTGACCCCCCGGGATCTTACTCAAATACTTTTCATTTGGTTTTTTTATTATCCAAGTAGGTTTTTTCTTAAGCAAAACTTGAAATTCTTCAAAAGAACTTTTCTCTGCTTTTTCCATAAATTCAAACAAATAATCTCGAGTAATATTACTTGGATGTGTAATTGATGGCCGCATAGGTTCCTTCTCAAACCACCAATAAGTCAAATGGTCACACATGAAAAAAAACTGATCATCGGTATGGTAATAATTTTCTAAACTATCTACAAGCCTTGTAGAAAATCCAAAAGTCCACCGGGGTGGATCCAAAGTTTCCCAAATATTTCTAAAATATTGATTGCCTAAGGAGAATGATGCAGCAAAAACAGGCAATAGAATTAGATTTCGGGTCTCGAATCTGAATTTTTCAAAAATCTTAGCAAAAAACAAAATAGAAAATATGCATAGAAATGGAAATAATTGTATTAAATAATGAGAAAAAGCGGCACCACTCTTAATAATTGAAAAAAATACCAATACAAAAATGTATAGAACCTTTTTTTCTTTTGCACTTTTTTTATTCAATAAATAACCGAAGGTCCCCATCCATATAAACACCCCAAGAATTACCAATGAAAGGTCTCCTTTAGGAAAAGTTGCCCACCAAATATTTTCTAATTGTTTTAAAAAAACTTTGATAACACTCATTTGATAATTGCTATAAGAGAATGGAGCTAAAAAAGTAGATCTAAACCATAAGTCAACTTTGCCAATAAGCAAGTAGGGGAGAGCTATTAAAAAAAGTCCTACAAATCCACCAAGGCAATATTTTAAAACATAAACAAGACGATTTAAGTCTCTGCTTCTCAAAAAACTAAATAAAATACCAATTAATAATCCTGCCCCAACAAAGGCAAGATTTAGTCTAATCATTGCAGCCAAAGACAAGAGTAAACCGCTAAAAAAAGGAGAATTTTGATTTCTAATATACAGTAAGGAACCATACATTAAAAAAGGTATAGCAGCATGTTCGGATAAAAACCCTTGACCACCAGGGAAAAGACTTGCATAGGAAATAAATAATAGACTTGCAAAAATTCCTACTGATTTATTTGCAATTGTTTTGCCCAAAAAATAAACGGCCATTGATGTTCCAAAGACAAATAGAGACCCATATAATCGGATGAGAAAAATTGATTTCCCTGAAAAAAAAATGATAAAACCATAAATGTAGCCAAGTAGAGCAGGTTTTAAGTCCCAAAGTTTTGTAAATGGTAAATGACCATCTAATAAGGATTGACCTACTAGCAGGAAGGTGCTTTCATCCCAATCGTATATATCTCTGAAAAAAAAAGGTAACCTGCAAAAAATGGTAAAAATGAGTAAGCTTAGAGCCGTTCTATGCGAAATGAAATTAGTGATTTTTATTAATTTAGCTCCCAAGTACTTCTGCTAAGTTTATCAATTCTTTCGGGAAATCTTTATGCTTTGAAATGGCTTCATCTAAAGAACAAATGCTTAGTTTATCATTGATTATACCAACTGCTTTTTGACTTTCACCTTCCACTAAATTTTTAACTGCGTTTGCGCCAAGTCTTGATGCTAAAATCCTATCTTTTACAGTTGGACTTCCGCCTCTCTGGACATGACCCAAAACAGTGGTTTTTATACTTAAATAAGGAAAAGTAGCTTTTAGTTTTTCTCCAAGTTTAATGGCTCCACCCTCTTCATCTCCTTCTGCAATAACAATTATTGAAAATGATTTTTTTCGTTTTTCCTTTTTAAAATATTTGGTGAGTTTATCAAAATCTTGGGCATCTTCAGGAATTAAAATGCCCTCAGCGCCGCCAGCAATTCCGACATTTAGTGCAATATAGCCTGCGTCTCTTCCCATAACTTCAACTAAAAAAACACGGTTGTGACTATCAGCAGTGTCTCGAATTTTATCGATGGCATCTAATGCCGTATTGGTAGCTGTGTCATAACCAATTGTATAATCGGTTCCAAAAAGATCATTATCAATGGTGCCCGGAACACCAATGACTGGCATTTGATATTCAGTGCTAAATATTTTTGCTCCTGTATAACTTCCATTTCCACCAATACAAATAAGACCATCAATTTTATGATGAAGCAAGTTGTCAAACGCTTTTTTTCTTCCATTTTGAGTTTTGAATTCTTCACTACGAGCAGTCTTTAATATAGTACCGCCTCTTTGAATAATATTGGCTACTGAGGAAGAGTCCATATTGACAATTTTGTTTTCAATCATGCCTTGATATCCCTCTTTAATTCCTTTTACTTCTATATTATAGTAAGATGCAGATCTTACAACTGCACGAATGCACGCGTTCATTCCGGGGGCATCCCCTCCTGATGTATAAACACCAATTGTATTCATTTATTACGAAGAAACAAAAAAGGCGAGAAACCCTCAGGAATCTCGCCTTTATATTTTTTAACTCCTTTTACGCTTAGAGTACTTTTTTAAATTGAAACTCAATATAATCCTCATTATTTGAGGCGATATCTGCAACTTTGGTAATTAGTATGAGCGCGTAGTTATCAGTATCTCTTAACTTTAGTCCATAGACATCACCTTCAGTTATATTGTCAATTTGGTCGCTTGCGGGACCTGCTGCATCATAAGCTTCCTTTAGAGCAATATCCGTTTTGATATTATCCCAGTTACCTAGTTTTTTAAACTGAGTTCCATTTCCGCTTGTCCATGACGGAGCCCATGCTAGTGATGAACCTTGAAGTCCCAAATCTTTTAAATCTTTCTGATTGTCATCATCATCTTTTAGTCTTTGTACGCCAACAATTATGTCAAAAGCACCAGCATTAGGGCCATCTGCATTCCAAACTTTCAAGCTTATGTCATTAACGTCTTTATCGAAAATAGTTAGATTTTGACCAGCCTCGGATACAGTAATTGTTAATGACTTACTTACAACATTGTTATCTTTATCGGTTACTTGAAATGTGATCAACATTGATCCGGATTGGTTGGTAGTTCTTCCTGAATAAACAACTCGAACATTTTTTTCATTTGTTGTTGTATCGTAGACAACACCAGATGCTGCATCATTTATAGATTGGCTTACTTTAACATTTGTAAGCTTTTTATCACCAACAGCATTAATACCAATGCTAAATTCGGCGTCTGTTGTCAATATAGCATCACTACTAATAAATGAGGAACCACCTATAAAATCTATCGTAATATTGGTTTTAGGTTCTTCATCTGGACCACAAGAACTTATAAGCAAGCTTGCCAAAAAAGTTATTAGTGAAAGAAATAATATTTTATTTTTCATAATGCGAATTAACTATATTTTTAATTATTCGTTGCATTTTGCATAATAGTAATGGGTTATTTCGGTGACAAGTTGGCAATTTTAGATATCGTCATTTTATTTATTTTTTTGGCTTTCTCCTTTTTAATTGCTATAAAGTCCTCTAAAACGAATAAAGGTAGTAAAGGAGTTTTCTTAGGAGGAAGGTCATCTTCATGGTTGGTGCTTGGTATTTCTATGGTAGCAACAACTTTTGCAGCAGATACTCCTTTGGCTGTTACAGAAATAGTAAGAGAAAAAGGAATTGCAGGAAATTGGTTGTGGTGGAATGCAATCATAGGAGGGATGTTTACTGCTATTTTTTTCTCAATTTTTTGGCGAAGAAGTGATGTTACTACTGAAGTGGAGTTAATTGAATTAAGATATTCAGGGAATGCAGCTAGATTGCTTAGAAAAATTAAAGCAGTCCATTTGGGGTTCCTTATGAATATAATGGTAATGGCATGGGTGAATTTGGCATGGACAAGTATCCTATCTTATTTTTTTGAATTAAATGCACTTCAAACCAAAGTTGCACTTATTGCGGGTATTTTATTTATCATTTTATACGTTTATATAGGTGGATTGAAAGGCGTAATAAGAACAGATGCTTTTCAATTTCTTTTGGCAATTTTGGGGAGTATTATTTTAGCATATTTTGTTGTTAATAGTAATGAAATAGGTGGTTTGGCTAATTTAACCAATAAAATCCCAAAAGAAGCACTTCAATTTTTTCCAAGTATTGCAAATGATTCTGCAATGTTTAGTCTGGGTTTAACAACTATCATTGCTTACCTTGGAGTAATATGGTGGAGTAGTTGGTATCCTGGACAGGAACCCGGTGGTGGTGGTTATGTTGTGCAAAGGATATTGTCGGCAAGATCTAATAAAGATGCTGTTTTGGCGACTATACTTTTTCAGGTTGGACATTTTTGCCTTCGGCCATGGCCATGGATTATGGTTGCTATTTGTAGTGTAATATTATACCCTGATTTGTCTCCTTCTCAAGCACGCTTTGGTTATCTAATGGTAATGAATGATTTTCTGCCTATTGGTTGGAAAGGCTTAATGCTTGCGGGTTTTGCTGGTGCCTACATGAGCACAATGTCTACTCAACTAAATTGGGGGACAAGTTATTTAGTGAATGATTTGTTTGCAGAAGAAAAGGTAGATAAAATTGGTCTGAAAAAACTGTCTCTTGCTTCCATGTTGATATTGGCATTTTTTTCTTGTGTGTTAACCTTTTATATCACAAGTATTAAATCGGTTTGGCAATTTATTTTAGAAACTGGAGCCGGACTTGGTTTGGTCTTGATTTTAAGGTGGTACTGGTGGAGAATAAGTGTATGGAGCGAAATTACTGCAACTTTTGCGCCTTGGTTGTTTTACGCTCTTTCTCATTTTAAATTACAGCTTGTCTTCCCAAATAGTTTGTTTTTTACTGTGGCATGCACGACCATTACTTGGTTGTTGATTACTTTTTTAACGCCTCCAGAATCCAATACCACTTTAAATAAGTTTTATGAAAAGATTAAACCTTTGGGTTGGTGGACAGGAATAGGTAAAAGCCCAAACAATAAAATTTTAACACACATGCTATTGGCTTGGGCAGGTGGGATAACCTTCATCCTTAGCTTACTTTTTTTAATTGGAGATATATTGTTGAACCAGGCTTCCAATTTGTTAATCTTATTGCCTAGCAGTATTATAGGTGCTTTATTTTTATACATTGGCTTAAATAAGTCAAAAATGCTGAATTAAATATTTGGCATACCAATTGCTTCTTAATTGTTCACTAGGTAACTACTACTGAGTGACATCTTGTCTTATGGATATAAATTTTGATCATTTTTATTTCGATTCAGAAAGTGAAGATAACTTCGATACTCCCGAATTCATCCCATTGATGTCTCAAGAAGATGAAGAAGAGATGGAGAAGGAAAAAGCGCCAGATATAATCCCCATTTTGCCTTTACGTAATACGGTACTTTTTCCCGGTGTTGTTATACCAATAACTGTAGGCAGGGATAAAAGCATTAATTTAATAAATGAGGCGTACAGAGGTAAAAAACTTATAGGGGTGTGTACCCAACATAGCGCAGAAATTGAATCACCTAATGGCGACGACGTTTATGATATTGGTACGCTTGCACGGATTATAAAAATACTTAAAATGCCTGATGGCAACACAACGGCGATTTTACAAGGCAAATCAAAATTTGAGTTGTTAGATGTTGTTGAAGAAAAACCCTACTTAAAGGCAAAAGTGACCAAACTTCCAAATCCTAGGAAACGGAAAACCAAAGAAATGAAAGCACTAATTTCTTCGGTACGAGAGATGGCTGTCAAAATTGTTGAGATGTCCCCAAATATTCCTTCAGAAGCAACATTTGCAATTAAAAACATTGATAGTTCTAATTTCCTCGTGAATTTTATTTCTTCAAATCTCAATATTTCAGTAGGAGAAAAACAAAAGCTTTTAGAGATAAGACAACTTAAAGAGAGAATGGAGCAAGTTATGGTTCACCTCAACAAGGAATTACAAATGTTGGAATTGAAAAATCAAATTCAAAGCAGGGTTAAGGGTGACTTAGATAAGCAACAACGAGAATACTTTTTGCAGCAACAAATGCGCGCAATTCAAGAAGAATTGGGTCCGGATTCTGGTTTCGTAGAACTTGATGAGTTGAAATCTAAAGGTGAAAAAAAGAATTGGCCAAATTATACTAAAAAAGCCTTTTTCAAAGAGTTAGATAAACTTGCCAGGATTAATCCTTCAGCTCCCGATTACTCTGTTGGATTAAACTACATTGAACTCTTATTGGAATTACCTTGGAACCACTGTTCTAAAGATAATTTTGACATTGAGAAGGCCAAAACACAACTTGAAAAAGACCATTTTGGATTAGATAAAGTAAAAGAAAGAGTTTTGGAGTACATGGCTGTTCTTAAGTTGAGAAATGATATGAAAAGCCCGATTTTATGTTTGTATGGTCCTCCAGGTGTTGGAAAAACCTCTCTTGGGAAATCTATAGCAGAAGCTGTCGGTAGAGAATATGTGCGGATGAGCTTGGGTGGTCTCCATGATGAATCTGAATTAAGAGGACATAGAAAAACATATATAGGTGCAATGCCTGGAAGAATAATTCAATCAATAAAAAAATCAGGAACCAGCAATCCGGTTGTTGTCTTGGATGAAATAGATAAAATAGGCTCGGATTTTAGAGGGGATCCATCTAGTGCTTTATTAGAAATTTTAGACCCTGAGCAAAATAAAACATTTCATGACAACTATGTTGAGTTAGATTATGATTTATCCAAAATATTATTTATCGCTACTGCAAATAGATTGGATACGATTCAACCTGCCCTGCTAGACAGAATGGAAATAATTGAAATTAATGGATACACCGTAGAAGAGAAAATACAAATAGCTAAAAAATATTTGTTACCAAAACAAAGAAAAGCCCACGGTATAAAAGCAAATGATTTCAGAATTTCCAATAAAAATATTGAAACTATCATTTCTGAATATACAAGAGAGAGCGGCGTGCGAGGTCTTGATAAAAGGCTAGCTTCTTTGGCCAGAAAAAGAGCTTTGGAGTTGGTTAAAAAAGAGGTAACCAGTTCTAGTTTTGGTAAAGATAAAATTCATGAAATCCTAGGTGCAAAAAGAATTGAAAAAGAACAATACCAAGACAATTCAATTGCCGGAGTAGTAACTGGTTTGGCATGGACATCTGTAGGCGGTGAGATACTATTTGTGGAGAGTCAATTTACCGAAGGCAAAGGAAAAATAACACTCACTGGTCAATTGGGTGATGTGATGAAAGAATCAGCAACCACAGCCATTACTTTTCTGAAGTCACACAGTAGCTACTTAGATATTGATCCAAAAATATTTGATTTGCAAGATATACACCTTCATTTCCCTGCCGGAGCAGTTCCAAAGGATGGTCCTTCTGCAGGTATCACGATACTAAGTTCCTTGGCTTCAATGGCCACACAAAGAAAGGTGAAAAGTCACTTGGCTATGACAGGTGAGATAACGCTAAGAGGCAAGGTGCTTTCTGTAGGTGGAATTAAAGAAAAAGTATTGGCGGCAAAACGAGCAGGCATAAAAGAAATTATTCTGTCTCAAGCCAATAAAAAAGACGTTGATAATATTGAGGAAAACTATACCAAAGGGTTGAAATTTTGCTATGTAGAAAATATGCTAGATGTACTTAATTTAGCTTTGACTAATGAGAAGGTTAAATATCCCAAAACGTGGAAGACCAATTAGGCAGTTTGTTTACAGAAATAATGGATAATTAAATTGTCCTACTTTCGTTAAAGTTACATGAAAGCCAAAGCAGTATTTCTTTGCATCCTTTTTTTCTTTGGCAAAACTATGCGTGCACAATTGGGTGGAAATATGTCTTTTGCATTTGCTTTTAACCCCCCAAGCCCACGAAGTATGGCACTCGGAGGAACCGTTGTTTCTCAAAAAAATAGAGACCTTAGTACCACATATCAAAACCCTGCTCTTCTTGATCCTAATTTACACAAAAACGAACTTCAGATAAGTTATAGTAAATTTATAGAGGACATTAACAATGCTTATGTATCCTACGCCATGGCAGTACCAAAAATTGGCACAGTTGTGGGACATATTTTTGTTTCTGATTACGCCAATTTAGAAGGTTTTGATGAAACGGGAAGCGCTACAGGAAATTTTAATGCAACAGATTACGCATTCAAAATTTCAGCGGCCAAAACTTTGAATGAAAAATGGCGCACAGGAACAAATATTAACTTTCTTTATTCTGCATATGAAAGATATGTAGCAACTGCATTTGGACTTGACGCGAGTTTGCTGTATACTCAAAAAGACAAAAACTTGGATTTAGCATTTGTGTTGCGAAATTTGAGTTATAATGTAATACCTTATAACGATACAAGGGAGCATCCTTCGTATGAAATTATGGCATCAATCAGCAAAAAATTAGAACATAACCCTTTACGGATCACACTAATGGCAAGAAACCTTCAAAAATGGGATTTAACTTACAAAGAAAATTTAAATGAAAATCAACAAATTAATATTGAAACTGGAGAGCTTATTCAGGAAGAGGCATCATTTTTTGAAAAAGGTATGCGGCATGTGGGTGTGAGCGCAGAAATGCTTTTCTCTAAAAATTTTCATTTAATTTTCGGGTACAACCATCAACGAAGGAAAGAAATGGCACTAGCAGTAAGAGGCGGATTTACAGGTTTTTCATGGGGTTTCTGTATCAATGTGAAAAAGTATCAAATAAGCTATGCTCATGGTGGATATTTTCCAGGTCAAGGTGCCAATTTTTTTGGTATCCAGAAAAACTTATCGGATTTTACCAGACAATAATTTTTTGTCATTCTATAATTATTGCGCTTAATATTTATATGTTTGATGCATCGCTTTTCAATCGAAAATAAATATCGCAATCGATGGACATTCATCTTGCGGAAAGGGCACTTTGGCCAAAGCATTGGCCAAAAGTTTGGGGTATTTATTCATTGATAGTGGTGCGATGTATAGGGCTTTTTCACTATACTGCATTGAGCAGAATATTGAACCTTTTCAAGTGAAGCAAAATTTTGATAAACTAAAAAATATTCAAATACAATTTCAATTTGATGATGACAAAGACTTTTATTTCACGCAACTAAACAATACAAATGTTGAAGAAGAAATAAGGCAACCATATGTAAGTGCAAAGGTTAGCGATTATAGCAAGTTAAAAATTGTACGGGATTTTATGGTTGATCAACAGCAAAAAATTGGAATAGATAAGGGAGTGGTCATGGATGGTAGAGATATTGGTACGGTAGTTTTTCCTAATGCAGAGTTAAAAATATTTATGACGGCAATGCCTGAAGTAAGGGCCAATAGAAGGTACAATGAATTAATAGCCAAGGGTATAAATGTAAGCTATGACCAAATCCTAAAAAACCTAGTGGAAAGAGATAAAATAGATTCTACTAGAAAAGAGAGTCCTTTGAAAAAAGCAGATGATGCAATAACGTTAGACAATACAGATATGACTCGCGAACAACAGGCCAAATTGGCATTAACGTGGGCAGAAGGAGTTATTGCAAGCTTTGGTTAATTTCGCGTTTTAACATATGGATTATAAAAATATTATAACCATTTCTCTTATTCTTTTTGCAGTAATTGATGTGGTAGGCTCTATTCCAATTATTATATCACTACGTCAGAAATTGGGTCACATACAATCTGAAAAAACCACCTTTTTTAGTGGCGTTTTGATGATTGGCTTTTTGTATTTTGGAGAACTAATTTTGAAGTTTATTGGCGTTGATATGAGTTCTTTTGCCATTGCCGGTTCTATTGTAATTTTTTTGTTGGGCCTAGAGCTGGTTCTAAATGTTTCCATATTTAAACAGGATGGAGATGTATCTTCGGGCAGTTTAGTTCCTATTGGATTCCCTTTATTGGCTGGTGCGGGAACATTAACAACCCTTATAACTTTGGATTCTGCTTATGCCAAAATGGAAATAATTATTGGGATTTTAATCAATCTAGTATTTATTTATTTGGTTTTGAAAAGTACAGCTTGGCTAAGTAAAGTATTAGGGAAAAGCGGTTTAGCTATATTGAGAAAAATATTTGGTATCGTATTGCTATCTATAGCTGTTAAAATTTTTAAAGATAATCTTATTTGAGCTTGATTAAATAATAAGCGCAAGAGGATATAAAATTTCTTAAAATTGGTAAGGAGAATATAATTGAACTTTGCTTGATGGTAGGCCAACCAAACTTATATTTATAAATAGGATTGCTTATGAAACCTTGTTTTAAGACAATTTCATAATTTATTTTTTTACATATTCTCTCAAATCTATCAATTGATAAACCTGTTTCTTTGATTTCCATGACATTTTCTATTTTCTTTTCTGATTCTCCTAATGAATTGAGGAAAATTCGATAAAGTCTATTAGGCAATAAATGGGTCCAAGGGATTTTTGAGCCTATTTTATGATTTAATACTTGCTGATGACCACCAAAAGGCATTTGCCAAGGCGGAAAGGCAAAAAAAACAAGCCCATCTGGCTTCAACATTTTTTTTAAGTTGCTTAAAAACTTTTCTTGATCATGAATATGTTCAATTACATCTTTAAGGATAACTATGTCAAAGCTGTCTATCTCATTAATCATTAAGTCTTCAATTTTGCTATCAATTAATTCTACTTGTCCGTTGTGGCAGTAATCTGCTAAAAATTTTTTCGCCAAGGCAAGCCGTGCAGGTTGAAGTTCTATTCCAACGCAGGGATTTCCCATTTCTAAAAATGCCTTTAATACCCCCGCTTCGGCACATCCAATTTCTAAAACCTTGTCTTTAGGATTTATTTCTCTGTGCAGAGAAATAAAAGGAATAATAAATCTCTTTGAGATTTGATACTGTATATTAAAATACCTTGATTTATCTTTATGAAAGGCAAACATCTATTTAAATGAGAGAAGCGTTTTTTCAATAATGTCGCAAGCATCATGGATTTGATTTTCTGAAATTACTAAAGGTGGAGCAAAGCGTATAATGTCGTCGTGTGTGGGTTTTGCAAGCAATCCATTTTCTTTTAGTCGCATGCAAACATCCCAAGCAGTTTTTCCGTCAAATGGGTCAATAACAGCTGCATTCAATAAACCTTTACCTCTTATTTGGCTTACAAAAGGCACATTTATTGCATCCAGTCGATTTCTAAAAACCATGCCACACGAATAAGCATTTTCAGCAAGATTTTCTTCTTCAACTACTTTAAGTGCTGCCATACCAACAGCACAGGCTATTGGATTTCCGCCATATGTAGATCCATGTTCCCCGGGTTTTATGCACATCATAATTTCGTCATTTGCTAAAGCTGCGCTCACAGGATACATGCCCCCGCTTAATGCTTTTCCTAAAATTAAAATATCAGGTTTTACATCTTCATAGTCACATGCCAAAAGTTTGCCAGTTCTAGCTATACCCGTTTGAACTTCATCTGCAATGAATAGTACTTGATTTTTTTCGCAAAGTTTTTTTGCACTCTTTAAATAACCATCATCTGGAACTACAACACCAGCTTCACCCTGAATAGGCTCTACCATAAACCCTGCGACATAAGGATCAGACAAAGCTTCTTCTAACGCGTCTATATCGTTGTAAGGAATGTTCTTGAAACCTGGCACAAAAGGCCCAAAATCTTTATAGCTCAAAGGGTCATTACTTGTTGATATTGCGGAAATTGTCCTTCCCCAGAAGTTTCCATCTACAAACAATACTTTTGCCTGGTTTTCAGGAATACCTTTGATTTTGTAGGCCCACTTTCTGCAAAGTTTGATGGCAGTCTCACCTCCTTCAACACCAGTGTTCATAGGCAATACCTTGTCGTAACCAAAATATTGACTTATGAATTTTTCATATTCGCCAAGAATGTTGTTATAGAAAGCTCTAGATGTCAAGCTCAATGTATTGGCTTGCTTAATAAGTGCATCCAAAATTTTTGGATGATTATGGCCTTGATTTACAGCACTATATGCGGATAGAAAATCAAAATACGCTTTATTTTCTACGTCTTTTACAAAAATACCATCACCTTCCTTAAGTACCACAGGTAGAGGATGATAATTGTGAGCACCGTACTTATTTTCTAATTCTATAAAATATTCCGACGTTTTAGAATTCATTTGTGAACAAAATTGCAACTACAGACCAAACTTTCCAACTATGAACACTATACTGATTTAAACTAAGTTGCCAGGAAACACCGCCTTAATGACCAAAAAGAGTAATTTCGCAATCCTTTGAAAATTTCTAGAGCATTAATTTCGGTTTTTCATAAGGAAGGGTTAAACCGGATTATCCCTATATTATCCGAAAACAATATTGATATCATTTCTACTGGGGGTACTTTAAAATATATTCAAGAATTAGGTTTTGAAGTTTCTTCAGTAGAGGCGGAAACTGGCTACCCGAGTATATTAGGTGGTAGGGTTAAAACTTTACATCCAAAAGTTTTTGGTGGGATATTAAATAGAAGAGATGTATCTATTGATCAGGATGAAATGTCGGATCATGGCCTCACATCCATAGATTTAGTCATAGTAGATTTATACCCATTTGAAAAAACTTTAGAAGAAACGGACAAGGAAATTGAATTGATAGAAAAAATAGATATTGGGGGAATAGCACTTATAAGAGCTGGGGCAAAGAATTTTAAAGATGTTGTGGTAATTTCAAGCAGAAACCAATACGCTTATTTAGAAAAAAAATTAGTAGAAAAAGAAAACTTTTCAATAAAAGACAGAAAAAATCTTGCCGCAGAAGCATTTGTAAGATCTGCTCATTATGATGAATTAATTGCTTCTTATCTATCCGCTGAAAAAGGGAGCTTGAGGTATGGAGAGAATCCTCACCAAAAAGCCACTTTTTTAGGTAATTATGAAGAAGTTTTTGAAAAGCTCAATGGTAAGGCAATTTCGTATAACAACTTACTCGATGTTGACGCTGCTTTAAATTTGCACAATAGTTTGAAGAACTATCCATGTTATTTTTCAATATTCAAACATAATAATGCTTGTGGTGTTGCTGTACGACAGAATTTAGTTCAAGCTTATAAAGATGCTCTCGCTGGTGATCCTATTTCATCTTTTGGTGGTATTTTAATGACTAATAAACCAATAAACAGAGAAGTTGCTGAGCAGATCAATCAATTATTTTATGAAATTCTTATCGCACCAGACTTTGAATCGGATGCATTAGAACTCTTGGTAAAAAAGAAGAATAGAATAATTTTAAGGCTCAAAGACTATGAATTACCTAAAAGAATTAAAAGATCGGCCATAAATGGATTATTGATTCAAGCTGCAGATAGCAAAGAATTAAAAGCAGATGAGCTAAATTTTCAAACAGAACAACTCGCAACAGCTCAGGAACTAAATGATTTGCTAATTGCCAATGCATTGGTAAAAAATACAAAAAGCAATGCAATAGTTTTGGTAAAAGATGGCCAATTGATAGGTCATGGAACAGGTCAGACCAGCAGGGTTGATGCACTTAAACAAGCCATTTCAAAAGCTCAAAAATTTGATTTTGATCTCACAGGTTCTGTATTGGCTTCTGACGCATTTTTTCCCTTTCCTGATTGTGTAGAAATCGCGGGTCAGCACGGAATTACCTCTATTATTCAACCTGGTGGTTCGAAAAATGACCAATTATCTATAGATAAAGCTGAGGAGATGAAAATTTCACTCGCGTTTACGGGTTTTAGACATTTTAAACACTAAAAATGGGCAATTCCGAATGAATAAAAGTAATTTTGTAAAATACTGATCAATAGACGACAATGGGATTATTTGACTTTCTAACACAAGATTTAGCCATTGATTTGGGGACAGCCAATACCCTGATTACACATGAAGGTCAAATAGTTGTAGACGAGCCGAGCATCATTGCCTTAGACGAAAACAATAAGGTTATTGCAATTGGCCATGAGGCGCAAAAAATGCACGGAAAAACCCATAATAAAATTAGAACGATTAGGCCTTTAAAGGACGGAGTAATTGCAGATTTTCAGGCGGCCGAGGAGATGATAAGAGGGATGATTCGCCTAATAAATAAAAAAAGTACGCTCCTCAAACCACAAAAAAGAATGGTTGTTTGTATTCCTTCGGGGATTACAGAGGTGGAAAAGAGAGCTGTAAAGGAATCCGCTTTAAGGGCAGGAGGGAAAGAAGTTTACATGATAAAGGAACCAGTTGCGGCAGCAATAGGTATTGGAATCAACATATTTGAACCTACGGGTAACATGATTATAGATATAGGCGGAGGGACAACTGAAATTGCTGTAATAGCACTGTCAGGCATTGTTTCAGATCAGAGTATCAGAGTAGCGGGAGATGATTTTACTCAAGGAGTAATTGATTATATGCGTGCTCAACATAATCTTAAAATTGGCGAAAGAACAGCCGAATTAATAAAAATTAATGTTGGAGCTGCTTTACCAGAATTAGATAATCCTCCTCAGGATTTTGCAGTGTATGGGAGAGATCTTATGACAGGAATTCCAAAACAAGTTTTGGTTGGGTTTTCAGAGGTTGCTTTGGCCTTAGACAAATCCATAATGAAAATTGAAGATGCAATTCTAAGAGCGCTAGAACTTACGCCGGCTGAATTGAGCGCAGATATTTATCAAACAGGACTGTATCTAACCGGGGGCGGTGCCTTGCTAAGGGGTTTAGACAAAAGAATATCAATCAAGACAAAACTCCCAGTTTATATTTCTGAAGATCCACTTACCGCGGTCGTGAGAGGAACAATGACAGCGCTCAAAAATTTAGAGACTTATAAAAGTGTAATGGAATAAATGATAGAATTTCTGCAATTTTTACGAAACCGTTTTTCGTCATTGTTGTGGTGGTTTTTTCTCTTTCTTTCTATAGGCTTATTGGTTCAAAAAAATTTTTATTACCGAGTGGTTTTTAAATCAAAGACAAATCAAGCAAGCTTGTCCCTCATGCAAAAATCAAACAACTTCAAATCTTATTTTGAATTGAGGAAAACCAATAAAGATTTAATGGAAGAAAATGAAGTTCTAAGAAATAGGCTCAATAAAATTAATCAAACACGACAAATACCAGTTAACAAATTGGACTTGATAGACGAGGAAGTATTTGAAGTGCTTGCAGCAAAAGTTATTTTCAATACCATTCGTAAAAACAATAATTACTTTATCATTCAAAAAGGAAGCAAAGATGGTATACTACCAAACATGGGTGTTGTAAGCAATAAGGGAATTGTGGGGATCACAGAAACCATTGCATCAAATTATTCTTTGTGCCGAAGCGTACTTAATTCAAAATTTACAACCAATCCTAAAATTAATGGAATCAATTATTTTGGTGAGGTTAAATGGACAAAAAAAGGATACAATAAGATGTACATAACCGAAATTGGAAAAGAGTCTAAAATTCAATCTGGAGATTTTGTCACAACGAGTAATTTTAGTTCAATATTTAATGAAAATGTTCCAATAGGTATAGTAGGCAAAGTTGTAAAGAAGAAAGAGAACAATTATTTACAAATAGAGTGCCTATTGGCGGCAAATTTGAAAAAATTAAATTACGTTTATGTTCTAAAAAGAAAAGACAAAGAGGAAATTGACCAATTAATTGAATTATCCAGTAATGAGCATTAGGCAAATATTTATTTATACGATACTCTTTTTTTTACTGCTTATATTTCAATTTTTTGTTCTCAATAATTTAAATGTAGATCATAGAATAATCATAAAAATCTATTTTGTTCCGCTCCTTTTTCTACCCATGAACTTGAATCGGACTCAACTTTATCTCGTTGGTTTTCTGCTTGGACTTGGCATAGACTTTTTTGAATTAAATTTTGGAGTAAATTCATTCTCCATTTTGATCTTGCTTGCTTTTAAACGAGCATTTTACCGACAATTTTTTGATGAAGGAGAGCGGAAAGAGATTTTTTATCTAACCGACAAAACATTAAACCTTTTGAATTTTATTTTATATTTAGCATCTTCAACGGTTGTTTTTCATACATGTTACTTTCTCTTTGAAAGTTATTATGCACTTTCCTTTACCGACTTACTTTTAAGCATCGTTTTAAGCTCTACAACCGCTTTACTTTTGAATATACTCATATCCCTAATTTTTTTGGATAATTTGAATTCAAATGACAAATAAACAACGCCTATACATTGTTACGATACTCGTCATCATATTTTTATCAGCAGTCTCTATACAACTGGCTTATTTACAAATTTTTAGTTCAACATATAAAGTACAAGCAGAGATGTATTCCACTCGTGAAATTGTGGTATATCCATCCCGGGGAATTTTGTTTGATCGAAATGGGAAAACACTGGCTTACAATAGCCCAGTTTACAACTTAATCCTGAATTTTCCCTTTGATAATAGCCAATGGGATACTGCATTTTTGTACAAATTGTTAGCCTGCACCAAACAAAAGTTTGATTCCATGTTAATGGAAGCAAAACAAAACCAATACCGCAATCAAGCAATTCTTTATCCTAGGCTGTCTGAAAAACAAAAAGTGCAAATTAGCGAACATCTTCATGAATTAGTAGGTTTAAGCATTCAACTAAACTTATCAAGAAAATATGCAACCAATGCAGGTGGACACGTTTTGGGATATTTAAACGAAGTAAGCCAAAAGACAATCAAAAGTGATACAAATAATTACTATCGGCCTGGAGACCCAATTGGGCGATCTGGGTTTGAAGCATTTTACGAAAAAGAATTACGAGGAACAAAAGGAAAAGAATTTTTGAATGTCAATGCTTCAGGACAAATTTTAGGTCCTTTACGTGAGGGGAAATATGATACCAAACCTATAAGCGGAAAAAATGCTTACCTTACCATAGATATAAAATTACAAGAATTAGCAGAAAAAATGTTGCGCGGGAAAATAGGTAGTATTGTCGCCATTGACCCTTCTAATGGTGATATTTTAGTTATGGCATCTTCACCAAGTTTTCCACCAGCTAATTTGTCTGCAGATAGCGCAGGGAAATATTATGGTAAATATGCCTTAAGTGAGAAAAAACCTTTGCTAAATCGTTCTATATCAGCGGTTTATTCCCCAGGAAGTACATTTAAACCTTTTATGGGATTGTTGGGTTTAAAAGCAGGTATTATAAACCCATATTCAAGGTTTTCATGTAATTATGGATTTAAGATTGGAAGATCCAGGGTGAAGTGTCATGGTCATTTACCCATGCCAGACTTAGCGTACTCGATTACAACGTCGTGCAATTCTTATTACTGTAATGTTATGAAACGATATATGACAGATGCCCAATTTGAAAATATTGAAGAGGCATACTCACATTGGTATCATCAGCTTTCAGAAATGGGTATTGGTTTAAAATTAGGTGTCGATATTCCAGGAGAAAAAAATGGGACGTTAAAAAAGGCGGATTACTACAAAAATTTGGTTGGAAAAGTGATAAGCAAATGGACATATGGAAATACCTTATCTCTTTCAATAGGTCAAGGAGAGCTTGGTCTTACACCTTTGCAAATGGTCAATATGGCATGCATACTTGCAAATCGAGGACATTATCACCAACCACATATTCTCAAGAGATTTGAAGGTGAAAGTAGCTTTGCAGCTAAAAAAATTGAGGTGGGTATGCCGAAAGAAAATTTTGAATTTATAATCAATGGTATGGTAGACGTATATAAGAGGGGTACTGCAACAGCTTCAAATTTTGGGACCTTCAGCAAAGCAGGTAAAACAGGCACTATTCAGAATCCTCATGGGGAGGATCATTCAGGATTTATTTGTTTTGCTCCTGTAGAAAATCCAAAAATTGCTGTTGCTGGAATTATTGAAAATGGTGGTTATGGAAGTAAATGGGCAGCTCCGATAGCTACTTTGCTGATGGCAAAATATTTGGAATCTACAGATACTGTTAATCAAGTATTTGCATATCAAGCTCAAGTTGAATACCTTTCTAATCAACGAATTTATTATCCCAACTATGCAACAAAAAAGTAAATTAGATTATCTAAGCCTGCTTTTATTTTTCTTATTGTTGGCGATAGGATTTTTTTCTATTTATTCTTCAGAATATAATGGTGGAGCAATTAATTATGCCAACGGAAAACAAGTAAAACAAGCAATTTGGATTGGTATAAGTTTACTTATTGGGTTTTTTTTGATTCTACTTTCCAATTCATTTTTTCAAGTCTTCTCAATTCCAATTTACTTATTAACAATACTCTTATTGTTGTTGGTCTTGTTCATTGGAGCTGAAGTAGCAGGATCGAGATCATGGATATCTATAGGCCCGATAAAGCTTCAACCGGCTGAATTTGCCAAGTATGGTACTTCATTAATGTTGGCATCCGTAATCAGTAAGCATGGATTTTCATTGAAAAATTTAAGAGATCTTGTATTCGTCATTTTGGTGGTGGCCATTCCTTTTGTTTTAATCATGCTACAAGGAGATACAGGATCAGCAAGTGTCTATTTATCCTATTATATTCCTATGTTCTTAATGGGGTTAAGCGGGCGTTATTTCATCTATGCTATACTTGGTATATTAATATTTATTCTGACCATTAGATTTGGGTTCATTTACATTGCTGCGTCGATATTTTTGGTATGGATGATTTTTTCTTTTCTTAACTTACCTAGAAGAGGAAACTTATTTTATGGAGTAGTTTTTCTATTGCTTTTTTTAGGATTATCTTTTGTTTCAGAGTCCATAGTAAACCAAGTTTTAAAGCCACACCAAAAATCTAGAGTAGAGGTATTATTAGGTTTAAAGCAAGATCGTTTTGGAGCTGGTTATAATGTTTTTCACAGCAAAACAGCAATTGGATCTGGCGGCTTATTTGGCAAAGGATATTTGAAAGGAACACATAATAAGGGAGATTTTGTACCGGAGCAAAGTACGGATTTTATTTTCACCAGTTTTGCTGAAGAATTTGGGTGGCTTGGTTCAACGGGGTTAATCTTATTATTTGGCGCTATGATAACAAGAATTTTTTTACTGTCAAGTCGATTTGAAGACAAGTTTCCAAGGGTATTTAGTTATTGTGTAGCATCAATTTTACTTTATCATGTGCTTATCAATTTGTCCATGACCGTTGGCTTATTCCCAGTTATTGGAATTCCTTTGCCGCTCATGAGTTATGGGGGGTCCTCTGTGCTTGCATTTGGATTGATGTTCTTTACCTATCTAAATTTTAGCAGAACAAGTTTTTACCGAAATAAATAATCTTATTTGTTTTTTTTCCTTTTATCATATCCTACCAATAAGCTTGGTAAAAGGAATAAGTTGGATAGTAGAGATACAATTAGTGTAATCGAAGTGAAAATGCCTAATATTATTGTTCCGCCAAAACTGGAAAAAGAAAAAATAATAAATCCAAAAAACAAGATTACCGCCGTGTACAACATGCTAACCCCTGTTCCATTCATAGTTTGTTGAACTGCCTCTGGGATATCTTGTTTATTGGTTTTAAGTTCTTGTAAGTATTTGGACAAAAAATGAATGGTAAAATCTACAGCTATACCAAAAGCCACGCTGAAAATGATTACGGAGGACGGTTTTAAGTGTATTCCACTATAACCCATTATCCCACCAGTAATTGCTAAAGGAATGAAGTTGGGCACCAATGCGATTAATATCATTCGCAGTGATTTAAAAAGTATAGCCATAATAAAAGAAATAATAAGAAATGCAATCGCAATGCTTACCAATAAGTTTTTGATCAAGTAATTATTGCCTTTTAAAAATGTTACTGATGTACCAGTACTAAAAATTTCTATTCTTTTTGATGAATCTATTGGTAAGTAAGAAGTTTTTATTATGCCTTTATATCCATTGCTCGAATCAGGCTCTTCAGTAAATTCTCTTAGTGTTCGCATATTGAAAATTGTATCAGCAATATTTTGTACCTTTTCTCGCAAGGATTTAATATTCACACTGCCTACATCTTTCATTTGTAAACTAATTCTAGCTTTTGAATAATTATTATTTACAAGGGCACTAAGTTTGCTAGTCTCTTCTGTTGTTTGGGGCATTAGGGAAAGAATACTTGACAACTCTAATAGACCTGGAAATTTATAAAATTGCGTGTCTCCACTATGATACATCTGCCTTCCAAACTGGATGGTTTGTGAAATAGAAATAGGTTTTGAGAAATCTTTAAATTTTCTTAACTCTTTGGTTAATTGATCAATTTTACCTAAAATCCGTGGGTTTTTAATACCATTTGGGCGAGTAGAAATTACTATTTCAAAAGGCATTACGCCATTAATATTTTTTTCAAAAAATTTGAGATCTCGGTGAATTTGATCTTTTTCAGAGATGTCTTCAAGCATATAACCTACAGCCTTTATTTGACTTATTCCAATTAGTGCAGAAACAAACAAAACAACGCTCGCCAGATAAACAATTTTTCTTCTACCTAGTAAAGTCCTATGAATACCAGATAAAATTGCATTAATGCTCTTTTTATCAAGGTGAATCATTTGTTGGTTACTTGGTGGAGACAAGAAACTAAAAACAACAGGCACTACAACAAGGGCAATACCAAATAAGGAAAGTATACTTACAAAAGCAATGATCCCAAATTCTTGTAAAACTTTTGTACCTGTAAATACAAAAACGCCAAATCCCGTAGCCGTGGTTAAGTTGGTGAAAAAAACAGCTCTTCCTACTTTGGATATAACTCTTTGAAGTGCTTTTATCTTATTTCGGTGCTTTTTATATTCATCATGATATTTATTTATCAGATAAATACAATTAGCAATTCCAATTACTACAATTAATGGTGGAAGAATTGAAATGAAAACTGAAATTTTGTAGCCAAATAAACTTGTAAATCCCAAAGACCAAACCACACCTAAAATAACAACCAATAGGCTGAATAAAAGTACTTTAATCGATCTGAAAAAGAAAAGCAAAATTGCAGAGGTAATAAGTATTGAAAGTAGGGTAAAGAGTAAAAGTTCTTTTTTAATTTTTTGAGACATTACATTCCTTATGTAAGGAAGCCCCGAAAAATGTGCAGTTACTTTATGTACTGAAAGTGAATCATTAATTTCATTTTCAATTCCATTTATAAATTCAATTCGATCTTTTGTATCCAAGATGTTTTGATTTATGGAAATCGCAAGCAAAGAGAAGTTGGTATTTCTTCTAAAAAGGGTGCCATCATAAATTTTTAGTTGTTCTAGTTCGTAAAAAAAAGAGTCTAACTCCCTTTGATTTTTAGGTAAATAAGGAAGAAGTGGTTTTGTTACAAACCGTTCTTGCTGAAAAGTGTCTGAATCAAAAATACTTGTATCAACAGCAATTTTAAGTGTTGGTACATTGCATAAAGACAATGCTGTTTGAATCCCTACTCTATTGTTGAATTGTTCAGTAAGACGATACCACGTTTTGAAAAAATCAATTTTTCTTAACTTTTTGTCGTCTATTCCAATGGTTAATGTATTTCCATCATCTCCAAATGTTTTTCTAAACTCTACATAGTTGATTTGGTCAGGGTCACTATCAGGAATAAATTTTGGGTTGTCGTAAGCAATTTCAACTTTAGTGCTGAAATAAGCCAAAAGAAATGACAATATAAGCAGAGCGATTGAGACAATTTGTCGTCTCCTTAAAATATGCACTGCGAATTTTTCCCACATAAAATAAGCTGCGAAGGTAATGTTTTAGTATTTTTAAATTGGCTAAAACTTGTCTTTTAGTTTATTTAGCCAAAAGCGGTGTACTAGAGGATTTCCTGCAATAATATTTCCTGTATTTAGATGGTTTTTTTCACCTTTAAAATCACTTACAATACCGCCTGCCTGCTCTACAATATAAGCGCCTCCACAGATATCCCAAGGTTTTAAATTCATCTCAAAATACCCGTCAAAACGTCCACATGCTGTATAGCATAGGTCCATCGCTGCTGTTCCCAATCTTCTTATGCTATGGGTTTCTTTGATGGTATGTTCTAAGACCTCTAAATAGACATCTAAATTGTTTACTTCTCCATGAGGAAATCCTGTTGCGGCGAGCACATTATTAATCTTTGTATTTTTTCGGACCGAAATATTTTCTCCATTTAATTGAGCGCCTCTAAAGTGGGCAAAAAATGTATCTGAGTGGTTAAATTCATGAACAAAACCTAAAATGGTTTTGCCTGCTTCTACCAAACCAATACTTAAGCAAAAAAAAGGTATGCCAAACACCATATTTGAAGTTCCATCAATCGGATCAATTATCCAAGTAAGCCCATCCATTTTACCTTGTTGTGTTTGCCCTTCTTCTGTTATAAATCCTGCTTCCGGTAAAAGTTTGGCCAGGTGTTCAATCAACAATTGTTCAATTTTTATATCTATTTCTGTAACTAGTTGATAAGGGCTTTTTTCATTAGATTTTCTTGAATAGGTATTTAATACCTTATGTAATTTAGGGAGAATTTTTTCTATTGCTTTTTGCATGATTTATCCTAGAACAATGTTGATGATTTTGTTAGGAACAAATATGAATTTTCTGACTTTTTTTCCCTCTAACCATTTTTTAACAATTTTATTTTGAAAAACTAAATTTTCTATTTCTTTCTGATCAAGTTCAAGAGCGAATTCTAGGGTTGTTCTAACTTTTCCATTTATGCTTATTGGATATTTTTTTGAATTTTCAACCAGGTATGACGTGTCGAAAGTGGGCCATTTACTTTTGTGTATAGACTCTGTATTCCCTAATTTATGCCATATTTCTTCGGAAATATGCGGAGCAAATGGAGCCAATAAAATGATAAAAGGTTCAATGATATTTTTACTTCTGCATTGTTGTTGACTTAATTCGTTTAAAGCAATCATAAAAGCACTTATAGCGGTATTGAAAGAGAAGTTTTCAATATCATTGGTTATTTTTTTGATGGTTTTATGCAATGTTTTTAGAGAATCCTTAGCGGGCTCAACATCTTGTATCAAAACAGTTTGCTCATTGAAAACCAAATTCCATAATTTGTTTAAAAATCTGTGGACACCCTCTATGCCTTGAGTATTCCAAGGTTTGCTGTCCTGTATAGGGCCAAGAAACATTTCATAAAGGCGAAGTGTATCTGCACCATATTGCTCGCATATGTCGTCAGGATTTACAACATTAAATTTAGACTTGGACATCTTTTCTGTTTGATTTTTTAGCTCAACAATGTTGTTTTTTGGTTGTAAATTTTCCCACAAAATATTTTCGAATCGCTTGTCCGCTTTTTGTAATTTTATAAAATTATCAGCTGTTAATTGTCCCAAGTTATTGGTATACTCAAGGGGTATATGCAGGAGTCTATTGCCCGCGTTTAGCAGTTTGCTTTCGCCCTGAATCATTCCTTGGTTGATAAGTTTTTTGAATGGTTCGTCAAAGGGAATATATTGTAAATCAAATAGAAATTTAGTCCAAAACCGGGCGTAGAGAAGATGTCCTGTGGCATGCTCAGCCCCTCCAATATATAAGTCAACTTCTTGCCAATATCGAATGGCTTTTTTATCTGCAAAGTTTTTTTCGTTTTTTGGGTCCATAAAGCGAAGGAAGTACCAGCTACTCCCTGCATAACCTGGCATTGTATCTGTTTCTCTTAACCCCTTCTCAGTGTGCACCCATTTTTTATTACTTGATAAAGGACTTTGACCATCTCCAGTGGGGGTGAAATTCGATACTTGAGGTAATTTTACAGGTAAGTCTTTTACCAATTTTGGTAAGCTATTTTCGTGGATTATTGGAAATGGTTCGCCCCAATATCTTTGACGGCTAAATCCGGTATCCCTCAGTTTGTAATTTATTTTTCTTTTCGCTTTAGCTTCATTTACTAGTTTAGTTAGAATTTTTTCACTACCTATTTGGACATCTAAACCATCAAAGTTTTCTGAATTAATTAAATGCCCCTTTTTTGTGCTAATAGGCTTTTCTTGCGTATTTATGTTCTCATCACTTTCAATTACTTGAATGATTTTAATATTAAATTTTTTAGCAAATGCATGATCGCGTTCATCATGAGCGGGCACGGCCATAATTGCACCAGTACCATAAGAGTTTAAGACATATTCAGACAAATAAATGGGTAGGGCATTCCCATTAAGCGGGTGTAAAGCATGGCTACCAGTAAAAACACCACTTACTTCCTTGACTTGTTGTCGTTGTCTTTCATTTTTTGTTTGGGCAGATTTTATATAAGCATTTACGGATTCTTTATATGGCTGTTGTGTGATTTTTTTGGCCAAATCGTGTTCTGGTGACAACACGATAAAACTGACGCCGTATATGGTGTCAGGTCGAGTAGAAAAAACAGTTAATCTATAGTTGTCAAATTCTTGAATATTAAAATAAATTTCTGCTCCTACACTTTTTCCTATCCAGTTTTTTTGTATTTCTTTAATAGAGTTGGACCAATTTATTTTGTTTAAGTCATCTAATAACCTGTCTGCATAGGGAGTAATTCGCAAAAACCACTGCTTCATTTTTTTTTGTATTACAGGATGGCCACCCCTTTCTGATAATCCATCTTTTACTTCGTCGTTTGCTAGAACCGTTCCTAGTTCTTCGCACCAATTTACATAGGTTTCTTTCTGGTAGGCTAGACGAAAATTTTGCAAAATTCTTCCCTTTTCTTGTTCTGTATAATGCTCCCAAAGTTTTCCTTCAAAACCTTCGGTCGCAAATTTCTCTAAAAGTGTTTTTATGTTTTCTGCTTTGTTATTTTTGGGGTTATACCATGCATCAAAAAGCAATGAGAAAATCCACTGAGTCCATTTGTAATATTTTGGTTCTGTGGTTCTTAACTCTCTTTCCCAGTCAAATGAAAATCCAATTCTTTTAAGTTGTTTTTTGTAGTTGTTTATATTGTTCTCAGTGGTAATTTCAGGATGTTGTCCAGTTTGTATGGCATATTGTTCTGCGGGCAAGCCAAACGCGTCAAAACCGATAGGATGTAAAACATTAAAACCTTTTAATCTTTTATATCTGCTAACAATGTCAGATGCTATATAGCCTAGCGGATGACCAACATGAAGTCCTGCACCGCTTGGGTAGGGGAACATATCTAAGGCATAAAACTTAGGTTTTGTATAATCATATTGACTATACAATTTGGATTCATCCCAATGCTTCTGCCATTTTAGTTCGATTTTTTTAAAATCGTATTGCATTTTGTAATGGCAAATTAACAAAAGCCAAACCGACTTTTATGGTCTTCATTTAAAAGAATTATCTCATTTGATTTGGGATACTTAGGTATGATTTTTTTTTTTACTTTGCAAGGGCATTGATATTATGGTCAAACAGAGTAAATCAAAAACAAAAAAAAATAATTCAAAAGGAAAGCAAAGTGACTTTCAATTTGTATTTAGGAAAGAAAATTATCGTTGGCTGTTAATCGGTGCGGCAGTTGTTGTTTTGGGTTTTGCTCTAATGACAGGCAATACAGATGAGTTGTTTGTTGATAATAAATTCACATTTAATTCTCATATCAAGGTTACACTAGCACCTATTTTGGTTTTGGTTGGTTTCGCTATTCAGGGTTATGCCATTATGAAAAGACCAAAAAGTGTAGAAAAAGATGAGTTATCTTGAAGCTATTTTGTTGGGTCTTGTTCAAGGTCTAACTGAATTTCTGCCAGTTAGTAGTAGTGGTCATATGGAGTTGACCAAGGCTATATTTAATCAACAAATTAAGGAAGGCCTTATTGTATCAGTAGTACTTCATTTAGCAACAGCTTTGAGTACAATTGTTATTTATCGTAGAGATATTTTAGCGATTATCCGGGGTTTGTTTCGTAGCGAAAGAAATTACGTTTTTTATATTTTTCTATCCATGTTACCTGCTATAATAGTTGGTCTATTTTTTGAAGACTTTATTGACAAACTATTTGATAATAACATTTTGCTGGTTGGTTTAATGCTGGCAATCACAGGTTTGGTATTGTGGTTTTCTGATGGTGTTGAAAAAGGCAATCAAAAAGTAAGAGGATTCCATGCCTTAAAGGTTGGTTTGGTGCAAGCTATTGCTATTTTGCCTGGTATAAGTAGAAGTGGTTCGACTATTGGCGCTTTGGTTTTGATGGGTGTAAAAAGAGAACATGCCACTAAATTTTCTTTTTTAATGGTATTGCCAGTAATATTAGGAGCTGCATCAAAAAAAATTATTGATTTTTCACAAAACACAGAGTCAATTGACGTACAAAATGGCCCTTTGATTGTTGGTTTTATAATTGCTTTTCTCACTGGACTTATGGCTTGTCAGGCCATGATTTTTTTGGTCAAGAAAACTAAACTCCGTGGCTTTGCTTATTATTGTTGGAGTGTGGCATTCCTGGCTATTATTACTTTTTTTATTGGTCTTTAGTTCATTGTGTTGGGGATCGTCTTTGGATACATTTTGCAACAGAAAAACAAGATTTGAAATAAATGAAGATGGTGAAAAATATGTTGCCTATTATAAAAAAGGTAAAAGGGTAGGGACGTGGATATTCTTTGATAAATCCCAAAATTTAGCCAAAATAGAGTATTACAGACGAGGTAATCGTATCAAACAATTATTTTATGTTCAAGGGGTTTTGAGGGAAACAAGATATAAAAATGGGAGAATACAAAAGCATAAAGGTTGTGGATGTTGATGTCAATAAATTTATTCCATGCTGTACAAGTATGTTTCCTATTAATTTTTTAGATATGGGGGGCAAAATTGAAATTCAGGAACTCTTACCTTAAAGGTTTTTTTACTTTCTAGGTCTTGAAAAGTATAAAGACCTTTCATATTCCCCATTGGAGATTCTATTGGACACCATGAGCTGTATGAATAGGATTCGCCACTTTGTAATATTGGTTGCTCTCCTACAACGCCCTCCCCCGTAACAGCTTTATGTGGTGCATGCGTATCTTTAATTATCCAAATTCTGTTTAGTAATTGAACGGTATGTTCGCCATGATTTTCAATATGAATACGGTATGCATAGGCAAATTTTTGAGCAGAATAATCTGTGTGTTGTTGCTGAAATTGAACTTCCACAGAAACTTTAATATTTTTAGTAATTGCCCAAACCATTTTGTGCTATAGGAATAGCTTGTTTACAAATCTACAATGCAAAATAGGAAAGGATTGAATTATTAAACACAAGTTTGTAAAAATGGAGTACTCGTCTGTTGCAATTGGCAAAGCTGTAGAGGGTTTGTCAAAATTTCCTGGTATTGGCAAAAAAACTGCGCTGCGCATGGCTCTTTATCTATTGCGTTCTGAAAAGCAAGTTACTTTAGACTTGGCCAAAGCTTTGGTATCATTGGTTGAAGATGTGGTCTTTTGTGAAAGATGTTTTCATATTTCTGAAAAAAAGATTTGTGGTATTTGTGAAAATTCTGCCCGCGACCAAAAAACCATTTGTGTTGTTAAAGATTTTCAAGATGTATTTGCAATTGAAAGTACCTCTTATTATAAAGGTATATACCATGTGCTTAATGGCTTGATATCTCCTTTGGAGGGAATAAGTCCAGAAAAACTGACCGTAGCTGCTTTATTGAAAAGGGTAGAAGAAGAAGAAATTGAAGAAGTCATTTTGGCGCTGCCAGCCACTATGGATGGCGATACAACTTCGCATTATTTAGTCAATAAATTAGAAGAAGCACGAAGAATCAAGATAACAACTATATCAAGGGGAATATCTGTAGGCGGGGAGCTTGATTATGTCGATGAACTTACCTTGGCAAGGTCGATTATTGATCGAAAAAACTATTGAAATTTATTTTTAGATCTTCCTCCATCTCGGCGCTTATTTTTTGGTGTTCGATTTTTAAAATTGCCTCGTTTCTTGCTAGTGGATTTCTGTTTTTTTTCTTTAGACTTTTTATCAAGCCAGTTTATGTCTTTATCTGCAATTAGATCATCTTTTCCAATTTCAATACCAGAGGTGACACTTTCTTCTATTTCTGATCCTTGGGCTAGTCTTTCTGGTTTGATGCCTTTTTTGTTTTGTTCTTGAATTTTCTTAACTTCTTTTAGGTCAAGTGCAATCCAATTAGAATTTTGTGGATATGCAAACCACATTTTTCTGCTAAGTAAATCTACTTTTTGCACTTTCGCTACACCTGCTTGTGTTTCAAGTGTTAGTCGGTCTTCTTGGGGAAATTCATCTAGGGCTTCTAAGTAGGTATCAAGTTCGAAATTTAAACAGCATTTTAAACGTCCACATTGTCCGGAGAGCTTAAGCATGTTGAGTGATAGTCTTTGTTTTTTTGCTGCACTTACACTCACTACTTTAAAATCTGTTAGCCAGGTGGAGCAGCACAATTCTCTGCCACAAACGCCTATTCCACCTAATCTTGAGGCCTCTTGCCTATAGCTAATTTGGCGCATTTCAATTCTTGTTTTGAATTGATCAGCATATCTTCTTATAAGTTCCCTAAAATCGACTCTTTTTTCTGCAGTATAGAAGAAAATTACCTTTTTTCCATCCCCTTGTAATTCAATATCACTTATTTTCATTGATAAGTTGAGTTCAAGAGCAATAACTCGAGCCTCCTCCAACATTTCTTTTTCTTTGGCTTTATTTTTTTCTGCTACTTTTTGTTCTTCTTCAGAAGCTTTCCTCAACAATTGCCCGATATGTTCAGAGTTTTCGTCAATACCAGCTTTTCTGAGATGTAGCTTTACCAACTCTCCTTTGAGGGCTACATGTCCCATGTCCCATCCATTGTTGGTTTTGACAATTACCGGATCACCAGAAAAAAGTTCAATTTCATTGTTGGTCCTAAAGAACTCTTTCCTACTTCCTTTAAATCTTACTTCCAATACATCAAAAGTTTTATGCCCTGCTGGCATAGCAACTGGACTGAGCCAATCAAATGAATTTAATTTATTGCAACCAAAGGTGCCACAGTTTCCGTTGCTTTTGCATCCATTGGGTTTCCCATCACTTTTAGTTCCACAATTCGTACACCCCATCTATATATAGCTATGTTTTTAATTTTAATTGATTATTAATTTCCAAAAATAAGCCAAAAAGAGCAATCTTCAGATGTGCATTTCTTTTGACTTGGTAGGCAGTCTGATTAATGCTTTTTTGAATTTTATCGATTTTTTCTCGATCAAGAATTTTACTAAAATTCTGTATAAATGCAAAGTTTGGGTGTTCAATATGTAGGTTTTGATGCATGTGCTGAAAGGATAAATGGAATATATCTATTAGTTGTGTAAGAAATTGAGAGACCTTTTGTCGGCCTAATGTATTTAAATCATCCACCATCTTGCCTATGCTCTGTAAATCAAACGAATAGCATCTTCTAAGCCATTTGATAGCAATATCGACTATTTCATCCTGTCCTTCTGAAAACATCTTTAGCGCGGTTGAAATAATGCCCTTGCTTTGCCATGCCAACTTTTCAGCACTTTCCGTTGGAACATCACAATAATTCGTTAGAATATGAGCCAATTGTTCATTTTTAGGCAAAGGAATTTTTAGTAATTGACAGCGACTAATGATCGTGGGTAGGAGTGCATTGATATCTTTTACGAGCAGAAAAAAGATTGTTTTTTCTGGAGGTTCTTCGATCAATTTCAAAAGGCGGTTGCTGCCATCGCCCATCAATTCTGCTTGATAGATTATACTTATTTTATAGGTCCCTTCAAATGCTTTTAAGCCTAGTTTACTGCTTATTTTTTTACACTCAGCATGGGTAATATTCCCTTGTTTATTTGCCTCGACAATTTCATCCATCCACTGATTTGGTGTAAAGTACGTGTAAGAGGAGAGGAAACTTCTCCACTTGGCTATAAAATCGTCACTAATGGGCGCTTTCCCACTTTTCAGACTTACTGTAGGAAATGTAAAATGTATATCAGGGTGGATGTTTTGCTTTATTTTTTTACAAGCATGGCATTCATTGCATGGATTATTTGAAATTCTCTTTTGACAAAATAGTAAGCACGAGCATGCCTTTGCTATAGGAATTGCTGTGTCTAAATGATTTGAATGGAGTATGTAGGCATGATGCATTTTTGGATTAGAGAAATTTCGAATCAATTTCTCTTTAAAAACTTCGTCAATATAAATTTCATCAAAAGACAACTGCGTGGCAAAGAAAGGAAAATGATAAAACATTGTTGGAAATGTTAATATTTTTAGGATTGTGGTTTAATTTGAAAATATGAATAAGTGGTTAAACGATGCGAAGCCTCATATTTTGGCTTTGGGCATTTTCGCAGTTTTTATGCTTTTGTTTTTGTTTCCAATGATGAAAGGAGAAAAAATAAGACAAGGGGATATTGAAGAATTTATTGGCATGTCGAATGAAGCCACACGACATAATGAAAAAACTGGTGAAAAAACTTATTGGAGTAATGCAATGTTTGGCGGAATGCCCCACGGATTGCTGGTGAAGGGTAGAGAATACAATTATGCTCATCAGGTAAAAAAAGTAGTAAGCTTGTTTATGAAAGGAGTGAAGTCACAATTTTTCTTGGGTTTAATAACATGCTACCTTTTACTGATTTGTTTAGGTGTAAATTATTGGTTGAGTATTCTAGGCAGCTTACTTTTTGCCTTTAATATCAATCATATAGTATTGCTTTCAGCTGGTCATAATACAAAAATTGCGGTGATAGTTGTACTGCCACTTATCCTTCTTGGAACTTTGCTCAGCTTACGAAAGAAATATCTTTGGGGAGGAGTTTTTGCCTTTTTTGGTGTAAGCTGGGGAATCTACATGAATCACCCTCAGATGCTGTATTACTTCGCCATGTTGTTGGGCCTTTTCTTGGTGGTTTATATTTCTATTGGAGTATTTAATAAAACATTCAAAAATTGGCTCGCGATTCCTGTGCTTTTGCTTGCGGCGGGCTTAGGTGTGGTTTCTAATTATGCACAACTAAGATCAACCTTATCTTCTAGTGAGGCTACTATGCGTGGTGCACCAATTTTACAAAATGAGAATCGAGAAGCAAAAAGTAGTAGTGAGGTAAAAGGTTTGGAGTGGAGCTATGCAATGAACTGGAGCAATGGGTACCTAGATTTGTTAAGCTTGTATATACCAAATATAGTTGGCGGAAGTTCTAGTGAAAAAATAAAGGCAAAATCTGAAACAGGCAAAATACTGCGCCAAAGCGGTGCTAAATCAAAAAATGGCAAAGTTAGAGCGCCCATGTATTGGGGAAAGTTACCAGTTACAAGTGGCCCTTACTATCTTACAGCTGCCTTAATATTTTTATTTGTGCTCAGCTTCTTTTGGATCGAACATAAATTGAAATACGCAGTTGTCTCTGCGATTGTTCTAGGATGTTTGGTTTCTATGGGGAGGAATGCGGAATGGCTCAATAGGTTTTTGTTTGATCATTTACCCTTTTTCAATAAATTTCGTTCGCCAAATTCATTGATGAATGTCTTGACAACATTCTTCATATTACCAGCATTTTTAGGTTTTCAGTCTTTCTTGAATAGCAAAGATTTAAACAAGAAGAAAAAATCCTTGATGAATTCTTTGTTAATTACAGGGGGCATTGGTTTATTCTTTTTAATTTTTTCTTCAACTTTCAATTTTATGGGTGTTGGGGACGCTCGATATGAAGGCAGACAACAATGGTTCTTAGATTTATTGATAGAAGATCGAAAACAACTGTTGAAATTTGATATTGGAAGGGTTTTGGTTTTGGTAGGAATTACCTTTGGCCTATGCTATTTCTTTGTTTTAGGCAAAATAAAACATTCTGCGGCTCTATATATAAGTCTCATTTTTTTAGTCTTAATAGATCTCATTGGTATGAAAAACCGATATATCGACTCAGATAGCTATCTATCAGAACAGAATTATAAAAGTCTATTTAACCCAAGATCAGTTGATTTACAAATAAAAAATATGGAAACTAAAGGCCGTGGTGCTTACCGAGTTTTGGATATGAGTATCAACACTTTCAATTCTGCCAAAACGTCCTATCATCACAATACCATTGGCGGTTACTCACCAGCAAAATTACAAAGAATTCAAGATGTAATTGACCAACATATAAGCAAAGGAAATCAGGAGGTACTCAATGCGCTTAATACGAAGTACTTTATTGTGAGAGGCAAACAAAATGGCAGTTTACAAGTTCAAATCAATCAATCAGCATATGGCAATGCTTGGTTTGTTGACTCTATTGTTGAAGTAAATAATGCCAATGAGGAGATCAATAGTTTAAAAGGCTATCGCCTTGATAAAGTAGCAATAGTTAACAAGCAAGATTTTGGGAATATGAAAAGGCATTCTGGTGGAAAAGGCAGTATAGAATTGGTACAATACATGCCAAACAATTTACAATATAAGGTGAGCGCGCAGTCAGGTGGTCTTGCAGTTTTTTCAGAGATTTGGTATGGCCCCAACAAAGGTTGGGAAGCATATATCAATGGCGAAAAAATAGATATATTAAGAGCAAATTATATTCTTAGAGCCATAGACCTGCCCAAAGGGGAATATACTTTGGAAATGAGGTTTTCTCCTAAGATGGAAGGAAAGAAATTGGCTCAATTTGGTTCAAGTTTGGGCTTGTTGGTATTGCTTTTGGCTCTAATTGTCTCAATTAGCCCAAAAAATATCAAAATCCGTACTATGTTTGAAACGGATAAAGGATTAGAAGCTTAAATGAGTAAAAAATTCGCATTAATTGGTGCAGCTGGTTACATTGCTCCAAGACACATGAAAGCCATTCAAGACACAGACAGTGATTTAGTTGCCGCGGTGGATAAATTTGACTCTGTAGGAGTGATAGATTCCTATTTCCCAAATGCTTCATTTTTTACAGAGTTTGAGAGGTTTGACCGTCATATTGAAAAGCTTAAAAAAACAGAACAGGGTATTGATTATGTTTCTGTATGCAGTCCAAATTATTTGCATGATGCACATAGTAGATTTGGCTTGAGGGTAGGATCTGATGTTATATGTGAAAAACCAATTGTGCTTAGGCCGTGGAACATTGAAGGGCTGCAAGAAATTGAAAAAGAAACAGGAAAGAAAGTATACTCTATTTTGCAACTAAGGCTTCACCCCAGTGTAATTGCGCTTAAAAAGAAAGTAGAAGATTCGCCAAAAGATAAAGTATTTGACGTTGACCTTACCTATCTAACTTCAAGGGGGAATTGGTATTTTACCTCTTGGAAAGGTGTAGATAATCAATCCGGAGGTATAGCTACAAATATTGGGGTGCATTTTTTTGATATGCTTGCGTGGGTTTTTGGCGAGCTTAAGACGAGTAAAGTACATTTACTCTCACACGATCGGGCTTCTGGTTTTTTGGAATTTAAGAAGGCCCGTGTGCGGTGGTTTCTGAGTATTAACTATGAAGTAATTCCAAACCACATCAAAGAAACTGGTGCCAGAACCTACCGTTCTATTTTAATCGAAAATGAAGAATTTGAGTTTAGCGGAGGTTTTACAGAACTTCATACCAAGAGCTATGAACAAATAATTAGTGGCAATGGGTTTGGTTTGGAAGAAGCAAAAACAGCCATCCATATCGTCCATGATATTCGCTCAAAAGAGCCAATTGGTTTAATTGATGATTACCACCCACTAGCCAAAATACCTCTTACCAAGCATCCATTTCAGAAATGATAAAAGAAAAAAAAATATTGTGCTTGTCTCCTCATCCCGACGATGTTGAATTTGGTTGTGGAGGAAGCTTGAATAGATGGGTTAAATACAATGAAATAATTTATGTCGCATTTTCCCCCTGTAATAAATCTTTGCCTAGTGGATTTGCTAAAAATTCTATTTATGAAGAATGTGACTTATCAACAAAAAGCATGGGTTTAAAGCGTGAAAATGTACTAAAATTTCAATTTCCTGTTAGGGATTTCCCTGAACATAGGCAAGAAATATTAGAGGAGATGGTTAAATTGAACAAGTCCTATTCTCCAGATATTGTATTAATGCCCAATGCTTTAGATATTCATCAGGATCATCATCAGATCCATTTGGAAGGTAAACGTGCATTTAAAAATGCTTCAATTTTGGGCTATGAACTTCCTTGGAATAATTTTGCCACTCAAGCAAACTTTTTTGTAAAGTTGGATGAGGTAGATGTTTTACAGAAATTAAAGTCAATCGCATGCTATCAATCCCAAAAAAATAGAATTTATGCAAGCGAAGAAAATATAAAATCAGCCCTAATATTCAGGGGTA
>CENJ01013458.1_pt1 | contig 38395 bp, 32 predicted proteins | sample 356161 | NCBI WGS metagenome assembly CENJ01 (sample SAMEA2619531, study PRJEB7988) | marine metagenome | biome: marine biome (ENVO:00000447); feature: surface water layer (ENVO:00002042); material: "saline water (ENVO:00002010), including plankton (ENVO:xxxxxxxx)" | depth 5 m | reverse complement strand
ACAGTAATACTGATATCCTGCTCAAAAGATGGTGAATCATTAGTTGATCCAGATGCATTGACAGATCATGAGATTATGGCTCATTCAAATAATAGAGTTTCTTCTCTTCTTATGACCAAAAATGAATATAAAAATTGGGTGGATAATGATGAGTTTACCAATTCTGAAAAAAGAACATCTCTTACAAATGATATTTATAAAAAATATGCTGATAAGTACGATTTCATATTTTTTATATTGAATGAACCGAGTATCCCTGAAAATTTATCTTATTATGGGAAGTTAATTGGTGTTTCAAATAATGTTGAAGGAACTGGTCAAGGTATTTACGATTACTCAACACAGTATGGTTCTTCAGGTAAATTAAAAGCTATTATGCAACTTACAGGATTGGAGTATTTGCGTGGTGGACCTGCTCTGCACGAATTAGCACATAATTGGGCTAATTTTGGTATTGATTCACATTATATAGATGGTCCAGGGAATAATATCAGTTCTTTTAATTATAAACCTCACTGGGGTTTTACGGGTGGAAGTTCAAGAGGTCAACTTGGTGGTTTCGACCAAAATACACTAATTGAAAATGGAGGGAATTCTTACACTGTAAATAGTTTTGGAGGATTTGCTAATGGTGGAAATGGAGTGCCATTTAACGAGTTAGAATTATACCTCATGGGAATGATTTCCCCTTCGCAAGTATCAGATTTTGATGTATTTACAGATATAACCTCATTTTCAGTTAATGAAAATAAGTTTATTTTTTCTGCTAATAATAGAGTTACTCATAATTCATCATCCCTAGAAAGTCTTTTAGGGAAAAGAATTCCTAATTCAAATGATTCACAGAAAAACTTTAAAATACTTTCTATTGTAATTACCGACTCACCATTAACAGAAGATGAGTGGGATAGGGTAGATGCGACCGCTGAATGGTTTTCAAAGAAAGGTGACGATGGGTCATCACTATATAATTTTTGGGAAGCAACAAATGGTCTAGGTTCAATTGATATTGAGAACTAAGAAATTTTTTTAATGATAATATTGTGGTTAGTGTAAACACATATATCTGCTGCAATTTTTAAGCTTTTCTTTACTATATCTTCTGAAGATAGTTTTGGATTATTTTCTTTGAGGGCAATAGCTGCAGCTTGAGCATACATACTACCTGATCCTATCGTTGCTATATTATTATCTGGTTCAATAACATCGCCAGTTCCTGAAACAATAAGAATCTGTTTATTATCAGCTATTATCATCATCGCTTCAAGTCTTCTTAAGTACCTATCCATTCTCCAGTCTTTGGCTAATTCGATTGCAGATCTTTTCATATTTCCGCCATATTTACTTAGTTTTTCTTCGAATCTCTCAATCAAGGTGAAAGCATCTGCAGTTGATCCAGCAAAACCAGCTAATATCTTTCCCTCAAGTAGAACTCTAATTTTATTAACATTACTTTTTGCAACCGTATTTCCCATTGTGGCCTGACCATCTGCTCCAATTGCAACTTTACCATCTTTAAGGACAGCACATACTGTTGTAGATTTAATTTTTGACATTTATACTAAAATTTTTATTGGGTCTTCTATAAGTTCTTTGAGTGTCTTGAGAAAAGCTGAACCAATTGCACCATCAACTATTCTATGATCACATGAAAGTGTAACTTTCATTACATTTCCTGCAACAATTTCACCATTTTTAATAATAGGTGTATTTTTAATTCCTCCGACAGCTAGTATACATGCATCATTTGGATTTATTATAGCAGTAAATTCCTCAATGCCAAACATCCCAAGGTTAGAAATAGTAAAAGTATTACCTTCCCAATCAGATGGTTGAAGCTCTTTATTTTTAGCTCTTGTAGCAAGATTTCTCACTTCGGAAGATATATGAGACAATGATTTATTATCTGCAAATCTTATTACTGGGACTAGTAATCCATCATCAACAGCTACTGCAACTCCAATATGTATATGATGATTAATTCTCATTTTATCAGTTAGATAACTTGCATTAACCATGGGGTGCTTCCTAAGGGCTACGGCACAAGCCTTTACTATGATATCATTGAAAGATATTTTAACATCAGAAGTTTCATTTATTTTATTTCTTCCTTCGATGCAGTTATCCATATTAATTTCCATCGTAAGATAGAAATGCGGTGCAGAGAATTTACTTTCAGCAAGTCTTTTTGATATTGTTTTTCTCATCTGAGAAACAGGAACTTCATCATAAGATTCACTAGAATGAATTTGAGGTAATTTTACTGTTTCTGTCTGAGAACTATCAGATGGTTCAAAGTTTTTAATATCTTCCTTAATAATTCTACCACCTTCCCCCGAACCTTTAACTTTTGATATATCAACTCCCTTTTCTTCAGCTAATTTTTTAGCAAGAGGTGATGCCTTTATCCTAGACCCATCTTTTGGGAAATTCACATCAATTGTATCAATTTTACTATTAGAATTTTCTTCCTCTTTTTGCTCTTCAAACTTTTCTTCTTTTACTTCTTCAAATTTTTCTTCTTTTACCTCTTCAACATCTTCAATTTCTTGCGGATTTTCATCATCTAATTTGGAGGTATTTTTTTCATTTGAGATATCCTTTAAAACTTCATCAATATTCTCATCCTTTTCTCCAATTATTGCTATAACACCATCAACTGGTACAGAATCACCATCATCTACACCAATATGGAGAAGAACTCCATCATCATACGACTCCAGTTCCATTGTTGCCTTATCAGTTTCTACTTCAGCTAAAATATCTCCTGATTTTATATCATCACCAACTTTCTTAAGCCATCCAGCTATGACACCCTCTTCCATTGTGTCACTCATCTTTGGCATTCTAATTATTTCGGCCATTTGAAATTTTTGATCAAATTTAAATTAAAATTTGTTATTAAGATTAACATAAGAAAATTATTATTTTTATTGAATGATAGATAGATACTCACTAATAAATACTAATTCAATATCTGAATTTTTAGTAGATGAAACTACTATTTTGATGCCAATGTATAATGCTCACCCAACTTTAGAGCTTCCAATAATTGATATCAATAAGAAAAAAATAGTTAAAACATTATGGGGATCCAACCCATTGCTTTCTAATAATAAATCTCTAGCGAAGAGGTTGGTTAATATAGATACATCTAAAATAAAAAAAAGTAATATACTATTGAATCAATTCAAATTTGATAGGTGCCTAGTACCATGTGATGGCTTTTACTTTTGGAAAAAAATTAATAAAAAAGAAAAAACACCTTATTACTTCTCATTTCAGAAAGATAAATTAATGTATTGTGCTGGAATTAAAGAGAAGTATGAGGATCTATCAGGAAATTCATTTTATTACTTTACATTTTTAACTACACAATCTGATATAAAATGGAGGAAGTACACAAACTATTCACCTTTGATATTTGATCCAAGGTATTTTGACATATGGTTTGACAAAAGATCAAACTTTAATAAAATTTTATCTTTTATGTCACCATTTAGATTCTCTGACTTTAATAACTATTCAATATCTCCGTATTTTGAAAAAAAGTCTCTTTTTGACAAAACAGTAATTGAAGCAAAAGAAAATCTAAATCAATATGGGAATTATTCTCTTTTTGATTAAAAAAAATATCTAGTTTTGATAAATGTCAAAATCTAAAATTAAAGGAGTTGGTTTTTATGTTCCTAGAAATGTAGTGAAAAACACTGACCTGGAGAATATGATGGATACAAATGATAAGTGGATCAAAGAGAGGACAGGTATTGAGGAAAGGAGATGGGTGGACAATGATTTGACAACTTCTCAAATGGGTACTTATGCCTCTGAAATTGCTATTAAAAACGCAAATATTTCTAAGGAGGAAATAGACTTTATAATTTTTGCTACCTTAAGTCCTGATTATTATTTTCCTGGTTGTGGTGTTTTAATTCAAAATAATTTAAATATAAGAGAGGTGGGTGCATTGGATATTAGAAATCAGTGCTCAGGTTTTATCTATGGGATATCTATTGCTGATCAATACATAAGATCTGGAATGTATAAAAATATTTTAGTAGTTGGTAGTGAGATCCATTCAGGTGCATTGGATAAGTCACCTAGAGGAAGATCAGTATCTGTTATATTTGGAGATGGAGCAGGTGCAGCAATTATTTCTAAGAGTAATGACAAATCAGAAATTTTATCTACTCATCTTCATTCAGAAGGAAAATATGCTAAAGAACTAGCTGTAATACAACCTTCTACTACATTTTGGGTTGATAAAATTATCAATAATTCTAGTAATAGTGATATCGGATTCTATCCAAATATGAACGGTAATTTTGTTTTTAAGAATGCTGTGTTAAGATTTGAAGAGGTGATTAATGAAGCTTTAAATTTTTCAAATTATAAAACAGAGGATATTGACATTTTAATAACTCACCAGGCAAACCTTAGGATTAGTAAGTACTTACAAAAAAAGTTGAATTTGGAAGATGATAAAGTTTTTAATAATATAATGAAATATGGTAACACTACGGCTGCTTCAATTCCAATTGCAATTTCTGAAGCATTAGAAAATAAAAAAATTAAAAATGGAGATTTAGTATGTCTAGCTGCTTTTGGTAGTGGTTTTACTTGGGCTTCAGCACTTATAAGATGGTGAGATTATTAAATTTAGTATTTATTTGTTTTCTTTTAACTTCATATAGTTTTTCGCAAAAACTATATATACCAATTTCTGACCCTGAAGTACTAAAAATTTATAAATCTGGAGAGAAGTTATCTGATGGAGAATACGTATCTAAAGATAAGGAAGGAAATATAAGAGTAAAAGGTAGATTTGATAAAATAACTCCAATTGGAAAATGGTATATATTTTTTAAAAACGGCAACCTAATGGCATATTATAATTATAATGATCAAGGTGAATTAGATGGTATTTTTGTAGAATATTATGATAACTCACAACTCAAAATTTCGGGTTTTTTTAAAAATAACTTACAAAGTAAAATATGGCAAACTTTTTATAAAGATGGAGTTGAGGAGACAGCTGGTGAGATGCTCGATGGAAAAAGATATAAAACTTGGTTATATTATCACCCTAATGGAAAAATAAAAGAAGTATCTAATTATAATATTAAAGGTAGACTAGATGGTGATTTTATCTCATATGACAAGTTTGGAACTCCAATAAGTAAAGCATTTTATACTGATAATAAGATTGATGGAGAATATTATGAGTTTTATTTTAATGAAAAAATCGCTTTGAAAGGACACTATAATTTAGGTTTAAAAGATAGTGTATGGACTGAGTTCGGACCCTACGGAAGGAAATCATTTGAGAAAAGATACAAAAATGATCTACCTCACTCCAAGTGGGTATATTATTATGAAAACAGCGGCTCTCTTAAAAAAGAAGAGCACTACACTAATGGGATAAAGAATGGAAATTTTAAAGAATTTTATCCTAGTGAAAGAATTGCTAAGACATATAATTATAAAAATAATTTACTGCATGGCGAATATAAAGAGTACCTACCTTATGGATATCTAAGTGTGAAAGGAGAATTTTTAAACAATTTAAAAACAGGTCTTTGGGAAACTTATAACGAGGATGGAGAGGTATTCTCAATAGGAAGATACGTTAATGATTATCAAAACGGAGACTGGAAGTATTTTCATAAATCTGGAAATATATTATCTGAAGGTAAATTTATAAATGGTTTTGAGTCAGGAAAGTGGATTAGTTATTTTGAAGGTGGTGAGTTAGATGAGATTGGTGAATATGTTAATGGGTTAAAAGATGGTATTTGGGGGAGATTTAATATTAATGGTGAAGTAAAACAAGAAGAAATATATAATTTAGGTAGATTAATTAATGTGTCAGAGTTTAAGTTGCTAGACGGTAAAATAATAACAAATAGTACTTTTATAGATGGTGAAGGTGAGTTAATTGATTATTATGATAATGGAAATATCTTTTCAAAAAGTAATTATTTAGATGGGAGATTAGATGGTATTTTTGTTGAGTTTCACTCTAATGGAAAAATTTCACAGAGAGGTAGGTATAGAAATGACGAAAAGGTTGGATCTTGGTTTCAGTATAACAGAAGAGGTACTTTAATTAAAGAGAAAAGTTATGATTAGAGATATTATTATTGCAATTGATGGTCACTCAGGATGTGGTAAAAGCACTACATCAAGGTTGCTGGCTAAATATTTAAAATTTAAATATTTAGATTCTGGAGCAATGTACAGGGCTGTTACATTATACTTTATGAATAAGAATGTCACTCCTTCACAAGATATTAAAATAAATAATGCTCTAAAGGATATACAAATTGATTTTAAATATGTTGAAGGTGAACAACATATTTTTTTAAATAATAATGATGTAGAGTCGGATATTAGATCTGATGATGTTTCCAATAATGTTTCTTTATTTAGTTCAAATTCTTCTATTAGAAAATTTTTAGTTAATAAACAGAAGGCATTTGGAAATGATAAAGATATTGTTGTTGAAGGAAGAGATATTACTACAGTAGTTTTTCCTGATGCTGAAGTTAAAGTTTTTATGACAGCAAATATTGAGGTGAGAGCAAAGAGGAGGTTTAATGAGATGAAAATTAAAAATCCTGAAATAACATACAGTGATGTTATTGAAAATTTAGAAAAAAGAGATGTTCAAGACTCGACCAGAAAAGATAGTCCATTAATGATAGCAGATGATGCTTTTATACTAGACACATCAGATCTTGAAATCAGCGAACAGGTTGATAAAATCATTAATTTTATAGAGAAAAAATTTTCTTAATTATTTATCAAAAAAAAATTAAGAAATAGATTTTTTAGTCTTATTTTTGTCGCGAATTGAACTTGTTATTAGCTTAAATGTCTCTTAAAATTAATCTTACTAAAGGATTTGATATCAAACTAAAGGGATCAGCACTTGAAGAAATATCCGAATTTCAAGCACCAAGTTCATACGCATTAAAACCAACAGATTTTATCGGTTTGTCAAGGCCTAAACTATTAGTTTCAGAAGGAGACGAGGTTAGATCTGGAACACCTATCTTATTTGATAAATTATCCGAGAGTGTAATGTATTCATCTCCTGTAAGTGGTGAAGTTGTTGAAATTGTAAGAGGTGAGAAGAGAAGACTTGAAGAAATAAGGATATTACCAGATAAGGTTAATAAGTTTATAAAATTTAAAAAGTATAATGAATCTGATATAGATCAATTATCTAAAGAAGAAATCATAAATAATTTATGCAGTTCTGGTATATGGCCTAACTTAATTCAGAGACCATTTGGTATGGTTGCCGATCCTAAACTTTCACCAAAATCAATTTTTATTTCTTTTTTTGATACCAATCCGCTTTCTCCTAACTACTCTTATGTTTACGCAGAAGATAAAGAATTTATTAAAATAGGTATAAAGGTTGTTCAAATGTTGACGGAAGGGAAAATACATCTTAATCATAATTCTGATACTTTCTCTGAGTTTAGTTTTGATGGTTGTCAAAATAATTTATTTTCAGGTCCTCACCCTTCAGGTAATGTTGGTATTCAAATTCATCATATTGAACCGATAAATAAAGGAGATGTTGTATGGACAACTACACCTCAGGGACTTGCTGAGATTGGTAGGTTATTCATAGAAGGAAGGTATGACTCCTCAAGAAAAATCTGTGTAGTTGGTTCAGAAGTTGTTAATCCAAAATTTTATAAATGTAATTATGGCATTAATGTTAGCTCTATCCTTAAAAAAGAAAATGAGAATAATTGTAGAGTCATTTCTGGTAATGTACTTACAGGACATTCAATTGGATTTAATGGTTATTTAGGTTTTTATGACAATATGATATCTGTATTACCTGAGGGAGATAATCACTCTTTCCTAGGTTGGATAATGCCAGTTGCCAATAAATTAAGTTTTCAGAGAGCATTTGGCTTGCTGTCTTTTTTGAAACCAAAAAAAAACGAATACATTTTAGATACTAATACAAATGGAGAGTTGAGAGCATTTGTACAGACAGGTGTTTTTGAAAAAGTTTTACCAATGGATATTCTTCCAACATTTCTGTTTAAAGCAATTCTAGCAAATGACTATGATGAGATGGAAGAACTTGGAATATATGAGTTAATCGAAGAGGACATCGCCCTGTGCGAATTCGTAGATGTATCAAAGAATGAGCTCCAGAAATTATTAAGAAAAGGTTTAAATTTATTAATGGAAGACTAATGCAATTTTTAAGAAAAATATTAGATAAGCAAAAACCAATGTTTCAGAAGGGTGGTAAGCTAGAAAAGTTTCACTATCTGTTTGAGGCAGGAGAAACATTCTTATTTGTTCCTAATGAGGTAACACCAAATAAAGGAGCTCAGATAAGAGATGCTATTGACCTAAAGAGGTTGATGATGACTGTTGTGATAGCTATGATTCCTTGTTTACTTTTTGGTATTTGGAATGTAGGACACCAACACTATTTTGCGATAGGAGAAGAGGGTACATTAATTGATAAAATTTTTATTGGATCCAAACAAGTTTTACCAATTGTACTTGTCTCTTATATAGCAGGTGGGTTGGTGGAAGTTGTATTTTCAACAATAAGAAGACATCCTATTAATGAAGGTTTTCTTGTTACAGGGATGTTAATTCCACTAATTATGCCACCTAATATTCCCCTATGGCAGGTAGCAATGGCCACTATTTTTTCAATAGTAATTGCAAAAGAAGTTTTTGGTGGTACTGGTATGAATATCTTGAATGTTGCATTAACCGCAAGAGTATTTTTATATTTTGGTTTCCCAAGTGATATAAGTGGAGATGTTTGGACATATTACGATGATGGAAAAGAGGTTGTAAGTGGCTATTCTGGTGCTACACCACTTTCTATTGGCGCTTCTACTGTGGGAAATTCTGATTCAGATAATGTTATTAATTTGATGGATCAATACTCTAGTGAAGTTGGAAATATGAACTTCTATTCATTTGATAATATGCTTATTGGTGCCATCCCAGGATCAATTGGTGAGACTTCTTTTATTATGTGTATGATTGGAGCAATAATATTGATTTTTACTGGTGTAGCTAGCTGGAAAATTATTTTAGGTGTCTTTGCTGGAGCATTATTTATGGGTTCTATATTTAACCTGATTGGAATTAATGAATTTATGAATTTGCCTCCATATTACCACTTAGTTATGGGAGGCCTAGCATTTGGTGCTGTTTTTATGGCAACTGACCCTGTTTCTGCAGCTCAAACTGAGACAGGAAAATGGATTTATGGTTTTATGATTGGTTTATTGACAGTATTAATTCGTATTTTTAACCCTGCATACCCAGAGGGTATAATGCTAGCAGTATTATTTATGAATGTTTTTGCTCCTCTTATAGATTTTTATGTAGTTGAAGCAAATAAAAAAAGAAGATTAAATCGTGCAACAGTCTAATACATATATAATATCTTTTACTCTTATAATGACCATTTTCCTTGGTTCATTACTCTCATTTACTAGAATGCATCTGGGTCCAATTCAAAAGAAGCAAGTTGAAATTGATACTAAAAAGAAAATTTTAGGTGCAGTCATGGATATCTCCAAACTCACCTCTGATGAGGTATTAAGTTTATACAACGAAAAAATGAAATCAATTGTAATTGATTTAGATGGTGAGGAAATTATTCAGGATGATGGATCAAAACTAGTTGCAGAAGAGATAAATATTCAGAAAAATTACAAGATAGATCCTAAAGAAAGAAAATATCCAGTATTTATGTTTAGCTCAAATGGAGAAATTATAGATTATTATATTTTTCCAATGTTTGGCAATGGATTATGGGATTGGATTTCAGGTTTTATTGCTCTTGATGAAAAATTGAATACAGTAGTTGGAGTAGCTTTTGATCATAAAGCAGAAACTCCCGGATTAGGTGCTAGAATATCTTCAGAAGAAATTCAAGATAGATATAAAGGAAAAATGATATATAATCAGATAAATGAATTGGTATCTGTCAAAATGCTTAAATCTGAAAATAATAAAGGTTTGAGCTCGCATGAAGTTGATGGGATGTCTGGTGCCACAATAACTGCATACGGATTGAATGATATGATTTACCATTATTTTGAGTGTTATAATCCATATATTTCTAAGATTAAAACAGATACAAGAACATTAACTTTTAATAAATGAGTACAGAAATAAAAGAAAAAGAAGTTATTAAAGTAAAACCAGCCGAAGCTTTTTTATCTAAGAGGAGAAGAAAAATTTTAGTTGATCCTTTGGATGATAATAATCCTATTTCTATCCAAGTTCTGGGGATATGTTCTGCTCTTGCAGTTACTATTAAACTAGAACCTACTATTGTTATGTCAATCAGTGTAGTTTTTGTAATGATTTTTTCAAGTTTAATTACTTCCTTAATTAGAAATTATATTCCAGCTAGAGTAAGAATTATTGTTCAATTAGCAATTATTGCAACCCTTGTAACTCTTGTATCTGAATTTTTGAAAGCATTTAATTATGAGATGTTCAAAGTTCTTGGTGCATTTGTTGGCTTGATTATAACGAATTGTATCATTTTAGGTAGGCTAGAGGCATATGCCATGGGAAATAAACCTTATGATAGTGTCCTTGACGCACTAGGAAGCAGCGTCGGATATGCTTGGATAATTTTAGTGGTTGCATTTTTTAGAGAATTATTAGGTTCTGGATCAGTTTTAGGATTTAAGGTCTTTGAGATGATAGGTTGGAATTCTTTCCCAACAAATGGTCTTTTTGTTGACTCAATAGGTGCTTTTATTATACTAGGATTATTAATTTGGGCACAAAGGACAAGAAATGGATATATAGAAAATTAAATATATATGACTGATTTATTTAATCTTATTATAAAAAGTGCATTCATGGATAATATGATTTTTGCATATTTTCTAGGGATGTGTTCTTTTCTAGCTGTATCAAAAAAAGTTACTACTGCTAATGGACTAGGTTTAGCAGTTATTTTTGTACTTACTTGTACTGCACCGCTGAACTGGTTAATTCAAAAGAAAATACTTGACGAGGGGGCCTTATCTTGGATTTCTTCTGATTTTACTGAAATTGATTTAACTTTTCTTCAGTTGTTAATGTTTATAGCTGTAATAGCATCTTTTGTGCAGCTTATAGAAATGATTATTGAAAAATTTTCACCTGCTTTGTATGGATCTCTCGGAATTTTTCTTCCTCTTATAGCTGTTAACTGCTCTATTTTAGGTGGCTCTTTATTTATGGTACAAAGAGACTTCAATATTCAAGAGGCAACAGCCTTTGGTTTTGGTAGTGGACTTGGTTTTTGGCTTGCAATTGTTGCCTTGGCAGCAATTAGAGAAAAATTAAAATATTCTCATGTACCGGATGGCTTAAAAGGCTTAGGGATAACTATGTTATTAACTGGACTTATGGGGTTAGCTTTTAAAACCTTTATTGGAATGACATTATAATTTTTATAAATTGTTGTAATGAGACAGCTTTTAAACAATTTTCTTAGGGGGCTTTTATTAATAGTCCCAATGGCAGCAGCTATTTATGTGGTATGGTATCTCTATAATTTTCTTGATAGTTTAGTCCCACTAGCAAAAAACATTCCTGGCTTAAGTTTTATTATTGTTATTGTCTCAATTACAATTGTAGGGTCATTCACTAAAAAGTATAATACAGGTTTAATTAATTGGTTTGAAGATTTAGTAAAAAAAGTTCCTCTTTTAAATTTGGTCTATTCTTCTATTAAAGATTTAATGACATCTTTTATGGGAGAAAAAAAGAAATTTAATAAACCAGTATTAGTTAAAGTAGATAATAATCTATACAAGCCTGGATTTGTAACAAGTGAAGATCTAAAGGGTATTGGTTTACCTGGTAAGGTTTCAGTTTATCTTCCTCATTCTTATAATTTTAGTGGCAATGTTTTTTTAACTGATAAAAAAAATATTACCTCTTTATCGAACCCTTCCTCAGAGGTTATGAAATATATTGTTTCTGGAGGTATCTCTGGAAAAATAAAGGTGTGATGAAGCAGATCAACCCTATTACTCTTAACAAAAAAATAAATAACAAACAGGACTTTCAATTAATTGATATAAGGGAAGAGTATGAATATGATATATGTTGCATAGGAGGTGATAAAATAAGTATGTATTCAATTCCTGATTGTATTGATAAGATTTCTAGAACTAAAGATGTTATTATCTACTGTAGGACAGGTTCAAGAAGTGCGACAATTGTTAATATGTTAGAAGATAGTTATTCCTTTGATAATGTTTATAATCTTAATGGAGGTATAATGAGATGGAGAAAAGATGTTGACATAGAACTTAAAGAGTATTAGATGAAAGAGTATTTTGTTAAATATTCTTTTGAATTTATTGTAATATTTTTAGGTATATTAATATCATTATATTTTGAGGGGGCGAGACAAGATAGGTTTGAGAATGAAAGAAAGAACAAATCAATTGAACAGTTAATTAATGTAATTGATCAAGATATCATTCAAATTGATAATTTTATTAAACTTCAAGAAATGTCTCTTGAGAGTTCAAATACTCTTTATGATAACTTAAATGGTGAAATGAATTTATCTAATGATAAGATTATGTACAATATCTCATCAGTAGGAAGGGCATTAAAATCATTTTTTCCTCAAGAGGGAATATTTAATCAATTAATTAGCTCAGATTTAATTAAAAGGATAAAATCTGAAACTCTAAAAACCAAATTATTTAAACTTTTTAATGAAGATTTACAAAGACATGATGTACATACTAAAGAATACGATAATTTCTTTCTTGACTTCAACTTTAAATTATCGGTTAATTTTTTTCTAGAACACAATTGGGAAACAGATGTTAATAAAGCTAATCAAATAGAAATATTAAAATATAGGTTTAATAAAAATTTTTATGAGAGTGATATTTTTTTTGGTTATTTAATTGAATCTAGAAAAAATATAAAATCTTATTTAGATGAATTAAATCAGTTAAAAACTAAATACTCTGATTTAAGATCTTTATGTCTCGATGAAATACAATAGAGTAAGTATAAAAAAAGAATTAAAAATATATTAATCAGATGAGAGTTGTGAAATCATACTTTATTAAAAATATTAATGTGAATATATTTGAGTTCAATCTAAAATACTTAATAAAGTTTGAGTATCAGCACATGGAACAAACATATAAAGTTGATATGTTTGAAGTAAAAAGTATTGATGATTTAATTGAAAGGATAGATTCATTATATATAGAAGAAATTGGAGAAAACTTTAAAGCTATGAAAGACCAACTTTTAAAGCTTTATTAGATAAACTATTTCATAATTTTTTCGTTTTCAATTTTATGAAGTTTCTTTTGCTTTTTAATCTACTTTTTTTGTTTATTTCTTGTAATACAGAATCTGACCTTGTAAGTCCATCTAACAATATAAATATTTTGTCTACCGCTAAATTTAATGTCTATCCCCAGAACTCAGGAAGAATAATTGATCAATTTTCTTGTGTTGGGTGGAGTGAGTTAATTGGATGTCCCCTTACTTTAAAAAATTATCATAATAAATCAAAAGTTCAATTGACTGCTATACCATCTGAAAATTTTAAGTTTTTAAAATGGAGTGGTGATATAAACTCTTCAGATAATCCAATACAAATTGTCATAAATTCTGATATTAAAATTACTGCTGAATTTTACCAGTAATTTTTTTTCCCTATATTTCTATCTTGAGATTCTTTATTATTTTATTTATCATTTCTAATCCTATATTTTGTCAGGAAAGAGATATGTCATCTTACCTTTATAGAAATCATTTTAGTAATAATGATACATTGGCTTACAGATTATTAAAGCCTTATGTTAAAACTAAAGAAAATGTACCTCTTTTAATATTTTTACACGGAAGTGGAGAAAGAGGAAATAATAATCAATCTCAATTAGTACATGGAGGTAAATTTTTTCTTAAAGAAACTGAAAATAAAAACTTTAATAGTTATGTCATTTTTCCACAGTGCAAAAAAAATAGCAGATGGTCAAATCATGAAATTGATCCATGGGTATCTAGTGATTCGTATAATCAGACATTATTATCTGATCACTCAGAAATGTTAGTGGAACTTATTTTTAGTCTAATAGATGAATATAATATAGATCCCAAAAGAATCTATATTATGGGTTTATCAATGGGTGGTTATGGAACTTTTGATTTGACATCAAAAAGGCCTAATATTTTTGCAGGTGCTGTTCCCATTTGTGGTGGTGCTAATATCAATATCTTGAATAGAGCTTCTTCTGTACCTCATTGGATTTTTCATGGAGAATTGGATAGAGTGGTTCCTGTTAAAAAATCTAGGGAAGCTTTCGAATTATTATCAAAAATAAATTCATATCATCTTTACACAGAATATAAAAATGTTTACCATAATTCATGGGAAAATGTATTTTATGAAGGTGATTTTATGGAATGGCTTTTTTCTAAATCCCTATAATAAATATTAATATTTTATATTATTTAAATATTATATATATTATCAATTATCTCAATAATAAATTTGTCTTTTGATTAAACCAATTAAAATATATAAGTCATCTGCTGGCTCAGGAAAAACATATACTTTATCAAAAAATTATATAAGATTAGCTCTTAAAAATAGAAATAATTTCAAAAAGATTTTAGCTGTAACTTTTACCAACAAGGCAGCTGAGGAGATGAAATCAAGAATATTAGAGATGATAGATACAATATCATCTGGCGAGGATAAAAATTTAATAATTGAATTGTCAAAATTTTATGGAAGCTCACCTCAAGATATTTCAATAAGAGCAAAAAAACTTAAAACTAATATTTTACATAATTATTCCTACTTTAATGTAACTACAATTGATTCTTTTTTCTATTCAATAATACAGTCTTTTACAAGAGATCTAAAATTTAAAGGAAAGTATAATATTGAGATGGATTTAGAATTTGTAATAAGTGAAGTGGTATCTTCCTTTTTAGCTGATTTAAAAAAAGAAGATAAAATAACTAAATGGTTAACAGATTTTTCTAGAGAGAGAATAAAATCTGGCAAAGATTTTTTGATTGATGGTGAACTAAAAAATATTACAAAAAATTTATTTACAGAACAGTATAAGTCATTACCTAAAAGTACTGGGGAGACAACTTATAGAGATAAGATAGCAAAGCTTAGGAAATTTATAATAACTACAAAAAAAAAATTTGAGAAGGAAGCAATTACTATCTCATCTGAATTATTAAGATTAATTAATGAAAATAGTTATGATGAGAAAGATTTTAGTTATGGTTTATCAGGCGTTTTTGGTTTTATATATAAGAATTCAAAAGGAGAAATAAAATATCCATCAAAAAGAATTTTAGCTTGTTTTAAAGATCCTGATAAATGGGTAAATAAAAAAAAACCTGAAAGGGATAATATTTTAAAAATTATTGAATGTGATTTAATTAATCCTTTTAACAAATTAATAAATCATTATGACTCATCCTTTAAGTTATATAATTCATCACAAGAAATTAATAATAACCTATATACTTATGGAATATTAAGTGAGCTTGATTTAAGAGTAACTAGATATAGAGAAGATAATAATGTAATATTAATAAGTGATATTTCAGAACTTTTATATGAAGTAATTAAAGATGAATTTATTCCATTTGTATTTGAAAAAGTTGGAAATACATATTCTCATTATCTGATTGATGAATTTCAAGATACAAGTTTACTTCAATGGAAAAATTTTATTCGTTTGATAAGTGATTCTGTTGCTTCCGGTCATGAAAATATATTTGTTGGTGATACTAAACAATCAATTTACAGATGGAGGGGATCCAATTCAAAAATTATGGATTCTGAGATAGAGTCATTTTTTACTAGAGATATAATTGAATTAAAAAGTTTAAATAAGAATTGGAGAAGTACAGAGGAGATTATAAAATTTAATAATAATATTTTTTCTAATATATCTAATTATTTTGAAGATGATTCTATGGTGGATAATCTATCAATAAAATTTAATTCTGATATAATTCAGGAAATAAGAGATGATAAAAAGGGAGATGGATATGTAGAAGTTAATTTTAGAGATAAGAGAAATGATAAATTAGACTCTGTTAATAGTTTTTTGATTGATAGTATCAATAAAATTCAAGATAATGGATTTTCTGCAGGAGATATTGGAATACTCGTTAGAGACAACAAAGAAGCTAATATTATAGCTGGAATATTATCTTATCAGGCTGAGATTGATACAAATTATGACTATGGATTTGTATCAGCAGATGCTTTAGAAATAAACACCTCTCCAATCGTTAATTTCTTCTTAAGTACTTTTCGTTACTTAAAAAATTTTAAGGATAGATTATCTCTCTCTGAAATTCTTCATTTTTACCATATATATATAATAAAATCTGATGACGTTATTCATTATTCTTTATCTAATGAAGATAAACTTAAGCTTCTACCAGACTCATTTACTAAAAACAAATTAAAGATTTCAAGACTACCTATTTATGAGTTAGTAGAGGAATTAATTAGAGTCTTTAAATTAAATTTGATACCTTCTCAGATCCCTTATTTAAAAGCTTTTCAAGATATAATTATTGAATATAAAACCTTACAAGGGGAAGAATCAAGTTCATTTCTTGAATGGTGGGACAAGAATGGGAAAAGAAAGTTAAATATGACACCCCAAGAAAATGAAATTCAAATAATAACTATTCATAAATCAAAGGGCCTAGAATTTAGTAATGTGATATTACCTTTTTTTGATTGGGATTTAGATAATGTTGGAGGAGGAAATAGAGAAAAAATTATATGGGTTGATTTATTAAAATATAATGATGAATTTGACTTTCACTTCCCAATAAAATATAAGAGAGATGAGAGAAATAGTATTTTTAATATGTACTATCAAAATGAAAGAATTAAGGCTTATGAAGACAATATTAATTTAATGTATGTTTCTTTCACTAGACCCAAGGATAATTTATTTATTCTAGCTGGTGAGCAAAGAAATGAAATCAAAAATGTTTCAGACTTACTTTATAATATTTTAAGAAAAAATAATAATAAAAATAGTTTTAAATATGGATGTATCAGTAAAAAGAAACCTTTATCCAATAGTCTATCTAACTCTTTATTGTCTTATCCATCCTTCTCTTGGAGAGAAAGACTTATCATTAAAACAACTGAAGATAAAACCATGAATATTGATAATATTGAAAGAGGAAAGGTAATACATGATATTTTATCTGAAATAGAAAATATCAATGATTATAATGAAAAGATATCGAGAGCACTAAAAAATAAAAAAATTAAAATTAATGAGTTTAAGCTTTTAGAAGAGTTATATAAAAATAAGAATTTTATAAGATTTTTTAATCCAGAATTTAACTCTTATAATGAAATTGAAATTTTAAGTGACTCAGGAAATGTTTATAGATTAGATAGAGTAGTTGAAACGGATAATACAGTTTATGTTTTAGACTACAAGACAGGCAGAATAAATAAAAAAGATCATTCTAAATATTTAAAAAAGCTAGAATTATATATGACATTATTACAAAGTATTTATGATAAAAAGATAAAAGGATACTTAGTATATATTGATTTAAATAAGATTTTAAATGATTAAAAAAAAGTTTTTCTTAGAGGAAGTTGTAGATTATACATTTAGAAAGTATAAGGATTTTAAAAATCTTAAAGTTATTTTTCCTAATAGGAGGGCGGGTCTTTATTTTCAAAAAGCATTATCAAAAAAAATAAAAAAACCTGTATGGTCTCCTTCAGTTTTTACAATGGAGGATTTTGTACAAAATTATTCTGATATTAAAATCTCTAACGATGTCACAGATTCAATCCAGCTAAATCACATATTATATCAAACTATATCAATGCATAATGGAAGTGCAATTACTGATAGTTTCGAGGATTTTTTTTATTGGGGTCAAGTTATGATCAAAGATTTTGATGATATAGAGCTTGAATTAGTAGATGAATCTAAAATTTTTAAAGCTGTTAAAAATCAAAAAGAGATAGATAAGTCTTTTGATTTTTTAGACAAGGAAAATTTTGATAGAATTAAATCTTTTTGGAAAAAGTTTTTTCCTAAGATGACTATTAATCAAAAAAATTTCAAAGAGACTTGGGAGATAATTCTAGATGTATTTAAAAAATATAGAGTTTGTTTAATTGATAAAAAAATAGCCTATAAAGGTTTAGTATATAAAGAGTTTTTGTCAATGATAAACTCTGGCAAATTTAAAGATAAATCTGATTTCTTATTTGTTGGATTTAATGTGTTGTCAAAAAGTGAAAAAAAAATAATAAAATATTTTATAGATAAGAAATCTTCAATGGCTTTTTGGGATTTTGATAAATATTATTTTGAAGATTTTAATCAAGAGTCAGGTGATTCATTTAGAGAGTTTAGTAACGATAAAATATTAAAATCAACATTTCCTGAAGTTAAGCCAAATAATTTTATTGATAATGATAAAAAATTTAGTTCAATAGGTATTTCATCAAATATTGGCCAAAGCAAAGTAATTGGAAATATTTTATCTAAGCTTATCAAAAATAAAAGATTTGATGAAGATAAAGTCTTGATTCTTTTACCAGATGAAAACTTACTATTACCAGTTTTGAATTCAATTCCAACTCAGATAAACAACATAAATGTCACTATGGGGTTATCTCTTCAAGAAACTCCTATAAGCAGTCTCATCAAATTACTTTATAGAATTGATAAAAGAAAATATAAAAGAGATTTCAAATATTGTCATTATTTCAAAGATGTTATAGAATTACTAACCCACCCATATATATATCAATTTGACGAATCCATTACCACTGAAATCATTACAGAAATAAAAGAAAAGAAAAAAATAGATATTAGAAATCAGGAACTCTCAGGTTATTCTGTTTTCTTAGAAAATATATTTGATTTACAATCTCACTTAATATTAAAATTAAAAAAAATAACAGAGTACCTATTTAATAAATCAAAGAATCTAAGTGTTTTAGATAAGGAATATATAAAATCTTTTCTTGATATAATTTACAAAATTGATGGAATTAATATCAAATTAAATTCATATGAAAATGAATTTAAATTATTAAATCAGATACTGAGAATGATTAGAATTCCTTTCTCTGGAGAACCACTTAAGGGTTTACAAATTATGGGTGTTTTTGAATCAAGAAATCTAGATTTTGATGATGTATTCATCCTTAATATGAATGAGGGTAATTTTCCTAAGTCATCATTTAATATTTCTTTTATACCATTTAACATAAGAAAAGCATTTAATTTAGTTACTTCTGATAATCATGATAAGATTTACAGTTACCTATTTTATAGAGTAATTCAAAGAGCCAGAAATATAACTTTTATTCATAATACAAGTTCATCAATTAAATCAAATGGTGAGGTTAGTAGATATATAAGGCAAATTGAATCTGAATCAAAATTTAAAATTAAAAATTATTTTATTTCTGATAAATTAATACCAGAAGAAAGAAAAAAGATAATCATTAAAAAGGATAAAAATACCCTTGAAAAGCTTAAGTCTAGATTTTTTTCAAATGGATATATTTCTCCAACTGGAGTAAAAGATTATCTTGAATGTCCTCTTAGATTTTACTATAAGTATGTTGCTAATATTAGAGAGACGTATCCAATTTCCTCAGATATTCTTAAGTCTGATTTTGGTAAAATTTCTCATAAAGTTTTAGAAGATATTTATTCTGATATAATTAAAGATAAAGCTAATCCTGTTTTAGATAAGAATGATTTTTTTAAGATAAAGGCAAGTATAAAAGGGATGATTAATAGAACTCTTAAATCTCATTTTAATTTAAGAAAGAAAAATGAACTATATCTAGAGGGAAACAACATAATACTTTATGAGATAATGAATAATTATATATCTCAAATAATTAAAATTGATGAAAAATATTCACCCTTTAAAATAATTAATTTGGAAGGGGATAAAAAATCAGGATATCATAAAACTTTACATCTTAATAAAAATTATAAAATAAATATTTCTGGAATTATTGATAGAATAGATTTTAAAAATAATACTTTTAGAATTATTGATTATAAAACAGGAGGGGATATTAAGAATATTAAGAGTATTGAGTCCTTATTTTCAAATAAGAAAAAAGATAGAAATGATGCTGTGTTTCAACTTTTTTTCTACTCAATTCTTTTAAAAAATAAATTTAAAGAATCAACTAGAATTATTCCTGGATTGATGAATATTAGAGATTTAAATAAATCTAACTTCTCAATAAACATATCCATAAATAATCAAATAGTTGAAGATGTCAATCCGTATATTGACGAATTTGAAAGTTTATTAATCACAAAATTATCTGAGATTTTTGATGTTGATAAGCCTTTTACTGAAAATGATGATATAAATTCATGCACTTATTGTGCATATAAAAATTTACATTCAGGATAGATTTGAATCAATAGAATTTGATAAAGTTTCCTTACCAACAGCACCTACGTGTCTATCAATTAACTCTCCGTCTTTAAAGATAAGGAGTGTTGGAATACTTCTAACTCCAAATTTAACACTAGATTCTTGATTGTTATCTACATCTAACTTTCCAATAGTTGCCTTACCTTCATAATCAGAAGCTAATTCTTCAATCATCGGTGCAATCATTCTACATGGTCCACACCATTCTGCCCAAAAATCTACTAGTACAACGCCCTCATTTACTATTTCACTAAAATTAGAATCTGTTATTTCAACTGCTTTTCCCATAATTTAAATTTTCGTAAATCTAAATAAAATAAATTATTTATTAATTAAAAATCCCAATTCTGATCTAGAATTTAATGTTTTAATAATATCATCATTAAGGTGGAATTTTATATCTCTTGATATCATATCTACAGAAATATTTTTACCATTGTTTCTTGATAAAACAGTAACCTTTAAATGGCAATTTCCACCCTTAGCACTATCAAAATTTTTATTTAATTCGTCAATTAGATTTTTATTTATGTTCTCGATGTCTAATTTAATATGTAGCTCTTTTACATGTTTTTCTCTGGTTTTTGATAGTAAACTAATATTATCAACTTTGAATTCTAATTCATCTGGATTATTCCATTTATTTTTCATTTTACCATTTAGGAAAAGGAACCAACCTTCCTCGAAAAAATTTTTGAATTTTACGTAATCTTCACTAAAAAATATAAAATTATAAGAATCTGAGAAATCTTCTATTACAACATTACCATAAGGCTTACCATTTTTTGATATTTTATGTTCTACTTTAGTTACGATACCAGCAACAAATAATACTGATTTGCCAATTACCTCATTATTCTTAATTTTTTTGAAATTTGTATTGCAAATATTTTCTATTTCAAAAGAATACTTATCAAGCGGATGGCCTGACACATATAAACCTAAAATATCTTTTTCAATTTTTAATTTTTCAAGTTCAGAAAAGGGTTCAACCTCAGGAATAATAGGTTCTTTAATATAGCTACCATTCTCACCACTAAATAGGGAGGTTTGTCTTGTTTCTTTCTCTTTTTGTAATTTATTTGAATATATAATTGAATTCTCGATAAGTGATAATTCATTTTCTCTAGAATATATAAATTGTCTTCTGTGTTCTTTTTCAAAGCAATCAAAAGCACCAGCTAAGGCAAGAGCTTCATATGTTTTCTTATTTACTGATCTGGAGCTTGTTCGGCAAATAAAATCAAAAATATTATTGTAGTTTCCCTCTTTTTTTCTTTCTTCAATTATATATTTTACAGCTGATTCGCCAGTACCTTTAATTGCACCTAATCCAAATAATATTTGATCAGATTCATTAACAACAAAGTTATTTTCAGATTTATTAATATTTGGACCTAGCACTTTAATATTTTGTTTTTTACATTCATTCATGAAATAGGATATCTTATCAATGTTATTTTGATTATGAGTAAGGACAGAAGCCATGTATTCAGCTTTATAATTGGCCTTTAGATACGCTGTTTTATAAGCTATTAATGAGTAACATGTTGAGTGAGATTTATTAAATGCGTATGCTGCAAATGACTGCCAATCAGACCAAATTTTTTCTAGTTGTTTTTCTTCTATTTTGTTCTTTTTCCCCCCATCAAAAAATTTTGGTTTTAATAGTTCTAGTAATTTAGAATCTTTTTTACCCATAGCTTTTCTTAGTTGATCTGCCTCACCTTTAGTAAAGTCGGAAATTCTTTGAGATAAAAGCATAACCTGTTCCTGATATACTGTAATTCCATATGTCTCAGAAAGATATTCCTCCATTTCTGGTAAATCATATTGTATTTTTTCTCTGCCGTGTTTTCTAGCAATATAATTTGGTATATACTCCATCGGCCCTGGTCTATAGAGTGCATTCATCGCAATTAAGTCTTCAAATCTATCAGGCTTTAGAGATTTTAGGTGTTTCTGCATTCCATCAGATTCAAACTGAAATGTTCCATTAGTCTCGCCTCTCTGAAATAATTTATATGTTAAGTCATCATCTAGTGGAATATTATCTATATCTATCTCTATATTTTTATTTTTTTTAATGTTATCTATAGCTGAATTTATAATAGATAATGTTTTTAAACCTAAAAAATCCATTTTTAACATACCTGCTGATTCAATAACGCTATTATCAAATTGTGTAATTAAAAGGTCTGAATCTTTTGATCTTGAAACCGGAATGTAGTTTGTTAGCTTATCTGGAGTTATTATAATTCCACAAGCATGGGTCCCAATATTTCTTATAGACCCCTCTATTATCTCTGCTTGTTTTAGAACCTCTGCTTCTAATGATTTCTTCTTTCTTATTTCTGATAGTTCGGGAACTTCCTTAAAAGCATCTATTAAACCTATTCCGGGTCTTTCTGGAACCATCTTAGCTATTCTGTCTGTTTCGTTTAATGGAAGCTCTAATACTCTCCCTGCATCTCGAATAGCTGATTTTGCAGCCATACTTCCATAGGTTATAATTTGGGCAACTTGATCGTATCCATATTTTTCAATGACATAATTTATTATTTTTTCTCTACCTTCATCATCAAAATCTATATCTATATCAGGTAATGAAATTCTATCAGGATTTAGAAACCTTTCAAAAAGTAAATTATATTTAATTGGGTCTACATCAGTTATACCTGTGCAATAAGCAACTACAGAACCTGCTGCTGATCCTCTTCCAGGCCCTACACTGACCCCTAGTTCCTTTGCCTTGTTTGTTATCTCTTGAACTATTAAGAAGTAACCCGGATAACCAGTATTTTTTATCGTATTAATTTCAAAATCAATACGTTCTCTTAACTCATCACTAATTTTTTTATATTTTATCATGGCTCCATCGAGTGTGATTTTTCTTAGATACTCTGTCTGTTTATTAGTTATTTCTCCACCTTTATCAAATTCTGAAGGAACCTGGTATTTTGGAAGCACAACTTTTCTCTCTAACTCATAGACTTGTACCTTATCAATAACCTCGGAGATATTATTAATCGATTCAGGAATATCTGAAAATAAATTTTTCATTTCCTCCTGAGATTTAAAATAATACTCATCGTTTTTAAAACCACTCCTTTTTCCTCTTCCTCTTCCAATAGGTGTAGATTTAAATTCTCCTTGTTTTATACATAATAATATATCGTGTGCAGTTGAGTCTTCTTTATTAATATAGAAGACATCATTTGCTGCAATAATTTTTACATTATATTTTTTAGAGAATTCTATTAGCACTTCATTAACGTGATCTTCTTCTTCGAGTCCATGTCTGTTGAGTTCAATATAAAAATCTTCCTCGAATGTATCTAACCACCATTTAAGTTCTTCTTCAGCCGCCTCTATTCCTTGGTTAAGTATTAGTTTTGGAATAGCACCATATAGGTTACCTGAAAGAGCAATTATATTTTTTTTATACTTTTTAATTAGACCTTTATCTATTCTAGGATATTGTCCATACAGACCCTCTGTATATGCTAGTGAGGATAAGTATGAAAGATTTTCATATCCTTCTTTATCTTTTGCTATTAAAATTTGATTAAATCTTTTATCTGGATTATCTCTAGTAAATTTTCTTTTTTTTCTGTCTTCTGATACAAAAAATTCACATCCTATTATTGGTTTTAAATTATTTTTTTGGGCTATTTTATTAAACTTAAATACACCAAACATATTTCCGAGGTCAGTAATTGCTACTGCCTTCATATTAAGTTTTAATGCTTTATTTATTATATTTTCTATGCTTGATGTAGCCTGTAAAACAGAGTATTGAGAATGGTTGTGAAGGTGTGTATATTCTGACGAAATATTACCTTCATTTTTATCAACTGATGATTTTTTCTTTTTTTCTTTTTCTACAAAGTTTGAATTTCCAAGTATAGGTTCTTCATAGTTTATATTTTCATTTTTTATATCATCATTTTGATATTCTCCAACTTCAACTAGTTTAAAAAAACTCTTAGCTGTGGCATTTACATCATACGAAGCATCGTGGGCGTCTGAGAATTTTTCTTTAAATAAACATTCATACATTTCTATTAACTTGGGCATTTTTAAACCACCGCCAAAGCCTCCTTTTAGGTTACAATATGATTTAGATATCTGGGCAGTATCTATTTTTATTTTTTCTTCAATTGTTGATTTAAATTTTTTTCTAAAGTGTTCAGCTCCTATAATATTTATATCAAAATTTATATTATGTCCTATTATATACTTAGACTTAATTAAGTCATTTTCAAATTCTTCTAAAACCTCATTAATTTCTTTCCCCTTTTTAATTGCAACCTCTGTTGAGATCCCGTGAATCTTCTCTGAGTTAAAAGGAATTGAGAAGTTTATAGGCTTTATTATATGTGAATTATTAGATATGAGCTTTCCATTGCTATCGTTTAGTTGCCATGCTAACTGAACAAGTCTCGGCCAATTATCGCTATCTGAAACTGGTGCACGGAAATTTTTTGGTAATCCAGTAGTTTCTGTATCAAATGTCAAGAACATATTATTTGACTTCTATTTTTATGATTTTTTTATCTATAAAAAACTCTTCAGAATATATATTTTCTAGATTGAAAATCTCGTATTTCATTAAAATATTTTTTAACTCTTTTTCAACATTTCCCCCTTTTAATAATAGGATTATGGATCCCTGCTTAACACATCCTTTTGTCCAACTTATAATATTTTCTATATTAGATACTCCTCTGCATATAATTACATCTTTTTTATCATTTATAGCTTCAACTCTGGTATTCAAAGTGTTAACATTTTTTAGTTTTAAATTATTAATTATGTTATCTAATACATTTATTTTTTTTTTAATCGAGTCAACTAAAAGAAAATTATTTTTATCAAAAAGAATAGACAGAGGTATTCCAGGTAATCCACCTCCAGAACCTAGATCTAAAATTTTTAAATTTTTATTTTCAATATATTTAGATAGAGTAAGGGAATGGATTACATGATGTAAATAAAAATTATTAAAATCCTTCCTTGATATTAAATTTACCTTTTGATTTTGGTGATTATACTCATCATATAATAATCTTAATTTTTCTTTTTTTTTAAGATCAAGATCACCAAAGTATTTATCTAAAACTTCAAAATACTTATACATTCAAATTTGTGATTTTTTATCTTTTAGGATTTCAAATAATAGTTCCCTTGCTCGGAATAGTTGTGCCTTAATTGTACCAAGAGGGGCCATAGTTTTCTCAGCAATTTCATTATATGATAACTCATCAAAATATCTGTATTTTATCAAGTTTTCGTATTTATCAGGAAGCATAGACACAAATTTTCTTACTAACATTATTTTTTGTTTGTGTATTGCCTCCTCCCCAGGTGTTTTATCTAAGTCTTTAACATCTATGTTAATATTTTTACCACTATCATCAGTAAATGATGTATTGAGACTTGTAGTTTTTAGTCTCTTTTTTCTTATAAAGTCAATTGTATTATTAGTTGCTATTCTAAATAGCCATGTTGAAAAAGTATAATCTTTTTTAAACTTATCGAGTTTATTAAAGGCTTTTGAAAATGCTTCTATCGTTAAATCCTCAGCATCATCAGGGTCTCTAATCATTTTTAGAATAGTGAAATATATAGAGTTTTTATATGTAGCTAATAATTCTGCAAATGCACTTTGATCATTTCTTGCTATTGCTGCATCTATAAGATCAAAATCTCTTAACGCTTTTTTGGAAAATTTTCTTTTTTTATCCATTAATGGTTATGATATTGAATTATAATTATAATTATAATAGAATTTACTAATGTTTTTTAAATTATTAAACACATCATCAAAAACAAATGCCAGATGTGGTAAAATATTTACTGATAGAGGAACAATATCAACTCCTATTTTTATGCCAGTAGGTACACTTGGTTCTGTTAAAGGAGTACATCAACATGAGTTAAAAAATGAAATTAAATCCCAAATAATTCTTTCTAATACCTACCATCTCTATCTGAGGCCTGGAACCGAGGTCTTACAAAATGCTGGTGGATTACATAAATTTATTAACTGGGATAAGCCTATATTAACTGATTCAGGAGGTTATCAGGTATTTTCTTTATCTAATAATGTAAAAATTTTTGAGAAAGGCGTAAATTTTAATTCTCATATTGATGGGTCAAAGCATCTTTTCACTCCAGAGTCTGTAATCCATACACAAAGAGAAATTGGATCAGATATCTGTATGGTTTTAGATGAGTGTATTAAATACCCCTGTGAATATAGTTATGCTAAAGAATCATTAGAATTAACTCATAGATGGTTAGATAGGTCAATTGAAGAATTTAAAATTTCAAATTCCTTATATAATAGAAATCAGTTTTTATTCCCAATTGTTCAAGGTTCAACTTTTAAAGATCTTAGAATTAAATCAGCTGAATACGTAAGTAAAAAAAATCTACCTGGGAATGCTATCGGAGGTTTATCTGTTGGTGAGCCCAAAGAAGTTATATATGAAAATGTAGATTTAGTATGTAATATTTTACCAAGTGATAAACCTCGATATTTAATGGGTGTTGGTACACCTGAAAATATTTTGGAGTGTATATCTTTAGGTGTAGATATGTTTGACTGTGTAATGCCAACAAGAAATGGAAGGAACGGTATGTTATTTACTCAGAATGGAACTATTAATATTAAAAATAAAAAGTGGGAAAAAGATTTTTCTCCAATTGACAATGAATTAGGTTTATTAAGTTCTTTATATTCAAAATCATATTTAAGACACCTTATTATAAATAAGGAAATGTTAGGTTCTCAAATAGCATCAATTCATAATCTCTCTTTTTATATTTGGTTAGTTAAAGAGGCAAGAAAACATATTATATTAGATGATTTTCATATATGGAAAACTAAAATATTGAATAAGGTTAGTAATAGATTATAGAGTGAAGATTTTAAATAAATATATATTAGAAAAATTTTTAAAGACTTTTGTTTTTGTAGTCATCATAATGATTATGGTTGTAGTCGTTATTGATTTTACAGAAAAAAATGATAAGTTCATTAAGAATAATGTGTCATACGTAGATATCTTAAATTACTATTATTCATTTATTCCATTTATTGTTTCTTTAGTTACACCTATTACTTCTTTTATTGCTACAGTCTATGTAACAGCAAAATTAGCTAATAGGACAGAAATTATTGCAATTCTATCCTCTGGAAAAAGTTTTAAATCTATAATTAAACCGTTTCTTTATGGATCAATCATAATAGCATCAGCCAGCTTTATACTTAATGGTTTCATAATACCCCATCTAAATAAAGATAGAATTGCTTTTGAATTAATGTACATAAAAAGCCCTTACTTTTTCTCAGATAAAAATGTTCATTTTAAAATTGATGACGAGTCGTATTTATATCTAGAAAGGTATGATAACAATATGGACATTGGATATAATGTAACTATTGAAAATTTTGATAACTTGAAATTAAAAAAAAAGTTATTTGCAAGACAAATAATATGGGACAAAGATTCAGAGAGGTGGAAGTTTAAAGCATGGAAAAAAAGAGTTTTGAATATTGATGGGGAGGAGGTTGAAAATGGATTAGAGTTTGATACAACCTTGTTGATATCTCCATCTGATTTTGATAACAAGTACGGACTTAGTGAAACACTTACAATGAGTGAGTTGAATGATTTTATTCACTTACAAAAACTAAGAGGATCTGATGAAACAAAGTTTTATATAATAGAGAAATATATAAGGTATGCTCAACCATTTACTGTAATAATATTGGTAATATTAGGTGTTATAATTGCTTCTAGGAAGTCAAGACAAGGAACGGGTTATTTAATTGCTTTAGGTTTTTCCTTTGCCTTTATTTTTATAATATTTTTTGTTATGGCTCGAGCTTTTGCTGAAAATGGTTCAATAGAGCCTATTATTGCAGTCTGGTTACCTAATATTATATTTAGTGGATTAACTTATTATATGTATAACTTGATACCGAAGTAGTTAAAAGTATATAAGTTCAATTTTATTTTTAAATATATCAATGACATTGTCACCATTATCAATACCTCTTAACATACTCTCTAGTGATTCAGTATCTTGATACCTTATCATTATTGCAATATCTAATATCTCAGATATTTGCTCAATTGCCTGATCCTTTGTAATTGATTTTGACTTAATTTTATTTTTATAAAATCTGGGTGAAATAACTTTTCTTATAGCAAAGTATATAGGTTGTTTTTCAATTTTGATAAGTGGAGTGCTTCTCATTGCTGTTGGTGGATCTTCCCATTTGTAAGCTAAATCAATAAGTTTGACTTTTCTAGCAACCTTATCCCCAAGGAAATGAGGTTTGATATATTGGTAATCTTTTAGTACTGTCTCGTCAAGAGAGTTAGCAAGGAAATCAAATTCAATCTTTTGAGAATATCCAAATGAGATTGCAAATAAACCAATTAAAAGTAAGGTATTTTTTTTCATAACTTCAAAAATATGTCTTAAAACAAATAATGTCAAATAAGTAGGCAGTTTTTAATGTCTATTTTTTAATAAATCTAGTGAAGGTAACGATCCATTACCAATTAATTCCAATAATGCACCACCTCCAGTTGATATAAACGAAATATCATTCTCTTTGTTATTTTTTTTTATAGCTGAAACGGAATCACCTCCTCCTACTAGAGAAAAAGCACCATTTGCTGTTGCCTCTGAAATTGAATAAGCAACTTCACTTGTTCCATCACTAAAATTTATATTTTCAAAAACACCCATTGGTCCATTCCAAATTATAGTTTTAGAATTTTTAATAATTGAATTAAATTTTTTAAAAGATTTAGGTCCTATATCAAAAGAACAGTAATTATTATCAATTTTATCTGATTCAAAAAATATTATTTTTTCATTTTCATTTAGTGACTGAGCACATTTTGAGTCGATGGGAAGAATAATATTAACATTATTTTCTTTTGCTTTTTCTAAAATTTCAATAGATAGACTTAACTTTTCTTTTTCATATAGAGAATTTCCAATTTTTCCACCTTTTGCTTTAATAAATGTATTTGACATAGCTCCACCAATTATAATATTATCTGATATTTTAATTAATTTCTCAATAACTAATATCTTATCTGATACTTTTGCTCCACCTAAAATTGCTGTAAAGGGTTTCTTGTAATCATTTAAAATTTTACTAATATTAGATAGCTCTTCTTGAATAAGTAAACCAGCACACTTCTCCTTTATTAATTTGGGTAACATGTTAGTTGACGCATGTTCTCTGTGACATGTCCCAAATGCATCGTTTACATAAATATCTGCAAATGATGCTAATTTCTTTGCAAAGTCTAAGTTATTACTTTTCTCTTCTTTATAAAACCTGAGGTTTTCGAATAATAATATATCAGATTTTAGTTCACCTAAATTAAAATAATCACTGTAATAATTACTAATAAAGTCAATATCGTAATTTAATTCTTTCGATATAAAAGGTAGTATATTTTCAAGAGAATACTCTTTTTCATAACCCTTACCTGAAGGCCTGCCGAGATGTGATATAATTATGCATTTACCCCCATTCTTGATTATATGCTTTACTGATAAGATGCCTTTTTTAATTCGTGTATTATCAGAAATTTTCAAACTCTTGGATAGAGGCACATTGAAGTCAACTCTAACTATAGCAATTTTATCTTTGAAATTAATATTATGTAGATAGTTTATATTATTCATTTTCTGAACATTTTTTTATTCTATCATTTATACTTCTACCAATTGAAGTATTTGGTAGGTAGCTTGTTAAAATTAAATCTATACTTTTTAAATTATCTAATATATATAATGAAGAATAAAAATTTTTACTCGCCTCTTTCAATGAAGACTTTTTTGACAATAATATCTGATTTTTTCTATCAATAAAATTATATTTTTTATCAAAGCAAAGAATTCCAATTTCTTTATTTTTAAATTTTTTGTACAACTTATTTATATCGCCAACATAAACCTTTTTAATTGGTGAATAATGCTTTTTAAATTGCCCTGGAATATTTTTTTTATTTTCTTTTATTGAACATCTACCAACCCTTTCTTTAATCTCTTCAAAGGAGACACCTCCCAATCTGTGTATAATTATATCATTTTTATCAAAACTTACTATTGTTGACTCAATACCTACAGAACAGTTTCCGTCATCAAGAATATAATCAACACCTTCCTTGAAATTTAAACTTACATGATCAGGATTAGTTGGAGATATATACTCAAATTTATTTGCACTGGGCGCAGCTAAAGGAAAATCTAATTCTTTTAAGACATTTAAGGTAATCTTATTATCTGGTATCCTGAAAGCTACATAGTTAGAACTAGAAGTAGTTATGTCAGGAATTAAGTTATTTTTCTTTAAAAGAATGGTTATAGGTCCAGGCCAAAATTTATCTGCAATGATTTCTGCCCTTTTAGGAAAATCAATTACATATCTTTTAATTTTTTTTACAGAATCAGTATGACATATTAGTGGATTGTTTTTAGGTCTCTTTTTTATTTCAAAAACTTTACTAACAGCTTTCTCACTAAGTGCATTACATGCTAGACCATACACAGTCTCTGTTGGTATTGCTACAATACCACCATCCATTAATTTCTTAATTGCATAATTATAATCTATTCCTTTTTCAATCATTTTCTAAATAAAAGTGAAGAATCTCCATAACTCAAGAATCTATAGTTTTTTGCTTTAGCGAACCTATAAACTTCTCTCCAATCTTTTCCAATAAATGATGCAATCAAGAGTATCAGACTAGACTTTGGGTAATGAAAGTTAGTAATAAGTTGATCACATACCTTAAATGAATATCCAGGATATATAAAAATTTTTGAGTTAAATCTTAGTTCATTTGTTTTATTAAAGTTAAAGTGGTCTATAATTTTTTTACATGATTCTTTTAAATTTAATTTGAATTTCTTTTTTTGAATTTCTTGAGATATTTCATAATTATATTTCTTTTTTTCAATTATTAAACCTAGATAGTATATAGATTCAAGTACCCTCAAGCTAGTAGTGCCCACTGCAGTGATATTCTCAGAATTATATATATTCAATATATTTTCTTTGTTAATAATTACTTCTTCGGAGTGCATATTGTGATTTTCAATATTTTCACTATCAATTGGCTTAAAAGTTCCAAGCCCAACATGTAATGTGAAAAAATCAACCTTATGATTTTTTTTTAAATCATAAATTAAATCGTTATTAAAATGCAAACCAGCTGTTGGAGCAGCAATTGAACCTTTATTTTTTGAATATACAGTCTGATAATTATAGTAATCTGAACTTTCAGTATCTCGTTTTATATAAGGTGGAAGTGGAATAATTCCAGACTTTACTAGTATATCATCAAATGATAAATCTTTATCCCATTCAAAGGAAACCTTGTCTTTAATTTTTTGAATTTTTATGGTAATACCATTAATTTTCTTTTCTAACCTTTCGTCTCCTTTCCATTTTTTTTTATTTCCAATTAATACTTTTAATAATAATGGGGATTTACTCTTTAAAAGAGAGGATATTTTTTCATCAGTTATCAATATTTCAATTTTTGCCCCGTTTTTATTTTCAAACAATAGTCTTCCATTAATTACTTTAGAATCGTTAAAAAATAAAGTTGAATTTTTAGGAAGATAATTTGATATTAACTTGAAACTAGAATCAATTATTTTTTTGTTGTTATATACTAGGAGTTTTGATTCAGCTCTTTTATCAACAGGGTAACTTGAAATATATTTTTTGTCTAATTCATAATCGTAATTATTCAAATTATGAATATTTTTTATCATCTATAAAATAAATTCTATGGTCTTAATTTTCTTACTTCTTTTCCAGTTCTCCAAAGTTCAGACTCCCTTAATTCATCTAATTCCTTTTCTAAAGACTCTCTGTAGTCATTTTTTTGATTTGCTTGAATTGTTAATCTTGTTTCCTCACCTTTCTCAACTGATTCATATAAATCCTCAAAAACAGGATAGACTGCGTCCCTAAATTTTTTCCACCAGTCAAGTGCACCTCTTTGGGCTGTTGTTGAGCAGTTTGCATACATCCAGTCCATACCATTTTCAGCAATAAGTGGGTATAGAGATTGTGTTGCTTCCTCAACAGTCTCATTAAAAGCCTCTGATGGAGAATGCCCTTTTTTTCTTAGAATTTCATACTGAGCAGCAAATAGTCCCTGAATTGCTCCCATGAGGGTTCCCCTCTCACCCGTTAAATCACTATATACTTCTTTTTTAAAGGTAGTTTCAAATAAGTATCCAGACCCAACTCCAATACCAAGCGAAATAACTTTTTCTTTAGCTTTTCCTGTGTAATCTTGATATATAGCAAAACTTGAATTTAATCCATTTCCTTCCACAAAAAGTCTTCTCAAACTTGTACCAGAACCCTTAGGTGCAACAAGTATAACATCAATGTCTTTAGGTGGTATTATACTAGTTTGATCCTTGTATGTAATTCCAAATCCGTGAGAAAAATAAAGAGTTTTCCCTTTTGTCAAATACTCTTTTACTGTTGGCCACATCTGAATTTGACCTGCATCACTAAGTAAGTATTGAATTATTGATCCTTTATTGCAGGCTTCCTCAATCCCAAATAGACTTTCTCCTTCAACCCACCCATCATCTATTGCCTTATCCCATGACTTTGAATTTTTTCTTTGTCCAACAATTACATTAAAACCATTATCTCTTAAGTTTAAAGATTGACCAGGGCCTTGAACTCCATAACCTACAATGGCTATTGTCTCATTTTTTAATACCTCTCTTGCTTTCTCTAATGGAAACTCCTGTCTTGTAACTACTTCTTCATGTGTTCCTGCAAAATTTATTTTAGCCATAACTTTAAATATTTAATTTATTTGATTTTGTTTTTTCTAATTCTTTAAGAAAGTTTATTGTTTTTCTTTTCTTCTTTGATAGTGCAACTCTCCCAGATCTTGCAAATTCTAGAATTCCATTGAATTTATCAAGTTCGTTGTATAGATTTTGTGTTTCATCTTTACTTCCTGTCTTTTGAATTATTGTATGGTTTTTTTCTATCACTAAAATTTTAGCTCCGTATTTTCGTATGATTTTTTCTACCTCATCTCCTTTCATGAAAATTTTAGAGGACAATTTATATAAAGCTATTTCTTGAAAGTAAATTTCATCTTCTTCGTAAAGAAAGGCTCCTAAAACATCAATCAGCTTATTTATGTGATTTAAAATTTTAATAATTTTTTCTTTTGATGATTTTACAACAATTGTAAATCTACTAACTCCATTTACTTCTGTCGTTGATACATTGAGACTATTAATATTCATTTTTCTCCTATTAAATATAATAGTTATATGATTTAGAAGGCCAGCTTTATCCTCAGTTAGTACTGATAAAGTGTATTCTTTTATCTTTTTTTCTAAACTTTTTACTTGATATATTCCTTTGCCCTTCATTCTAACCTTATATTTGAGACTGACTCACCAGATGGTACCATAGGGAAAACATTTTCTTCTTTCTCTACAATAACATTAAGTAAAAAAGAATTTTCATAATTTAAAAATTCTTTAATTGCATTATCTAAGTCCTTCTTTTCTTCAACAATATTATTTTTAATTTTATATCCGTCTGAAATAATATTAAAATCTGGATTTTCCATTTCTGTAAATGAATATCTATTATCAAAAAATAATTCTTGCCATTGTCTAACCATTCCCAAAAAATTATTATTTAAAATTAATATTTTAACCCCAATTTTAAATTGTGCAATTGTTGCTAGTTCCTGAATTGTCATTTGAATACCCCCGTCACCAATGATTGCAATTACTTCTCTTTCTGGTTGTCCAATCTTAGCTCCCATTGCTGCAGGTAGGGCAAATCCCATAGTACCTAATCCACCTGAAGTTATATTGCTGTTAGGTTTATTATACTTATAGTATCTAGATGTAACCATTTGGTGTTGTCCCACATCTGTAACAATTATGGAATTTCCTTTTGTGTAATCAGAGATTTTACTAATTACTTCTGCCATCAGTATTTTATCTCCTTTATTATTTATTTCCTTATCAATTATTTTTTCATATTCCAATTTATCACATTCCTTGAACTCATCAATCCAATTTTCATGAGAGGAGTTTTTAATTTTTGGAATTAAATTTATTAATGCTTCTTTAGCATCAGCGTTAATTGCAACTTCAGTTTTGATAATTTTATCGATTTCAGATGGATCTATTTCAATGTGAATAACTTTGGCATTTATTGCATATTTAGAGGTATCACCAGTAACCCTGTCATCAAACCTCATACCTATTGCGATTATCAAATCACATTCATTTGTTTTTACATTTGGTCCATAGTTACCATGCATCCCTAAATAACCGACATAATTCTTATGATTACAGCTCACTGCCCCCAATCCAAGGAGTGTTGAAGCAATAGGAATTCCACTCTTTTCTGAAAATTCTATAAGTTCTTTTTCAGCATTTGATAACAAAACTCCCTGCCCAACAAGAATCATTGGTTTTTTTGATTGATTAATTAATTCTGCAGCTTTGGATACTTTTTCCTTATCAATTATTGGATATGGATGATAACTCCTAATTTTTAAACATTTCTTATATTTAAAATTCGTATCTGAGAATTGAGCATCTTTTGTAATATCTATTAGAACTGGCCCTGGTCTTCCAGATTTTGCTATGTAGAAAGCTTTGGCAATTATTTCTGGTATTTCTTTTGAGTTTGTAATTTGATAATTCCATTTAGTAACTGGCATCGATATACCTATCACATCGCACTCTTGGAAAGCATCTGTTCCTAAAAGTTGAGAAGGAACTTGTCCAGTAATACAAACTAATGGAGTGGAATCTATTTGTGCATCTGCAATTCCAGTTATAAGATTCGTTGCACCAGGTCCAGAAGTCGCAAAACAAACACCAACTTTTCCTGAAACTCTTGAATAACCTTGAGCAGCATGGATAGCTCCTTGCTCATGTCTTGTGAGAATATGATTTATTTTATCCACATATCCATATAGAGCATCATATATTGGCATTATAGCTCCACCAGGATAACCAAAAACTGTATCAACCTCTTCTTTAATTAATGACTTAAGTAATGCCTCAGAACCTTGAACTTTCATATATACTAATCAGTTATACAACCCTCAGAAGCTGAGGATACAGAATTTATATATTTTTTAACCACTCCGCTTGTAAAATTGCTTTTTTGTAATTTTATTTTTTTTCTTCTTTTTTCAAACTCTTTATCATCAATTTTTAAATTAATCTTATTACTAATCGCATCGATTTCAATAACATCTCCATCTTTAATTAAATTAATAGGTCCACCAACAAAAGCTTCTGGAGAAATATGACCAACAACAAAGCCATGAGATCCTCCGGAGAATCTTCCATCAGTTATTAATGCAACATCTTTTCCTAACCCTGCACCAATCACGGCACCAGTAGGTTTTAACATTTCTGGCATTCCTGGTCCACCTTTTGGTCCAGAATTTTTAATCACTATTACATCTCCCTTTTTTACTTTACTCTGTATTCCTTCAATTGCTTCAAACTCATTATTAAAAACTTTTGCCTTACCAATAAAAATTTCACCTTCTTTACCTGTAATTTTTGCAACTGCACCTTCAGGTGCTATATTCCCTTTTAAAATTTGAATATGGCCAGTTTTCTTAATTGGTCTGTTAAAAGGGAATAATACCTTATTGTCAATTTTTCCGTCAACAGAACTCAAATTTTCTTTAATTGTTTTTCCAGTAACGGTCATACAATCTCCATGAAGATAACCTTCATTTAACATGTATTTCATAAGAGCAGGTACTCCACCAATTTTATGGATATCTTCCATTAAGAATTCACCGCTTGGTTTTAAATTGGCAATGAATGGAGTTTTATCACTAAATTCTTGAAAATCATCAAGTGATAGTTTAACATTAACTGATTTAGCCATCGCAATTAAATGTAGAACAGCATTTGTTGAACCTCCTAATGCCATAGTAACAGATAGGGCATTTTCAAAAGATTTTTTTGTCATTATATCAGACGGTTTGATATCTTCTTTTAATAGTACCTTCATTGCTTTTCCAACCTCTTCAGTCTCTTGAATCTTATCATTGCTTTCAGCAGGGTTTGATGAGCTGTAGGGAAGACTCATCCCCAGTGCCTCAATAGCTGAAGACATTGTATTCGCAGTATACATACCGCCGCATGCACCTGGACCAGGAATACTGTTTTTAATTATTCCCTTATAATCTTTTTCGTTAATTTTTCCAGCAATTTTTTCTCCGTAGGCTTCGAATGCAGAAACAATATTTAAGCTTTTCCCATTATATTTACCTGACTTGATAGTTCCACCATAGACAAGTATTGATGGTCTATTTATTCTTCCAATAGCCATCATTGCGCCAGGCATGTTCTTATCGCAGCCAACTATAGCAACAATTCCATCATAAAATTGGGCATTTACAATTGTTTCAATTGAGTCTGCAATAATTTCTCTTGAAATAAGAGAGTATGTCATCCCAGTCGTTCCATTTGTTATTCCATCACTGACTCCAATTGTATTAAATACCATCCCAAGCATATTCTCTTTATTTATGCTTTTTTTAATATTTTCAGCAAAACCGTTTAGATGCATATTACAAGGATTACCCTCAAATCCTGTGCTTGCAATACCAATTTGTGGTTTTTTTAAATCGTCATCATTCAGACCTATTCCATAAAGCATTGCCTGAGCTGCAGGCAGTGAATCATCTTGTGTTATTGTCTTGCTGTGTTTATTGAGTTTCATAATAAAAAAATCCATTCTCTTAAAGAATGGAAATAAATTAATATTGATTTTATATAATTATATTAGATCTTTGTAAAAATAGTTATTAAAAACATGATTTGAAAATATGATAACTAACGATGCAGTTATTTTTGGAATTTTATTGATAATTCTTGGTTTTGTATTTTATACTTCAAGTCTTAATAATAAGTCATGGAAAAGGTTTTATACTTTTTTCCCAGTTCTTTTAGTATGTTATTTTCTTCCATCATTACTTAACTCATCAGGAATAATTGATTCAGATAATTCTAACCTTTATTATGTGGCTTCAAGGTATTTACTTCCATGTTCTTTGGTCCTATTGACCCTAAGTGTTGATCTAAGAGAAATATCAAAGCTAGGGTCTAAGGCATTAATTATGTTTTTTGCTGGTACACTAGGAATATTATTGGGTGGCCCGATTTCTATATTGGCGGTGAAATATTTATTTCCATCAATTATCCAAATTGATTTATCATCATTGGCAGACGGTATGGCAACCATAGCTGGAAGCTGGATTGGTGGTGGAGCAAACCAGGCAGCAATGATGGAGGTTTTTAATGTTGATTCAGTAATATTTTCAAAGATGGTAGCTGTTGATATAATTTGTGCTAATCTTTGGTTAGCTATTTTACTTATTGGAATTAATAAAAATAAATTGATTGATGAAAAAATACTTAAAGCTGATAGTTCTGCCATAGAAGTTATTAAGAAAAGAATTGAAAGTTATAACCTTAGTATCTCCAAAATACCTGAGATAAAGGATTTGATATATATCTTTTCAATCGGCTTTGGTATCACTGGACTTTCTCATTGGATGGGGGAGAAACTTTCAAGTTTCATTAGTGGAAACTATCCAGGTCTTAGTTCATTAAGTTTAACCTCAAGTTTTTTCTGGTTGGTAATTATTTCTACTACTTTAGGTGTTATACTTTCCTTCACAAAAATTAGGAAATTAGAAGGTTCTGGAGCTTCTAAGATTGGAAGCTTATTTATATATATTCTAGTACTTACAAT
>CENJ01093218.1_pt1 | contig 38423 bp, 42 predicted proteins | sample 356161 | NCBI WGS metagenome assembly CENJ01 (sample SAMEA2619531, study PRJEB7988) | marine metagenome | biome: marine biome (ENVO:00000447); feature: surface water layer (ENVO:00002042); material: "saline water (ENVO:00002010), including plankton (ENVO:xxxxxxxx)" | depth 5 m | reverse complement strand
TTAGGGCGGCGCCCACGACCACCGTCACGCCCGCTGCGCGGTTCGTCGTCGTCAAAACTCATATCTGTATGCTGTCCTCTCTCGCGAAGTCAGGTTTTCCTGTTCTCTTCTGTACTTCGCATTTCCATCTGCGTGCTAACTTGTTCTTGCCTTGATCATCGCAGAACACTTCAAGGCTTGACGAATATGCCTGAAAAACCGTGATTCAGCAACGAAAAATGCTTCATGGGCGAGGTGAGGGCATCAGTCGGTATGTGTGTTAAATGCCATTTATCATGCACCTTTTTGATAACCGGTGGCGAATTTTGCGCGATTAGCGGTCTTATGCTTCAGCGCTTGATGAAATTTGGTGCTGGAACCGAATCAAAAAACATTCAAATATTCAACATGTGAGGGCAATTTCCGGGAGTTTCCCATTTCTGTTTTGCTGATAGACGACAATCATGCAACCGCGAGGCTGATGGGGCATCTCTTCGCGCTGACAGAATTTGCCTCGATTGAATTTTTACATGCAGACACTGTAGAAGACGGCCTTGAAACGCTGTCATCAGAGCCGGTTGACCTTGTTTTTCTGGATAATCGGGTCCCGCCGCATCAGCGCTTTGAAGACCCGTTGCGCAAAATAAGGGCCTGTTCTTCGGCGAAAGTGGTTTTGCTGACGGGCACTGATCTGGAAGATCTGGGCTATGATGCCTTGCCCGTCAGTCTGGATGGGTTTCTGTCCAAGAATGAGTTGACGCCGGCCAGCCTCACCGGGATTCTGAAACAGGTTTTCTAGCTATCCGTTGAACGGAAATCCGCCATTAAGTGTCCAGAACGCACCGCCAAATGCGGCGATGGTCACCCAGAAACCGAATAATAGTTTCATGCCGGATTTCGCGATTTGGTCTTCGATTGGTAGCCAGTCTTCGTGAAGCTCTGGTCTCCCCCACGTATCTCTCATTGCGCACGACCTCAGTTCCGCCCGCGCTAACACGCGGAGGTGCAATATGATGGTTTTCTATGATCTCTCCCGGCCGGCGTTCTGGCAGCGGCCTCGCGTTAATAATCTGTTGAACGGATTAGGGATTTCTATCCGGACTCAACCAATTTTGGCGGAAATTTCCAACAAACCGTGAGCAAACAAAAAAGGCGAGCCGTATGGCCCGCCCATGCTAATTTTGAAACGAAAAAGTAAACCGGTCTGGTGTTTTTCGTTAACACTTTGCCGCTGCAGAAAGGTGTTAGCGGCGCCGGTACTGATATTCCTCAATGTCATCGACGATGATGGTGTAGGCCGCATCGGCCAGATCTGTTGATTGCGTGTCAGCAACCAGCGTACCGCGAATCCAGACGGCCTGAGGCATGTCCCGGATCGGCATGGTTTCCGACAGCTGGGCATATACAGTCTGGTTCGGCGGCGGCGGCGGCACGTGTACACATGCGCCGAGTGTCGGGACCAGAAGGAATTCGTTGATTTCAGCTGCAGGGCTGAAATCCAGCGGGACGGTGTAGCCCGGCATTTTGATTTTGCGGCCGTTCAGCTCTTCAACCGTATTGTAGGTGCCGATCTGGACGCCAACGTCATTCGGGCCGCCTTCTGCGATATATTCGCCGGAGGAAAGCATTTCCTGCATTTGCATGGCGTACATTTCACGCAGACGTTCTTCTTCGCCCTCAGGAAGCAGATCTTCCCACATCACTTCCAGATACCCGTCAGCATCAACCGGATCTTCCCAGACGGATTGCTGGAACGGCTCTTCTACGGCAGCCGGTGCATCGCTCTGCTGTGGCTGAGCTTCGGTTTGCATACCGCAGCTCGCCATCGGAATGGCCATAGCTGCCAGAAGAAGTTTGAGGTTCTGATTCATATCGTATCTCTCAGAGTTTGATGGACAGTCCATCTGCGAGCGAATTCTTAAGGGCCTGAATGGCCGGAATGAGGCCGAGCACGCCAGCAGTGACGATAACGGCGAGGAAGACTTTCAGGTCGGTCATGCCGGGATATGTTCCCGCGAGTGCAATACCGAAGCGTGCTTCAAAAATGGGGGCAGCCAGCGCGCTTGCAAGATAGACAAGTGCGATGCCAAACGCCGCACCCGTTGCGGCCAGCAGCACCGCTTCGCTGATAAGAAGCGTCATGATTTGTGCCGGGCCCGCACCAATTGCACGCAGGACTGCCATTTCTCTGCGGCGTTCGCGGAGGCTTGTCAGAATGGAGGTCAGGATCGAGACGAGGCCTACAAGGATCACAAACGCAGATACGGCCATCAGCGCATTACCGGCCACGCCAACCAGCTCCCAGACTTCCGCAATCGCCTGTGCGGGCGGCGCCCCGACGAGCGCTTCCTGAGAATAGGTGTTTATGGCCCGCATGGTATTGAGCGTGCTGCGACGGTCATTCAGGCCAACGAGCGCGGACGAGATAATATGCGGGCGGAGATTGAGCTGACGCACATCATCAGCGGTCATCATATTCGCAAGCGGTGAGGGCGCGCCGCTCTGCCAGCCGACATGGATCGCTTCAATCGCAAGCAATGAGACGAGAACGCTCTCGTCTACGGGGGTGCCGGTAGCCTCAAGAATGCCGGTGATTGTGAAAGGCCGGTCGCTATGGTCCTGAAAGCTGACCGGACCCGTACCGTGTGAGAGCTCGATCTCGTCTCCGACAGCATAGCCTTTTTCTGCGGCGACATCGGCGCCTACGACCACATCATAAAGATCATCGAACGGGACACCGTCTGCAAAGCTGACATTCTGGCGGTCACGGAACTGGTAATGCTCGAAGAAGCTCTGGTCTGTGCCAACGACACGGTAGCCGTCATGGGAATCGCCGAGGGAAATCGGCACGGTCCATTCAATATCACTGCGGCTTTGCAGCCATTCATAGCTTTCCCACGTCATGCCAGCGGCCGGATCACCGATATGGAAGACAGTGAACATAACCAGGCTGACCGGGCTGGTGCGAGCGCCGACAATCATGTCCGTGCCGGTGATGGTCTGCTGGAAACTCTCTTCCGATGATGTTTTCAGCTTATCGACGCCGAGAAACAGCATCACACTTACGGCTACGGCCGTGATGGTGAGCAGCGCAGAGGCGCGGCGGTTCCAGAGGCTTGCCCAGGCAAGCGAGATGAGGGCTGAAAGGCTCATGCGCGCGCCTCCGCAGCGATAGTGTTCAGTGTTTCGAGGTCTTCAATCCGGCTAAACGCAGTGCCCAGATGCTCGTCATGGCTCACGAAAAGCAGCGCTGAACCGGCCGTCGCGCTTTCTTCCTGAAGAAGTTCGAGAAAGGCATCGCGCGCTTTGGTATCCAGCGCAGAGGTTGGTTCATCGGCGATAATCAGCTTCGGGCGGCCCATCAGGGCGCGCGCGACGGCAACGCGTTGCTGCTGTCCGACAGAGAGGTTGGTGACCTTGCCGTTGAGAATGCGATCATCATTCAGGCCCAGCCGGTCCAGCAGACGCCGGGCTTCGTCATCAGGTGTCGTGCCGGTTTCGGCGACCCGTTTACGACGCTCGGCTGAAAGCTTGCAGGGGAGGGTGACGTTTGCCTTCACGCTCAGATAGGGCAGCAGATTAAACAGCTGGAAGATCACGCCCATATCGCGGGCGCGTATGCGGTCCCGTTTTGCGTTCGATGCGTTGGCGAGATCTTCACCGGCAAATTCGATCTGACCTGAATCTGCCGTCAGAACGCCAGCGATCAGCCCGAGAAGCGTGCTTTTGCCGGAGCCGCTCGGCCCGCGCAGAAACACATGCTCGCCCGCTTCGATTTGAAACTCGGGGATGCGAAGCAGAGCTGGCGCACCCGGCCAGGCGAATTCGACATTCTTGAGGCTGAGTAGAGGCAAAATATTCTCCGCTATGGACGGCGCATCGTTGGGTTTGATGCGGACAGGGTGGTTGCATCAGCGCCGCCGTCGGTCATGAACGTTGTCTGGAGGGTTTCAAAACCTGGAAGAGCCTCAAACACCGCGAAGTTCACAGAAGACAAACGGTCAGGGCGCTCGCACTCCGCTTCGAAGGTGACGAGGAAGTTTGCGTGTTCAACAGGTGCTGCGGCTTCAGCGTGGTGCTCGTGATGGTCGGCATGCTCTTCATCGTGGTGATGCTCGTCATGGTCTTCATGGTCGTGTCCACCTTCAGTGTGGTGACCGTCATCGTGTGCGTGTGATGCGTCATGGCTGTGCCCGTGCTCGCCAGCGTCTTCGCCCTCATAGCCTTCCTGTTCGACCTGCTGGCTCTGGAACGTGCACTGAGCGCGCGATGGCAGAGAGATGAAGTCTTCTATCATGTCAGAACTGGAGAGATCAGCGACAGATAGAAGCGTTCCCTCCGGCGTCCGGAAGTTTGCAGCGGGCGCGGCTATCTGAATGAAAAGATCGTTTCCTTCCAGCAGGATGAAGGCTTCACCAGCGCCGTGAACGTGTGCGCGCGCCTGACGTGGCGTGTCTTCGTGGGCCGAAGCGGCGATCATTGACAGAAGAGTTATACCTATAAGTCCAATTGGCATTTGAAATCTATTTCATCCTCTTCTACATAGGGCGTGGATATTATAACATAAAGCGGATCGAGCGAGGCGCAACACGCACGACTGCTCGATCGGAGATTTTTCCAGACGTGTTTTCGACACCCGTACTGGCTACGCTGTTTCTGACCAGCTTAGCTGCATTTATCGCAGCTCTCGGTTTGATAACAGTGGCAATTCGCAGTGACTGGAGCCAGAAGTATGGACCGGTCTTCGCGCTCGTGGCCAGTGGACTTTTGCTGACGATGGTGATTACGCACCTGGCGCCGGAAGCTCTGGCGGCTGGGCCGCTTGCGGCTTATCTGATGCTGGGTGGGTTTTTCCTCGGCCTGTTCGTGCATGATATTCTTCGCACTCTCTTGCCGGTGCCAGACCCGAGAACGCTTGCTGCTGGTATCACGCCCCTGATCGCTATCGCGATCCATTCGTTTCTGGATGGCATGATCTACACGATCAGCTTCTCAAGAGGGATAGATACGGGTGTCTACGCGACGCTGGGACTTGTGATGCACGAGTTTCCCGAAGCGATCATCACCTTCGCGCTGCTTCGTGCTGCGGGCATTTCAAACCGGCTGTCATTCATTCTGGCATTTCTGGCAGCAGGGCTTACCACGCCGCTTGGCACCATTGTGATGATCCCTTTGGCGTATACTGTCGACCCAGACATTCTGTCTTATTTGTTTGCCGTTTCGGCCGGACTTTTATTGTTTGTATCGACCGGCCCGCTCATGGCGCATATGCAGTCCGAACATCCGATACGGTCTGTGCCTGCACTTGGATTCGGCATCGCAATTGCGTTGGTTGTTGGCATACTGAGTGCGCCACATCTGGGGCACGATCATGCGTTCGATCAGCATTTGATCGACGCACGTCACACTCACAATTGAGCAAATGACCTAGCTGGCGGCGATCAGCTGTTTGCCTTTGATCGCCAGAACGTTGGACATGGTCTCCATCAAATTCCGGAAATTGATCGGCTTGCCTTCAAAAGCATCGCAGCCAGCATCAAAGCAGCTGTCGCGGTCTTTCTTGCTCACATGAGCCGTTAGCGCGATAATCGGGAGCGAACGGGTTGCCGGGTTATCACGGATTTCACGTGTCGCATCGAGACCTGACATGACCGGCATAGAAATATCCATCAGGATAATGTCCGGAGATTCTGACGCCGCCTTTTCGACAGCTATCTCGCCATTTTCTGCGCCAATGACAACGAAGCCCTGACGTGTGAGACGGCGAGCCAGCATGTTGAAATTGTCCTCATTGTCCTCAGCAAGGAGAATTCGGGTCATGGTTTCCAGCTCCTGGGGTGTGTCCCCGTTTATCAAGCCTCAGAAGTGAAATCCAAGGCCAGTTTAATTGTGATAGTACGCTTCCACTGTCTCTAAAGTCTTAATTATGCAGTGGATAATTTAAACGTTCAGGCGCTGGCGCGATCAGTATTTGACCTTGCCTTTGACTTCTTTGAGGCTCGACTTGCAGGGTGCTGATTGTGGCGTGCATGACGGACGACTTCAGCGACCATGTCTTCACGGCTGGCCGGCTTGCACAAATAGGCGTTTGCGCCGGCTTTGATGAATTTTGCGCGTTCTGAATCGACTGTATGAATGATGACAGGTACATCTTTCAGGTCTGCGCTGGCGCGAACGTCGTGCAGAAGCTCCATGCCTGTTTTACCTGGAAGGTGGACATCCAGTACGACGGCCGCAGGTTGGCTTTGCCGCATTTTCTGGAGCCCCTGCTCGGCAGAGCGGGCGTGGTGAAGCTCAAACCCGATGGTTTGCAGATCGCGTGACAGAAGTTCATGCACGTCGGCGTCATCGTCGATAACCAGCACAACAGGTCGGTCCTGCGTTGCCTTGGTGTCGTCATCGAGGCCTTTTGTGCTCGATTGAACATTGATCGGGAAATGAAGGCGGAATGTGGAACCTTTGTCCTCAACGCTATCAACGCTAATCTCACCGCCAAGCAGCTGGATCAGGCGTTGTGAAATCACAAGCCCGAGGCCCGTTCCACCATATTTGCGTGTGAACGATTCGTCCGCCTGAGAGAACGGTTTGAAAACACGGTCGAGCTGCTCTTCTGTCATACCAATGCCGGTATCCGTCACTTCCAGAACAAAGCCGTCAAACCCACCAATCTCTTGGGAATATCCGCGGATAATGACGTCGCCTTCATGTGTGAACTTCGCTGCGTTGGACAGTAGGTTCAGAAGACACTGCTCAAGCCGGTGGCGGTCGGACCAGACCAGTGGCGTGTTTTCGGGAAGATCGATCGTCAGCGTCACTGGTTTGTCGGCCAGCATCGGATACACGGTATCACTGGCTTCTTTCACCATAACGCCAAGGTCGAACTGGCCAACCTCGGTGTCGAGGCGGCCTGCTTCAATCTTTGAAAAGTCCAGAATGTCATTGATGTTCAGCAGAAGACGTTTGCCCGCCAGAATGATCCGCTTATGGTCCTCAACGTCTGCGTCGCGCGCATCCATTTCGGCGTCTTCCATCATCATCTCGCTATAGCCGATAATGGCATTAAGCGGCGTGCGCAGTTCATGGCTCATATTCGCCAGAAATTGCGACTTTGCGAGATTGGCTTCGTCTGCGTGCTGACGGGCCAGCTTCTCTTTGTCCTTTTCGAACATCACATTCAGCATATGGTCAAATGACCGATGGCCGGCGCGCGCAATCGCAACCGACTGAATGATTATGAGTGCGCCGAATGTGAGGGCGTAAGGTTCGAAATCCGCTGTTGATAGCGCGTGCAGGTTCAGCACAAGTCCGGTGGCCGGCACAAGCGCCGTAATGAATGGCATGCTTGGCTTGAAGGTATGCTGGCCAGCAACATTCATCATGACGACGACACTTATCATGGCCCCGATCGTCGGCGCAGGCTGAGGCAGATTCCATAAGAACAGGCCGGGCAGGGCATAAGCCCATGTCATCAACAGGGTCGGAACTAAAATTTGTATGTAAACAATGAGGGAGACCGTGCGCGCAGATATGATCTTGCCATTGATTGAACCATCCGGGCCGAGCTCAACCTTCTCTCTGTTCTTGAAGTAGCGGAAGACGCGTACAGCTGCGACGGACTCTAGCAGAATAACGACACCCGCCCATGCTGCGATCAGCCCGAGATGCTGAAAATCCGTCGCAAACGCGACCAGCGGCATGAAGCAGAGATTGCACACAAGTCGAACAATCGCATAGCGCGTTGATGTCCGTTTCAGATACTGGTCCAGTGCCGCGATGCCACGGTCATAGGTTTCCTGATCCAGTACATTGTCATTCTGACTCATGTTAATCTCCGCAGGTATGTGCGCAGACTAGAGCAGAAAAGTCTTTTTATCTTGTTAGCGAGACTAGAGAAAACGGTTAAAAATCAGTTGATTGTAAAGTGTAGTTTCGGCTGATCTTGTCCGGAGTTTTGGTAGATTTGCTTCGGTTGTCATGACCTGTTTCAACTTGGCCGGGTGTCATTTCTCTGGTGCATTCGCTGCGCTTAATGCACCCTACCGCTGAATGGAGTTCCGTTCGCTATGCCGGTAGGGTTCGGAGGCATTGATCATGAAATATCATAAATTAAAACTCATGCCTGAATTTGAATGTTGGCCTGTCTGGTTCGGCGGTGAATATATGATTGAGGGGTGTGTCGATCCAGCAATCTTGCCATTGTCGAATAAGTTGGTTGAGGATTTGAACGATTGGACGGATTGGTGGGATCGGCAGTACAATAGGCAGGATCCGCTAAGTTCAGGTTTCAAGGATACCGGAGAGGCTGCCCGCTTTAACGCAAGAGGTCGCGAGTTACTGGAACAGCTTAAGCTTGAAATGCCTGATACAGAATGGACACTTCGTTTGCCTCAGCAATCCGGGCTTCGCACCGGGTAGGGTGCATTCCGCATAGCAATGCACCAGAAAGAACTGGCGCACATGGGGTGACGTTTCCGGGATGACATGAGTTATTGCGTCACAAACCCGTCTCTGGCCTGACCATGCAAATGCTTCGCTGCAGGCACGCTTATCCACACCAAACACGGTCTGACGCCGATTGAAGAGATCGAAACCGGTGATGTCGTCTGGTCGCGGTCAGAGCATGATGTCGGTGAGGCAGGCTGGCGCAAGGTCACCGAATGGGCCTGCACGGGCGAGAATGAAATCTATCATGTCGATGTGGCAACGCCTGCGGGGCAAACCGAGATTTACCGGACAACAGAGCTCCACCCGTTCTGGGTAGAGGGCGTTGGCGAAGGCGGTGCCGGTCGGTTTGTTGCGGCAGGTGATCTGGAGCCGGGTATGCAGCTCCGCCTGGGTGATGGCTCACCGGCCTATGTGACGGGCGTTGAGGCCACCGGCATCATTGAGCCGGTCTATAACTTGTCAGTTGATGGCTGGAAAACCTACCATGTCGGCGAGCTCGGCGTCTGGGTGCATAACGTTTGTATTGATGACATACCGTTTTTCAATCCTAGCCGCCTCCGCCCAGAGCAAACGGATGCAGTTCTTGATACGCTCGGAAATATTAAAAATGGAACACGTCCCCATGGACCGACACGCACGAACTGGGCGGATCCGTTCGATAACAGAGAAGGGTTCCTTCCAACAAAGATAGATGGCAAAATTGTCGAATATTCAGAATACCGCGTTGCGGCTGCGCCTTTTGAACAAACGGGCGGCGGCACGCACAGAATTGTCATGGGGGGAACGACCAATGGCAGTTACTACTTTTATACGACAACTCACTATGGGACTGACGGGACCGCGCGACGTGCGTTTTGGAGAATAAAATGACGACTTATGTGCATCTCGACGCCAATGAAAGCGACCTATTAGATCCGAACCTAAATCCTGAAATTCGCATCATTACTTTGGATTACAGGGAACAAAACGTCGATGTGGGTGATGTGCAAGTAGCTATAGCCATGCACTTCCCGACCGATGAATATCCAACGCTGAAATTCAGAGATACCCCACTATTTAAAGATATCGTTTCTGAGTGGATGCTGGAAAATTGGGGTGAAAGGCTTTCTGTCTTAGTGGTTCAGATATTGTTTTCTGAATCGAACTGTCGGCAGGAAATTGACTTACTGCATGATGTCGCGGCTTCATTCGAGGCAGCAATCAAATCAGCTCAATTTCGCCGGATGGAACTCGAACAGTATAACGGTGTGGCGAGGGCAAATTCCTTTTTCAGGCTCGATATGTACGTGTTCTCAGACTGAATTTTATACTGGAGAATTAGTTTCTGCTTGTGCATCGCGAAGCGGTGCTCTGCAGACACGGGACCTGATCGTGGGAAACTGCATGTTTCGGGTCCCGGATCAGCAGTGCATCATTATGATGCTGCACAGCATCCGGGATGACATGCGTTCGTGCTTCGCTCGTCCGCTCCTTCTTTCCGGGAGAGCAGTGGAGCCGCGCCATCCCCTCTTTGCGACTCAGTCAGTCATGCTAATGAACGTGTATGAGCGACTTTTTTCCTTCCGACCGTCCCGCGTCTGCCAATCTTCCCGAGCTGTCCGTTTCTGAGCTTGCGGGTTCCATCAAGCGAACCATTGAGACGACATATGATCGTGTCCGTGTGCGTGGTGAACTCGGCCGCGTAACGATTGCAAAGTCCGGTCACATGTATGCCGACCTTAAGGACGATAAGGCAGTCATCAATACGATCATGTGGAAGGGCAGCGTGTCGCGCCTGCCGTTCCGGCCTGAGGAGGGTTTGGAAGTCGTTGCGGAGGGGAAGCTGTCGACCTATCCGGGGCGCTCCAACTACCAGCTGATCGCAGATACGATGAACCCTGCCGGCGCCGGGGCGCTCATGGCCTTGCTGGAAGAACGTAAGAAGAAACTCGCTGCCGAGGGCTTGTTCGAAACATCTCGCAAACAGCCTCTCCCGTATTTCCCGAAGGTGATAGGCGTTGTGACGAGCCCGACCGGCGCGGTCATTCGTGATATTCTCCACCGGATATCCGACCGGTTTCCGGTTCATGTGCTTGTCTGGCCCGCGCTTGTGCAGGGCGACAGAGCGGCTCAGCAGATCACGGCGGGCATTGAAGGGTTTAACGCGCTCGCGCTGGATGGCCCCGTGCCGCGCCCTGACGTGATTATCGTGGCGCGCGGAGGTGGTTCAATCGAGGACCTCTGGCCATTCAATGAAGAGATCGTCGTTCGCGCAGCAGTGGCCTCGCAGATCCCGCTCATCTCAGCGGTCGGGCATGAAACAGACACCACGCTGATCGACTATGCTTCAGATCGGCGGGCGCCGACGCCAACAGGCGCGGCTGAGATTGCTGTTCCGGTACGGTCCGAGCTTGTGCAGACGGTTACGGCCTATGGCGAACGCCTCATGCGCGGTCTCACACAGACCTCCCGGCGTAGCGAAAGAGAGCTGACGGCAGTGGCTGCGCGCCTGCCGCGCCCTACGGCGTTGCTGGAATCCCGTCAGCAACGGTTTGACTATGCCGAGGGGCGTCTTACCCAGTCGTTGCAGGCTGCCCTTCTGAAAAAGCGGTCCATGTTCGATCAGACGGGGCCGCGTCTGCGTCCGAAAACGCTGGAGACCAGCCTGCGTGTGCTGGATGATCGTGTCAGTCAGGCGTCCAGGCGCCTCACGGCGGGCCTGACACGACAGGCAGCGCTCGGTGAAAGCCGGCTCGCAACTGTGTCCAAGCGATTGTCACTGCGCGGAGACGCGCTGCTGCGTGAAACGAAAGATACGGGCGAAGTCCAGCAGGCCGCGGACCGTATGGCGCGTGCGTTTGACCGGCAGGCGTCACGTCTTGAGGAGCGCTTGTCCCGAGCGGGTAATATGCTTGAGGCTCTGTCCTATCAGGCAACGTTGAAGCGTGGCTATGCCGTCGTGAAGACCGCCGACGGTCAGCTGGTCAGAGATACGGCTTCTGCGCGCGCGGCTCAACGCATGACGGTCCAGTTTGCTGATGGTGATGTTGATGTCACGACGCAGACAGACGGCGCGCCTCCGGCGTCACCAAAACCGAAAAAAGCCGTGCCGCCTAAGGGCGTGCAAGGGTCTCTCTTCTAGCGTCTAATCTGAGGGTCGAAAGGGCGACCGTCTCTCGGTCGGGGGGGGGAGGAAACAGAGACGGTCGCCTGAACCGGGACGTGTGGGGGAGGGAGGGGGATACGCACGTCCAGGACCACTTCGTCTTTCGACACTACCTATTTCACATGGATAGATTGAAAGAAGGTTAATAAAACTGCCGTTTTTGTTTATACTTACATTTTGTCTTTCGATAATTTTGCTATCGAAAAATTGGAATTATAGGTAGTTCGTCTGCATTTTGTTCAAAACGACGATACTTTATTACTGCACAGTTAAAATTGGTTCATTTTGCGGACCTGTCAAAGTTCAGGTCGAAATTGTTCACAAGAAATATTCTTAGTTGTTTCGTCTGGCCTCGCGGCCTTCCTCAACTGCATTTGGTTTGATTTAGTGCTTAGTCAAATAAAAAGCCTCCGGCCAAAAACGCTGGCCGGAGGCAAAACGCATCGTCTTACTTTTGGGAGGGGGCGAATTAAGACGCGCGAATATGGGCGAGGAAGTCGTTCACCTGACCCTGCAGGGTGGTGGCCTGACGTCCAAGGTCTGCCGATGCCTGAACGACCTGTTCGGAAACATTCTTCGTGCTTTCGGCGCTGCGGGAGACCTCTTCAATTGAGTCGCTGACAGACCGTGCACCGACCGCAGCCTCACGTGTATTGCGTGCAATCTCGCGGGTGGAAGACGTCTGCTCTTCGATGGCTGCGTTGATGGACAGCGACACCGAGTTCACTTCCGTGATCGAGGCCTGAATGGATGCAATCGCGCTCACGGCGCTATTGGTCGTATCCAGCATTTCCTGAATGTGACGGCTGATCTCTTCGGTTGCTTTGGCAGTTTCGTTCGCGAGTGTCTTCACTTCGGACGCGACGACTGCAAAGCCTTTGCCCGCTTCACCGGCGCGCGCGCTTTCAATTGTAGCGTTGAGAGCCAGGAGGTTCGTCTGCGCTGCGATGTCGGAAATCAGGGATACGACTTCGCTCACCTTGTCGGCAGATGCTGAAAGGCGCTGGATTGTCTGGTTTGCCTCATCAGCCGTTGTTGCGCTGCTTGCGGTGACCTTGGTCGCTTCTGCAGAGCGTTCTGCGATTTCGCCAACTGCATTGCCGAGCTCTTCGGTCGAACGGGATGCCGCTTCAACGCCGTTGGACGCCTGAAGAATGGAGGCTGAAAGATCTGCTGAGCGCGAATAGGTGCTCTCGGCGATTTCGGTCATCTGACGCGAATTCGCTTCCAGCTCGACGGCAGCAGCAGACACGATGCCTGATACAGCCTGAACTTCCTTTTCGAACAGATCGGCCATATCGAGCGTTTTTTGCTGGGCTTCCTGACGACGAACTTCGTTAAAGAAGTGAATGGCCAGATCCATGTCGAGCATTGCTGCACGAATGAAAGCGCTCTGCATCATATTGAGCTTGGCATAGTCGATTGTCAGCTTGCGCTTGTTGACGAATTTGGCTCCGAGACGACGCAGTGTCTCATCTACCAGGAAGGTATAGCCTGCCAGATAGAATTGCGGTTCGAGGCCAATGCGCGCATGTACCGTGCCAATGGTTTGGACGGATTTGATATACTCAGGAGAGAAGTCTCCCGTGAGGATCACTTTCCAGTGGCGGAATTGTGCGTTCGCCGCAAAGTCCAGTCGTTCTTTAGAGTCGAAAAAGCGTTCGATCTCAGGATACTTTGCCACGTGAGCGTAAAAGTCGCGCAGCACGTCCGGAAGAATGTCTTCAAGCGGCGCTCGCAGTTCTCGCAGCGTTGTTATTGTTTCGAGGTCAAGTCTCTGAAAATTGAGACGGGATGACAAATCGGTTGATGTGCTCACGAGAAAACCCCCGCGGTAAAATTATTAAAATATGTGTCCCCTGAATTTACCGGATGAGTCCTTCAGGTTGTGAAAAATATACGATCTCTTAGTTACTAAATCCCTATTTTTAGTAGGTCATTGGATGTGGAAGTAATTACCGTCGTTTTATTTATCGCTCTAAAATGTAGGTCGAACGCTACTTGGCCTTTCCTAACAAATTATCTACCCAAGGTGGTTTTCTGAAATTTTCTATGAAATTTTTCTATTTTTTTATCGGCCGACACAGCGTAACGGAATGGAAGGCCGCCGATGAAAATTGAAGCAAAAATGCAATTGCGTCGCTCTGACCTCTCGCGTTTCGGAATAAGTCACGTTAAACCGACGCAAAACAGGAGTTTGTTATGTACGCATTTGTTGCTCTCGGTCTGGCTTTCGGTGTTTTCGCGCTTCTGAACCTGATCGACATGAAGCGCCTCGACTAGGTCAGCTTCTAACTGAATGCTTTTTGATTTCGGGCTACTCGTAGCGGGGCTGGTTTTTCTGGTCTTCGCAGGGGATTTTCTTGTGCGCGGCGCCGTTGCCGTCGCGCTGCGCCTTGGCGTGTCTCACATTCTGGCGAGTGTGTTCATCGTCGGCTTCGGCAGCTCAGCCCCCGAAATGCTTGTCGCGATTGAGTCGACATTAAAAGGCGCGCCGGGTGTTGCCACAGGCAATATTATTGGCTCGAACATCGCCAACATCTTTCTCGTGTTGGGTATCCCGGCGCTCATCATGCCGATGACGACCAGGGGAACGGGCCTGAAGCGTGCTGTTACCGTGACAGCGCTCGCGACTGCGGCCTGGCTCACGGCTACGGCGACCGTAGGGCTGATTCCAGCTGTTGGCATCGGCTTTCTGGTCGGGCTCGGTCTTTATATTCTGGCTGCACTTATTTTTCCTCCAGGTGGCAACCCGGAGGAGCTGATTGCAGACGAAGTTGTAGAGCCGTTCCCGGGCTGGGTGCGAACAGCACTCTTTATCGCACTGGGTGTCGTCGGTCTGCCCGCTGGCGCTCATTTTGCTATTGAGGGCGCGACCGGGCTGGCCACAACCTTCGGCGTAGGTGACGAACTCATCGCGCTGACGCTTCTCGCAGTTGGCACGTCTCTGCCTGAGTTCGCGGCATCCATGGCGGCGGCGTTCCGTAAGCAGGCGGATGTCGTACTGGGCAATGTCGCAGGGTCGGTCATGTTCAACATTCTGGCCGCGGGCGGTATTATCGCGCTTCTCGGGCCTGTTGAGCTGCCGCCAATCTTCTTCGAGCTCGATCACTGGTTCCTCGGCGTATCGATGGGCATGTTCCTGCTTTGCGTGCTTTCAGGACGTCGTATGGGCTGGCTGACCGGTATTTTCTTCGTTCTCTGTTATGCGGCTTATATGTTCGGACTGAACCATTTCTATCTGCTGGGGCAGGGTTGGGATACGGTTCTTGTTGAAGCGGACAGACTGTGGAGCATGCTTTGGAACTCTCTCACGCAAATCGGGCGCTCGTAACCGGCGCTGGACAACGCCTTGGACAGGCTATTGCTGTTGCCCTGGGTGAGCGCGGCTATCGCGTCGCCATTCATTATCGCAGCTCGAAAGAGGGCGCCGAGGCGACAGCGAAAGCCGTGCGCGACGCCGGAGGTGTAGCAGAGCTCGTTCAGGCTGATCTGGCAGACGAAGATGACACGGCGCGTCTGGTTGAAGCATCGGCCGATGCGCTTGGCGGGCATTTGGGGCTTCTGATCAATAACGCCTCCACCTTCGAAGACGACGATATTCTGACGCACACACGGGGCAATTGGGACTTCCATATGGACGTCAATTTGCGTGCGCCCATACTGCTTTCTCAGAAATTTGCAGGCATGCTGGGCAAGGAGCAGCGCGGTGTCATCATCAATATGATTGATCAGCGCGTCTGGAAGCTGAACCCGAGCTTTTTTACGTACACGCTTTCCAAGTCTGCGCTCTGGAGCGCAACAAAAACTCTAGCGCAGGGGCTCGCGCCTAGTATCCGTGTGAATGGTATTGGCCCGGGGCCGACGCTGAAAAATGAGTTTCAGTCCGATGACGAGTTTCAAAAAGAAGTTGAGGCGACACTGACGCAACGCGGCGCCAATCCGGACGAAATCTTAAAGGCGGTTCGTTTCCTTATCGATGCGGATGCTGTCACGGGACAAATGATTGCTGTTGATGGTGGTCAGCATCTCATCTGGCAGACACCCGACGTCGTCGACACAATTGATTAAAGGTACACAAAGTGGATTTTTCGTCTGATACGTCCGCGCCGGCGCATCCGCAGATTATTGAAGCGCTGGACCGGGTAAATTCCGGCACGCAGCCGAGCTATGGGGCGGATAGCGAAACGCTGAAGCTGAAGGCGGCGCTTGCAGAGCGGTTCGAGACCGATGTGGAGGTGCTTCCTGTTGCGTCCGGGACTGCAGCGAATGCGTTGGCTTTATCCATTGTCTGCGGTTCTATGGAGAGCGTGATCTGCCATCGCGAAGCGCATATTGAGCGTGACGAGCGAGGCGCGCCGGAATTCTTCACTGGCGGTGGTAAATTGCATTTGTGCGGCGGCGATCATGCGAAGCTGGCCCCTGATGAAGTGGAATCCGTGTGTGCGGGCATTCAGCGCGGATTTGTTCATGAAACGCCGCCTGCCGCGTTGTCGCTTACGAACCTGACTGAGTCTGGCGCGCGCTATAGTGCTGATGAGACGGCTGCGCTCGCGCAGATCGCACACAATGCAGAACTCAAAGTGCATCTGGACGGTGCGCGATTTGCCAATGCGCTGGTGTCCGGTGAGGAAACGCCTGCGGCGCTGAGCTGGAAGGCGGGGGTCGATCTCATGTCGTTCGGCTTCACCAAAAACGGCGCGCTTGGCTGTGAGCTAATTGTTCTCTTCAACGATATGATCGAGCGCTTTCCGCAGCTTCAGGCGCGTGCAAAACGGGCGGGGCACTTGCCACCAAAAATGCGGTATCTGTCAGCTCAGGCGCTGGCCATGCTGGAAGGCGATCTCTGGCTGAGTTCTGCGCGCATCGCCAATGCAAAAGCGCAAGCCGTTGCGGAGATTCTGACGGCCGAAGCAGGGGCGCGTCTGGCGCATCCGGTCGATGGTAATGAGGTATTTGCTCATATGCCGCTTGAAGTGTTCGAGCGCCTCCTGTCACAAGGGCTTCGTGCCTATAAGTGGATTGATGGATCTGTGCGTTTCGTTTGCCACTGGAATACGTCTCAAAAGGACGTGGATGACCTTGCCGCGGCATGTCGTCAGCTTACATAAATGAACATGTTTATTAAAATGTAACTTCCGATTGTGTAAGGTCGGAGGAATGCAAGCCTGTGAGGCCAGTTGGCGCGTAAATTCGACGGAAATTTTCTTTCCATACGTGTTGGTCTTATTGCAGGCTGAAGAAAAAAATACGATTCTGCGGAAGGCATATAAGCCGATGAATGAACAAGACGCCGTACACGATAAAAAGTCGGTCGAAACACGGGCGCGGATTTTCTCCTCCACCATCGACCTCATCAACGATATTGGCACCGAAAAACTGACGATCCGGAAGATTGCGGAAGCGGCCGGCGTATCGCCAGCGCTGATCATCCAGTATTTCGGCAGTAAAGCTGAATTGCTCCAGCAGGCGTTCGAGCAGCGTAATGAAGAGCTGAAACAGTCCATCCAGAAGATGAAGAACGAAGAGATTAAGACGCCGACCCAACTGCTGGTCCGGTTCGCAGAGACACAGATGGACCGCGATCTGGTGCATCCGGCTCTGACGCTTACCGTTCTGGCGAATTCGTTTTCGTGGGACATCGATTCTCAGGAACGCGTCGACAACCGGTTGAAAGGTTTTCGGCTGGCACAGCGAGAAGTTCTGGAGGCCAAATTCCCGAAACTTTCCGAGCATTATCTGAAGTTCGTTCCGCTCACATTCTTCTTCGTCTACGGACAGGCGCTGCGTCGTATGCTTCAGACGCATATGACGTCCGCTGAGGGGATCGAGTTCCTCATGCCGCACTTCAAAATCCTCGCTGATGCGATGGAAGCGGACATGGCGCGCTGACTGCTGACACCTCCTGTCAGCAGAAGGTGAATATCTGACTGGAACTATCGGGTCGCTGCCGCCATATTACTGTCATGGCAGGATCATCACGCAATCGGGGCATGTCAGAAGCCCCAGCTTCGCAATTCATTATGGACGGCGCCGTAGAGGTGCTGACCCCGTCTGAATGGACGCCTCACCGCCCGGATCGCGAGTGGGAGAAGACCGAGGGCGGCAAGGTCTTCAATCTTCAGTCCAAATACAAGCCGGCGGGCGATCAGCCAACGGCGATCGAAGAGCTCGTCACGGGCCTCAAAGACGAGGACGAGTTCGATCAGGTCCTGCTCGGCGTCACCGGTTCGGGCAAGACATTCACAATGGCGAACATCATCGAGCGGACCCAGCGTCCGGCTCTGATTCTCGCGCCAAACAAGACGCTCGCCGCGCAATTATACGGCGAATTCAAAGATTTTTTTCCGGATAATGCCGTAGAATTTTTCGTCTCCTATTACGACTACTACCAGCCGGAAGCGTATGTCCCGCGCTCGGACACGTATATCGAGAAAGAGTCCAGCATCAACGAGGCCATCGACCGGATGCGCCACTCCGCGACCCGTAGCCTGCTGGAACGCGACGACGTCATCATCGTAGCCTCCGTGTCCTGCATTTACGGTATCGGCTCGGTCGAGACCTACACCGCCATGACCTTCAAGCTGGAGACCGGCCAGCGCATCGACCCGCGACAGGTGACGCAAGACCTCGTCGCCCTCCAGTACAAGCGCAACGACGCCGCCTTCGGCCGTGGCACCTTCCGCGTGAAGGGCGATGTCATCGACATCTTCCCCACCCACTATGAGGATCGCGCCTGGAAAATCTCCTTCTTCGGCGACGAAATCGAGGACATCTCCGAGTTCGACCCGCTCACCGGCAAGAAAATCCAGCCGCTTGAGAAGATCAAGGTCTACGCCAACTCCCACTATGTCACCCCGCGCCCGACCCTCAATCAGGCCGTCGACAAGATCCAGGACGAGCTGCAGAAAACCATCGCCACCTTTAACGAGCAGGGCAAGCTGCTCGAAGCCCAGCGCATTGAACAGCGCGTCACCTTCGATCTGGAAATGCTGCAGGCAACGGGCAGCTGTAACGGCATTGAGAACTATTCCCGCTATCTCACCGGCCGCAAGCCGGGCGAGCCGCCGCCAACCCTGTTCGAATACCTGCCTGAAAACGCCATCGTCTTCACCGACGAGTCCCACCAGACCATTCCCCAGCTCGGCGCCATGTATAAGGGCGACTTCAGCCGTAAACGCACGCTGGCCGAATACGGCTTCCGCCTGCCAAGCTGTATGGATAACCGTCCCCTCAAATTCGAGGAATGGGACGCTATGCGCCCGCAAACCGTCCACGTCTCGGCCACGCCCGGCCCGTGGGAGCTGGAGCGCACAGGCGGCGTGTTCTCCGAACAGGTCATCCGCCCGACAGGCCTTGTTGACCCGCCGGTCGAGGTCCGCCCCGTCTCCACAGGCACCACCAATCAGGTCGATGATGTCATCGCCGAGTGCAAGGCGACCGCAGAGCGCGGCTTCCGCTCCCTCGTCACCACGCTGACGAAGAAAATGGCCGAAGACCTCACCGAATACATGACCGAGCAGGATGTGAAGGTCCGCTATATGCACTCCGATATCGACACGGTGGAGCGGATCGAGATCATTCGCGATCTGCGCATGGGCGTGTTCGATGTGCTGATCGGCATCAACCTGCTGCGTGAGGGGCTCGATATTCCCGAATGCGCCTTTGTCGGCATTCTGGATGCGGATAAGGAAGGCTTCCTGCGCTCGGAGACCAGCATGGTGCAGACGATTGGCCGCGCCGCCCGTAACTCAGAGGCCAAGGTCGTCCTCTATGCCGATAAGGTGACCGGCTCCATGGCCCGCGCCATGGAAGAAACAGAGCGCCGCCGCACCAAACAGATCGCCCATAACGAGGAGCACGGCATCACCCCGGTCACAGTGCTCTCCGGCATTAAAGATGTGCTGGAAGGCTTTGTCCCGTCAGACCAGCGCGGCTCCGGCACACAGCTCAAGGGTGGGAAGTCGCGCAAGCGCGGCGTGCAGGAAGAAAGTGTTGCAATCTCAGGCGGCTCTGGCCACAATCTCCAGGCTGTCATCGCGGATCTCGAGAAGAGAATGCGCGATGCGGCGGCCGACCTCGAGTTTGAAGAAGCGGCTCGGTTGAGGGATGAGCTGAAGAAACTCAGGGAGACCGAGCTGGTTTTGAAATGATCCAGTGAATCATTTCACAGCGAGGTCAATTTGGATTTGATTGGGTGATGGATTAACCAAAAAAAGGGGGAGGCGTGTTGGAGCCGATTATTCCTAGCGCGGACGATATACTCGAAATACACTTCGAGCTTGTAGCCATGTTCGAAGCCGAAGACGACCCTGTGAGCCCCCCAGGGCCGCGAAGCATGGATTTGGTTCACTCGGCAAGTTCTCGACCGCATACTTCGATAGGTGAGATAGAAAAGTATACAGACGAGTACTCAAAATTGGCGGCGTTATTTCACTCCCTTACTCAGAATCACCCATTTCACAACGGGAATAAGCGAACGGCATTAGTCACGCTAATTATGGGGCTCTATTTAAATAGGCGAATTTTCGGCTTCGATGTGAGCGACGATGAACTTTATGACATGACAGTAAATGTCGCCAACGGCTCGATGACTGGTAGTCAAGGGCGACTTACGGCAGATGAGGCTGTAGATGCGATTAGCGATTGGCTGCGGTCAAAAACGATGTCGCGCAATGTTTCTGCTTCAACCATGCGAACGCAAGACTTCATTCAACGTTGTGAAGATTTTGGATGCACATGCCGCGCTTACAAAGGTGGGACGCTCGTTTCCAGCGAGATCGATAGTATAAGGATTGGTGGTGACACTCGAGAAATTGACGGAAGCATTGCAAAAATTTGGTCAAGAAAGCTAGGTCTTACCATAGAGAAAACAGGTCAGACCTTTGCTGAGTTTCAAGCTGATAGCGCGGCTGAACGTGACGAAATACACCGATATATCAGCGCATTGAGAAGATTGGCAAAGATTTGAACTTCTGCAACGAGAGGCGAAACACTTAACCACACTGTGCCGCTCCCAGCTTGAGCGCCATGTTACGCAAAGGCCCGCTCTGAAACTGGACGGTGATTGTCCGGATTCCCCCTGTCTAATTCAGCAAGCGGCTTTTGAACTTCTGGCACTACCAGACCGTCGCTGAAAAACATTGCTTCTCGTCCCCGTATACGATTTCTCGCACTATAGTTTAGGCTGTATTGAAGCCAGGAGCGATTCTCATAAAGGTTATGAATGGGTAGAACATCGTCGTAGGATACGACCCATTTCACGCCGCTGAGTTTGGAGATTGCCTCTGAAACAACTTGGTGATCACTCTTGCGATAAGCATCATAATAAAGATACCTACCCTTTTCAAAATATGGTGGGTCGATATAGACGAGCGTGTTTTTCTTCCATTTAGGCGCTTGTGATTTCAAGAAATCAACAGCGTCCATTTGTGTAACCTCAATGCGTGCCTTAAGATCCGCGATCTTTTGGATCCGAGAGATCAGGTCTTTTTTGTTATAGCGTGCATCTATCTTCCAGTTTCCGGTTTGTTGTCGCCCACCAATAATCCCTCCGTTCAGGATGCCGGACCTGTTTGTTCTGTTGAGGAAGAAGAATGCGAATCCTAACAGGAGGTTATCTTGAGCTTCTTGTCGGAACACGTCCTTCCAACGGTCCCACTCATCGACGGTTATTGGTTGGTCTTTAATTAAACGACACAATTCTTCTGTTCGATGCAGAACACTGTCCCAAAAAGCAAACACAGGGCGGTTAATGTCGTTGATGGTCACTCGACGGACTACACCTGTCAACAATAGTTCCCATGCTATCGCAGCTCCGCCAGCATAAGGTTCTACATAGTGCCCGTCTGAAACGCCGTTCTCACGCACGATAGACCGCATAAAGCGAGCGATTTTTCCCTTACCGCCTGGGTATCGCAAAGGTGAATAACGTCCTGTCGGTGTTAAGCTTTTTTTTTGATCGTCACACATCACACTTTGCCGTAAGTCGCTTCAAAAACCGGGATACTACAATCCCAACCGGCACGAATGCCTTCAGGAGTTGGCATGGCATATTTATTGTGTACGAAGCCGTGCAACGATTGAATAGAAGAGGGCGCTTTCTTGTCTGCAACTCCCTTGCGGAATTCACGAAGGTCGCTGCTAGAAGCTATCTTGTTTTTCGTCATGTCCTGCATGACCGCCTCTGCTTTTTGAGACAATGAAAGATCAAATAACTTACCTTCTTTGTTTGTCCCCATTTTGCTCAAGCCCTGTCGGTCCATATAATCTTCTATGGAGAGCTCTATAAAAGCTCGAAGTACTGCGGCAGACGAAACCGGAAGTTTCTTGACGTCTATGGCAGTCGCTTCTCTTAGTAGCTGTTTACCTTTCTCAGAGGGTGGCGCGAAAAAAGAAAGTTTTTTTGGTGCTAGCGTCAAGCGCGTACGTGGCGCTGTTTTCGATTTGGGCTTTGTGCGCGATGAATGGACGGATGCTGCAGGTGTAGCTTTCAGGTTGATGTCGCGAAACGGCTTTGGTGTAGGCCGCTTCCCTTTGAGTGGTTGAAGCTCAACGGGAAGTGATTTGAAATAAACTTCAATGTCGGATGCAGTATTATGGCTACGCGAATCGACTACCCCGTCTCTGACGTCCTCTATAATTCGTTTTAAAACACCAAGAGCCCACTCCGGCTGAGCACTCAACAGAGGAGTTTTCCCATCTCCATCAGAGGAAACTGAAATGCCCAAGTGCTTTTTGCCTGCCGCAGATTCGAGTAGCCGCCCGATGTTGCTAGATTTTCGGCTTTCAATTGTCTCTTTTGTTTGTTCCCACTCGTCGTCCGTGTAATCTGCATTTCGGCCAACAAAATCGATCACATCTAACACTGATCGGTCGCCGGTAAATCGTTGTATCTCGGTGCGTCCCCATTGTATCCGGCCTTCACCATCCATATCGCCAGTGTGTCTACGATAGATCCAATCATCGGCAGAGGCACGATCTTCGAATTTTACGCAGCGGATCGGTTCGACGTTGTTTCTGTCAAATCCTTCTGCAGCTCGCACGAGAGACTTCTTCGTCGAGGTGGATGCCTCTGTTCCATCCAATAGGTCGGGCTGGGTCAGAATTTTCAGCGCTGACAAACGTCGGTTCCCGTCCAGGACAACGAAGTCTTCGGGGTCATTCCCTTCAATGACGTACAGACTGTCACCCGGGTCCAATCCATTGCGCTTGATGCTCAGCATCAAGTTGCGGAAGTGACTTTGGTTTAGTTTTAGTAGGGCATCAAGTGCCTCGGATTGACTCTTTACAGGGCCGAGACGGGGATTCTCTTCATCCAACAACAGTTCATCGATTGTAAGCTCTAAGTACTCAACCACGTCTTCCCCCTTGGACGATGTTTGCTCAATTGAAACAACAATGAATAGTTCATTAAATATTAATTTTGGATTTACAATTGCACGTAGAATCCCTCTTGGGCTGAGTGGCGGCGAAACTCTCCGTAGCCACGGTACATACTGAGGCACGACACCAACTAGAATAAATTCTTTATTTCAACGATCGCTTCGCGCGGTTGTTTCTGGTGCATTACGGCCTCCGGCCTAATTACACCCTACGATTGCCTTGAACTGAGGTTAGCGCTTGTTTCGGGCACATTATTTGCTCTTGCTCGCCTTTATGTCTCACCTGCGGCTCGACCCTGCTGCGCCTGCGCGGTCGCTTGTGTGGTGCGGAACTTATCCACCGGTGAGACTTTGAGATCATACTCTCACCCATGACACATAATCCAAAACGCGCGCCATACACGGCGCAGACCAAAGCCAAAGTCCGCAAGCTGCGGGAAGAGGGCTATTCCAATGTTCAGATCACAGAGGCGACGGGCGTGCCGGCCTCCACAATTGCGCGATGGGCGGCCGAGGGAAAATGGCGAGTAAAAGATCTGGCGGAGGAGCCGGCATTTAACGCGCCGGAGACACCGCCGCTCGGCCTGTTGCCCGGACTGGGTGGGGACTCCTGGGTTGGCTCCCGCGAACCTGTCAGTTCGCATGGAGCAGGCTCAAGGCTGCACTCGCAACTCTCAGATCAGCGCGCCAGCCCTGAGCCCGTCTCATCGCGGGAGCGGAGCGAAGCGGGAGACAAACATCAGACCACCCCTGAGAAAAACGACGCGCGAGCACAACAAAAAGCCCGCCAGGCGCGACTGGAAGATGCGCTCACGAACGCTGCCAGAGCTGCCGAGGACGCTATTATGCGTGGCAATTTCGCAGCCGCCGCCAAGGCAACGCAAATGGCGGATACACTCTCCCGCTCGCTGGAGCGGGTGCGCGTTCCTGAAGAAGAGGAGCAGCCGGACGGTGTGTTCTACTCCTTCGAGCAGATTGCGGCGGCGCGTGCTGAACTCATGCGCCGGCTGGACCGGATCGCGGCGACGATAAGACCTGATGAAATGGTGGAGGGGTAGAAATCCCGGTTTCTCGAAGAGAAGACCGGGACCCAGCCAAGTTGAAAACTGGATCCCGAATACGCGTAACGCGTTCCGGGATTTCTATTACAATTTGCCACGTGGTATTCCAAACCCAATCGGCTAATCTGGTCTCCTGAAACAGATACCGGACCCGCCCCATGAGCGAACTTCACGACCACGCCGAGCATCATGCCATCAGCCGTATGGGCTGGCTTCGAGCTGCCGTACTTGGCGCGAATGACGGGCTGATCTCCGTCGCGAGCCTGATTGTCGGCGTCGCCTCTGCGGCTCAGCCTTCGAGCGTGATCCTGCTGACGGGCTTTTCTGCGCTGGCCGCCGGTGCGCTCTCTATGGCGGCGGGCGAGTATGTGTCTGTCGCCTCGCAGGCCGATATTGAAGAGGCCGACCTCGAAATGGAGAAGGAGGCGCTGCGGACCAATCCGGAGGGCGAGCTGCACGAGCTGGCGGCGATCTATGAGGATCGCGGGCTGAAGCCGGAGCTGGCTATGGAGGTCGCCGAAGCGCTGACCGAGCATGATGCGCTGGAGGCGCATACGCGCGACGAGCTGGGCATTGTGGATGTGCATAAGGCGCGCCCTGTGCAGGCGGCTCTGTTTTCAGCTGTCAGCTTTGTTGCGGGCGGCATGCTGCCAATGCTGGCGGCGCTGTTCTCTCCGGCAGGGCTCGCGAACCAGGTGGTGGGCGCGTCCACGCTGCTCGGGCTGGTGATTATCGGCTATCTCTCTGCGAAGGCGGGGAATGCGAACCCGGTGAAATCTATCGTGCGTCTGGTGGTGCTGGGCGTGGGTGCGATGGTCGCTACCGGCGTTATTGGCTCCCTCGCTGGCGGGATCAGTTTGCACTAGGGGTGGTTCTCGCGAACCTGCGGTTCACATAGAACGCGCTCAGGGCTGTGGTTTAGAGGCCGACTGGCCGACGGGCGTTAGCCCGCCCCCGCGGAGCCGCCGCGCGGCGTGAGCGATAAATTTGATATAGGTTTTGAGCGCTACACGAGCAACGCGACGGCGCAGGTGCGTCGAGCCTGCGAGACATCAGCACCGAGCATAAACCATCCTTGACTATTTATCGATAATCAATTATTGTTTTGCGATAAATTCAAGGATGACGTAATGCTACTTTTTCTTCTCTGGTGGCTGGTGGATGACCATCTCGCAGAGGCTCTGAATGCGCCGGGTCTGGGCGAGCTGCCAATCTGGGTGCCGCTGATTATCTCGCTGGCGTTCTCGTGGACGTTTTCGGGCAAGATCCGTGACCGCAGAGGCTAGAGGCTAGCCCGCAATACACCACAAGCCCGTGCAGACGCCGAAGATGAGCTGCACGGCGAGGTCTAACAGGCCGCCAATCACCAGAATAGGCAGGCCCACCCACAGAAAGATTAGCCAGACCGCCATCAGAGTGATGCGCGGCTCTGGTATGGTTTCACCGGAAATCGTCTGAAGCTTTGACTTGGGCATTCTTTGTCTGCTCGCCTTGTGAGGTGTTACCGGTCACGAGCAACGCGAAGGCGCAGCGTGCCCGAACGAAGAGAGGATCAGCTCGCGAGCACACTGAATGAAGCTCGCTGGTGCGCTCATAAACGAAAAACTAATACTAGCTGCTTAATTCTTTCTTTCATGAGCAAGCACTGGTCCATCTCCGTTGATCAGACACCCCGCGCCCGATGGGATGCGGCGCTGAATGCTGTACCTGCGCCCTACCAGCAGGACTGGTCCTACGGCGAAGCGCTGGTACGCACCGGCGCTCAGGTCATCCGCATTGCTCTGAACGATCCGAGCGGCAACATTTGCGGCCTTGCCCAGTTCATCCTGCGCCCGTTCGCCATGATTGCGCGCTTTGCGCTCTGCACGTACGGCCCTGTCTGGGTGCGTCCGATGACGGAGCCCGAAAAGCAGGTCGCGCTGCGTACTCTGCGCCGCGAGTTGAAACTTCGCTGGCCGCGCCTGGTGGCAATCACCGTCGACGAGCCAATGGAGATGCCAGGCTTTAAGCGCGTCATGACCGGCGATGCGACGGTGCGGATCGAGCTGACCAAATCCGAAGACGAACTGCGTGCCGGCCTTGATGGCAAATGGCGTAACCGTCTCGTCGCGGCTGAGAAATCAGAGCTGAAGTTTACCTCGTCGGGCCACAAGCCGGGCCAGTATCAATGGCTGCTGGACGAAGAGCTGAAACAGCGCGCGAAGAAGAAATATCACGGCCTGCCGCCGTCACTCGTCGAGGGCTGGCAGGAAGACAAGCAACGCGCCAAAGGCGGGGATAAACGCGGCGGTTTGCGGATTTATCGCGCTGATCTCGGCAAAGAGCCTGCTGCTGCGATGATGTTCCTCGCGCATGGCGCTATGGCGACCTACCATATTGGCTGGAGCTCTGAAGAGGGGCGCAAAGCTGGCGCTCATAACCTGATCCTCTGGAACGCGATGATGCGCCTGAAAGAAGAGGGCTACTCGGTTCTCGACCTTGGCGGCGTGAACACAGCCTCGGGCGCGGGCATTGCCCGCTTCAAGCTTGGTGCGGGCGGCAGCCTTATTCAGCGTCCGGGTGTATTTGTGTAGCCTTTCCCGGCTTCATCAGACCAAGCCCGATCGGCAGAACAACAAGCCCGCGAATATCAACGAGAACATGGATTAGGACGACGAGCCACAGCTGAGCGGTGAGCACGTATACCGCTGTCAGGATCAGGCCGATAACGGTTGTCGCGATTATGCCGCCAACGCCCTGATAGGCGTGCCCCACCCCGAACATCAAAGCTGCAATCACATAGGATAGAATGAAGTTTCCGGTGATGTAGTAGAGCGCAAGCGGCAGCAGCAGGCGAAAGGCGATCTCCTCGACAATCCCTGCATTTAAAGACAAGAGATAGCCCCATCGAGCTTCCTTCTGGTTACGCGCCATAAGGGCGACTGCGCCGCCTTTCGGCAGGTCTTCGATTTTCTGAATGAAGGGAATAACGGTTGTGGCTGCAAGCGGTATGAAAAATACCGCGGCTATGATCCAGCCTATACGTGCCAGTTCGCCGTGCGTGCTGCCCATGAAGGACAGTATTTCCATGCGGGCAGCGTTCAGAATTTCCGGATAGTCTATCAGCCCATTCAGACTGGATAAGGCGGCAAGGCCAATAATGGCTGCCACGCCGTATTTCAGCGAGGATTCGATCAGCATTTTACGGAAGTATTTCCGCCGTTTGGCGCTGTCGGTTTCCTCAACAAAAGCAGGAAATGTTTTGAAGTCGTCCCATACCTGGTGGGCAAGAAACGCGATACTGATCAACAAAATGATCCAGCTTGTCAAAACCATAAATATCGCCCCTCAAAATCTGTAAAGTATGGTCTTCATGTAGGGGCGATATATCGATTTACAATAAGTCTATGCGGCGGCAACAACGGCCACGCCAATACCAAGCGTGAGAAGAGCGATTGCTGTGGAAACCGTCAGAACAAGAAACATCCCTGGCACTCGTTCACCTTGGCGGGCTTCGTTTGTTTCAAGATTTGTGCGGCTCATAATAACTCCTTTTTTCGGTTCATAGTGTATACGCACGAAGCACCTCTCTGGTTTCATTTATCTCCTGAAAACCGATGTTGACACCGGTGTCATTCGCGCAATTATGGAGACAAACGGGAGGATTTCATGAAACTGATGACGTCGCGATTTATTCTGGGCACCCTTATGAGCATGAGTGCAGCTTGTGCGCAGGCTGATGGCCAGGGGCCGGCGTCGCCTATCCCGCAAGTTCCGGAGCTTTCCGGGCGTATTATCATTGCCGGCGATTCAATAGCAGCTGACTATCCTCTTGAACGAGCGCCTCAGATCGGCTGGGGGCAGGTGCTTGATTACTATCTGCCAGATGATGTCGAGGTGCTGAACCTGGCCGTGAATGGGCGCAGCACGAAAAGCTATATCGATGAAGGCCGCTGGGACGCGCTGATGGATGAGGTCGGGGCTGGAGATATCGTTCTCATCAGTTTCGGCCATAATGACTCGCGTGATGATGCGCCGGAACGCTACGCCGCGCCTGAAGGCGCGTACCGTGAGAATCTTATCCGGTTCGCATCCGACGTGCAGGGCGCTGGTGGCGAGCCCGTTTTTCTTTCATCGGCGGCGCGCAGGCTCTGGGAAGGGCCAGCTATGGTCGAAACGCACGGGCTATACCGACAAAATGCGTTCAATGCTGCGATTGAGGCTGGTGTAGATTACATCGATCTGGCCCAGCTTTCCCTGGACTATTTTGAAACGCTGGGCCGCGTCGCCACGAAAGACGATTTTCTCTGGCTCACTGCGGAAGAGGTCGCAGAGCGTCTGCCTGCCTATGTCGAGCGCTATCCAGATGGCATTGAAGACAACACCCATTTCACTGAGACAGGCGCGTGCGGCGTCGCGCGCATTATCGCTGAACGTCTCGGCAATGAGTTTGGCCTGCACGGTGACACGGCGATCAGCGATGAACCTGCTGATGAAGCGGGTCGACCGGCTGATGTGCTGGCGTGTGCAGCTGTAGCCTGGGAGTAGGGCTGGTTACTCGGCTGGTACTTCTGTCTGGATAGACTGCAAGTAGGCGATCAGCGCTTCCGTCCCGAGCGGGCCAAAATCAAAATCCGGCATGTCCAGCGCACCCACATGTATGCCTTCGCGGAAATCATCGCCAATGGCTTCAGCATCGAATTCGACAAACACGGTGCGAAGCGGCGGCGCGTCCTGACGCGGGCTGTCACCTTCAGCGCCGATTGCATGGCAGGCTGTGCAATTTTCTTCGACGATTGCACGGCCTTCGGAAATCAGATCGGCACGTTCTTCAGCGATCATTGCGTCAACTGGCGCTGTTGATGTCTCTTCCGATTGCGAACAGGCTGCCAGAGCGATGACGGCGACAGGAAAGAGAAGCGCTGCAGATTTCATATGACCATGCCTTTTGAGGTGAATCTCACTTCAGTCTATCACAGAGGCAATCGGTTCATGCAAGTCAGCAGAATGCGCATCAGGCCTGTAAATCGCTTGACGGGACGTGAGCAGTTTTACATGTGGGGCATATGAATATTCTGGTGATCGGATCGGGCGGCCGCGAACACGCCCTTGCCTGGAAAATCAATCAGTCTCTGCTGGTTGATGAAGTATGGTCTGCGCCCGGTAATCCGGGCATGCACAATGTCGGGCCATGCTTCGACGTGAAGGCAACCGATCTGGATGGTCTTGAGAAGCTCGCAAAGCAGCTCGACCCTGATCTGATTATTGTTGGGCCGGAACAACCTCTGGCAGACGGTCTTGCAGATCGCCTTCGCGGCGCTGGCTATGATGTGTTTGGCCCGAGCGCAGCTGCAGCGCAGATTGAAGCGTCCAAAGGTTTCTCCAAAGACCTGATGGCGAAATATGACATTCCGACTGCGCGGTATCAGCGCGTGAAGACGGTCGAAGCGGCTTCTGCCTTCCTCGATACGCTGGAAGCGCCATACGTGCTCAAAGCTGATGGTCTGGCGGCCGGTAAAGGTGTGGTGATCGCTGAAAGCCGCGCGGACGCTGACGAGGCCGTGAAAACCATGCTGGATGGCCAGTTTGGTGATGCGTCTGCTGAGCTCGTCATTGAAGAGTTCATGCAGGGCGAAGAGGCGAGCGTGTTCGCGATCACCGACGGTGAGAATTTCCTTTGCCTGCCAGCAGCTCAGGACCATAAGCGTGCCTTTGATGGTGATAAGGGCCCGAATACAGGCGGCATGGGGGCTTATGCACCTGCGCCAATCATGACTGATGCGCTCATGGCAGACGTGGAGGAGCGTGTGGTCGTTCCATCGCTCAAAGGTCTCGCCGCAGAGGACGCAAAGTTTCAGGGCGTGCTCTATATCGGCCTCATGATCACTGAGGAAGGCCCGAAGGTCGTTGAGTATAACTGCCGCTTCGGTGATCCTGAGTGTCAGGTTCTCATGATGGGCCTTCAGGGCGATATCGTGCCGCTGCTTCTGGCAAGCTCCACGGGTGGATATTCCGCGCGTGATTTTGCTGCGCTCGCCCCGGCAGGCGGATTTGATCCTGCGGTGACGGTGGTCATGGCGACCAAGGGTTATCCGGAAGCCTATGATAAGGGCTCTGGAATTCAGGGCGTTGAAACGGCTGAACTGCTGGAAGGCGTGAAGGTTTTCCACGCCGGTACGGATGTTGCGCCGGATGGAGCTCTGATTGCCGTTGGCGGACGTGTGCTGAATGTGACCGCAACGGCGCCAACAATCGATGAAGCGTTCCAGCGGGCTTATTCTGGTGTGAATGCGATTGACTGGCCGGAAGGGTTTTACCGCTCTGACATTGGCTGGCGCGTCAGACGCTGAACGCCGATCGGCATATCGACGTCCTCGCGTCGGTTTCCAAAACCTTTTAGCGCACTTTCGATGAGCGAGGTCATGGTCTGAACGGCGTTTCGGATCTGGCTGCACTTGTCCAGCACCCGATCGCGATTGTCTCCGTCCGCGATTTTTTCGATGCGGGCTGCGACGCCGTCAACGACGGTGAGCGGCGTACGGAATTCGTGATTGATGGACGTGATCAGCGCGTACTGAAGCGTGACGAGCTGTTTTTCTTTTTCGAGGGCCGCCGCCAGATTTCTGTTCGCCTCGTATAGCTCACGGCTGCGAGCTTCAAGAAGTTGTTCTGCCTCTTTCCGTGCGGCTTTCTCGCGGTTGTATCGGGTGCGAGATACCGTGTCAGGGATGGCAGACGGCGGTTGGGTCATTTCACCGCCTCCAGCGTGATCGTGAATTCTGAAATCGTCAGATTGCCGTCCTGCGACACCTTGCGAGTGATCGTGCCCTTCTCTCCATAATGGTCGAGCGTGGCTTCGATCAGACCTTCGCAGAAATCGACCAGACCGCGGCGCGAACGATAGGTGAGGACCATCACGCCGGGTTGGGGAAATACCGATACAAAAGTCGGCAGGTCGACATCCTGATGCAGCTTTTTGACTTCGACGTGGATTTCTTCTTCCACGGACTCAAGGAGCTCAAAGGCCGTTCGCTTCGTGATGAAGAAATGGGTGTAACTGCTGGAGAAATATTTCAGCATCCAGTGGCCAAAGGCTTTTTGAAGCGCTTCGACGCTAAGACCGGTTTCGCCGGAGAAACCCTGAACAAGTGCGATGAGATCGGAGCTCGGATAATTGCCAACGGCGCTGTAGGCACCACCGCCAGAGAGCGGGCATCCCGAGATAACGTGATCAACCCGGTCTTCACCGACCGCTTCGTCAGCCATTGCCAGAAGCTCTGTAAAAATGAGTCCTTTCACGGTTCTCTCCGCCTGTTCCTGATGACGTAGAGTAATGTGAAAGCGTTAAAATACTCGCTCTTGTCGTTAGTGAATTCGGGTATGTGATTCAACTATACGCAATGGATTGCGTTAAGCACAGTAATCGCTAAGTTCACGCGCGAAGAATTAAAACAGTCAGTCAGCAGGGGAGACGCGCACATGTCAGTTCATGGCGCATCAGCACAAGAGATGTTCAGCGGCACGAAAGAAGTCGCAGACACGCACAAATTCAACGAAGACAATCTCTATCAATGGATGACAGAGAATGTTGAAGGCTTTGAAGGCCCGATGGATGTGCGCCAGTTCAAAGGCGGCCAGTCCAACCCGACCTTCAAGCTGATTACTCCGAAAAAAGCCTACGTTATGCGTCGTAAGCCGCCGGGCAAGCTGCTGCCGTCTGCGCACGCAGTTGACCGTGAATTCCGCGTGATCAATGCGCTCTATCCGCTCGGTTTCCCTGTCGCGCGTCCGTATGGACTGTGCGAAGACGAGAGCGTTGTCGGCACGATGTTCTACGTGATGGACAATGTAGACGGCCGCATTCTCTGGGATGGTACACTGCCGGATTACGAGCCTGCGCAGCGCCGCGCGATCTACGAAGCGAAAGTGAAAACCTTCGCTGACCTCCACAATGTGGATTGGAAAGCTGCTGGCCTGGAAGGCTTCGGCAAGGAAGGCGATTATGTTGCCCGCCAGATCCACCGCTGGACGAAGCAGTATGTCGCGTCTGAAACGGCAACCATTCCGGAAATGAACAAGCTGATCGACTGGCTGCCGAAGAATATTCCGGCTGGCGAGACGACGACGATTGTTCATGGCGACTACCGTCTCGACAATATGATCCTCCACCCGACAGAACCAAAAGTCATTGCGGTTCTGGACTGGGAGCTGTCCACGCTTGGCGATCCATTGGCAGACTTCACCTATCACTTGATGAACTGGGTGATGCCAAGCTCTGATAGCCGTGGCGCGCTGGCAAACATCGAAGATTTGAACGCGTACGGCATTCCGACGATGGAAGAATATATCGACATGTATTGCGCGCATCGCGGCCTGAACGGCATGCCGGACGTGCATTATTACTTCGCGTATAACGGCTTCCGTCTGGCAGGCATTGTTCAGGGTATTGTCGGCCGTGTACGTGACGGAACCGCGTCCAACGCAAACGCTGCGCAAATGGAAGAGCGCGTGCCTCTGCTCGCGAAATTCGCATACGGCGAAGCGCAGAAAGCTGGCCTTGCCGACTAAGCCTGCGCAACAATCAAAACCTCTGAAACCCCTCTGCCAGCGCCGAGGGGTTTCGTTTTTCGGGGAACTTTACCGGCCACGCAGGCGTCTTATTTCCGCCCAGATGGCAGCGCATATGCGCGCATCGTTTAATGTGGATGAGGCACGGTTTGAACGGGATTGAAGAGAGCGTGGCGACGTCGCCTGCGCGAACCTCGCAGACAGAATACTGGCAAGGCGAAGATTTTGCACGCATGCGGGCAATTGCCTGGCGCTGGGCGAAACGTATCGGCCTTGGCGTGCTTGCGCTTGGTTTGCTCATCCACGTCTATGCGCTGCTTCTGGCGCTCGTCTTGCCACCCACCACGCTTAATATGACGGGTTCGGCGCTGGTCGGACGCGATGTGCAGCATCGCTCGGTGCCGCTTGAGGAAATCTCTCCGCATCTGGTGCGGGCCGTGATCGCTGCAGAGGATTCCCGTTTCTGCAGTCATGGCGGCATCGATATGGACGCCATTAATCAGGCGCTTCGTGAACGTAGCGCAGGCGGACGTCTACGCGGTGCATCGACCATATCTCAGCAGACCGCCAAGAATGTCTTCTTCTGGAATGGCGGCGGTTATGTCCGCAAAGCCGGTGAGGCGTGGATGACGCTTGTGATCGAAACGATCTGGGGCAAAGAGCGGATCATGGAAACCTATCTCAACATTGCAGAATGGGGCGACGGAATTTATGGCGCCGAGGCTGCGGCGCAGGCGCGTTTCGGTGTGTCTGCCGCTGAGCTGTCACCGTATCAGGCAGCGCTTCTGGCAGCAGTTCTGCCCAATCCAAATGACTGGCGCGTCGACCCGCCGGGCAATTACGTGTCTGGCCGCGCTTCAACCTTGCAGCAGCGTATGGGCATCGTCCAGCGCGACGGACTGGCGAGTTGCGTTCTGGATTAAAGGCTAATCTTCATGTATCTCGCTTCGACCAGCGAGTAGAAGCCATAGCTTGCAATAGAGGCCGCACTGAGCGCGTAGAGGATCAGCCCGAAAGGCTGGTCACGCAGCCAGCCGAGCAGGCCTGCAATACCGCGTGCTTCATCCGCGTCGCCAACCCAACCGGCCAGGACGAGAAACACGCCGACCAGCATGATCAGCAGTCCGCGTCCGGCAATTGCCGCAGAAACGAGGGCGCAGACGACCTGGCTATCAGATGGCATATTGAGATCGTGCTTCCAGGCATGGGTCACAGCCCGCCATACCTGCGCGACACCAATCGCCAGCACGATCAGCCCACCCAGCATCAATAGGTATTTCCCGAACATCTGGGAGAGGGCGTAGCTGGCGAGTGTCTCGGTTGTGCCGCCGCCGCTCTTGTCGTCGCGGTCGAGCACGACAAGCAGGGCTGCAAAGCCGACGGTCAGGTAGCTCAGTCCTGACGACATCATCCCCAGTCTGGCGAACCACCCCATGAATTCATCGCCCTTGTCGGACGTATCGAACACGGCCTGAATACCGCGCCAGAGCGCATAAAGGAACAGGCCTGCGGCAATCATGGCCAGCAGCAGAAGGCCGGGCACATGCTGCTCGATCTCGCGGAAGGTGTCGCCTGGAGAATAGCCTTCATCACGTGTGCCGGGCGCTATGATGGCTGCCACGAGCAGAGACGCGATCAGGGCATAGACAATCGCGCGGGCAAACAGGCCAGCACGCGCCATGATTTCGAATGAGAAGTTGAGACGAGCGTTCATTAAAAAGATCAACGCCTGAAGCTCGTAGTTTGTTGCACGTGCGAGACGTAGTTTCGTGAACCTGCTTGATCTGGTGGAGTGAGCCAAGTATCGCTGACGCAACGAAATCATGGATAAAAGGATCACGGGGATGTTTGACACGCCAATCACTCAGGACGGAAACGTCATCTCAGGCCCGCTGCGCGCGCCGAAACAAATGCTGGAAGAACAGAGCTATGACGGCTCCGGCGCTGGTTCTATTCACGATGATTCCATGGCTGAGAAGCTGGGCTTCAAAGCTGGCCCTATTGAGGGACCGACGCACTTTTCCCTATTCGATCCGCTGCTTGTGAAAATCTGGGGCAAGGACTGGTTTGAGAAGGGCTGTTTCTCATCTCACTTCAAAAACATGGTGGTTGAAGGCGAAGAGACGAAAGCCTTTGTTGAGCTGCCATCAGATGAAAATCAGACACGTATTCGTTGCTGGGCGGAGAAAGCTGACGGCACGCAGGTGCTGGAAGCCAGCGCCACGCTGGGAGGCGGCAAAACGCTTCTGGAAGAACGTCTGGAAAACCTGCGCCCACTCGACCACTTCATCATTCTAGAAGACATGCATGTCGGCATGAAGGGCGCTGTCGATGAGATTGCGACCATGGGGCCGGAGCAGCATATGGGTAAGCTCTACCCGTTCTCTCTCAAGCAAAAGCTGGCCGCTATCACCGAGAACTCACCAGCTTATTCTGATGATGCCGCATCTCCATGGGGCCGTGCGATTATCCCGACAGAAATGATGTCAGTTCTGGCTGAGTATACAGTTCACGACGCGAAATTCCCGATTAAGCGTCCGGCAATCGGCCTCTTCGCAGACCTTGAAGTGCGTTACATCAACGGGCCTCTGTTTGTGGGTGAGGAGTATCTTATCCGACGTGAGATTGTCGCTATGTCTGGCAGCAAGCGGACTGAGAGCTATTGGACGCGCTCGCAGATCTTCGACAAGACGGGCACAACCCAGATTGCTGAAACGCTGCTGAACCATGCGGTCATGAAAAACTCTTATCCGGATTACGAAAAAGAGTTGGCGGCGAAAGTCGGCTAGGCTTTAGCCGGACGCAAAAATAAAAAGGCTCCGGTGTCTGCCGGAGCCTTTTTTGTGGGTGTTAGCGGTAGCTGAACAGATATTCTGCGACCATTTCTGCATTTGCCGGTGTGGCGGCATCGAAGCCGTAATACTGGCCGTATTCAGGGCGCAGCGTTTCGGTCGCACGGCGGGCGATCTCTTCATACCAGGCTGGCAGCATTGGCGTGTGAGCTGTCAGGGTCGACGCATCGACGCCATAGCCCCATGGCACTTCGCCCATGGCGGCGCCCACAGCTGCAATCAGGTCATCGATGAAGGCGAGGTGGAAGGAGAAGTCGTCATGTGAGCCAACATTGCCGTGACCGCCGTTGAAATAGTCCCAATCAAGAGCGTTTGCGGCGCGTAGGTTATCCTGCAGGTAGGAGAAGCGTTCCGAACCGGCAAAGCCCCAGAATGGCGGCTGGTCAGGGTTGAGAAGGTCGGGTGCATGCAGAACGCGTTCTTCCACGAGAAGCCATGCAGAGTGGTCGTCGGTGTGGGCAGCATGGTCGAAACCGTGCAGCTCGATGGTGACATCTTCAAAGCGGAAGATTGCTTCAGGCCAGCTCAATGTCACATCTGGACGCGGCAGCTGGCTATTGAGACGATCCATTTTTTCAGCGGTCTCACGTGAAGAGACGAGTACCGGCGCCGTTGCCTGATCTTCAAGAAGCGCAAGGAATTCCGGCGTGCCGCCAATATGGTCTGCGTGGTCGTGTGAATAGATAATTGTGGTGATCGGCAGGTCTGTTGTCGTGCGAATGGCCGACAGTAGGGTTTCAGCCTGTCCGCCAAGCGGGTCGAACAGCAATACGCCCTCATCACCAACATACCAGGTCGTGCCGTAAAAGCCGGACTGGTACCAGTATGTGCGGCCAGTCAGCTTTTGGACGATGTAAGGCGTCGTCATGTTCAATGTGAACAGGTCTTCGATCTTGTCGCCGACCGGCAGCGCCGCGGTGATAGACGGTGCCTGATAGGTTGCATCGACAGTTGATGGCGCTTCAGCGACTGCGCCTTGTGACGCGAGTGTGAGCGAGAGCGCGGGCAGCGAGACTTTTGCGAGATTACGAATAGTCATTTTCATCCTCATGGGTGTGAACTTTATGTTCGATGAGGGCGATATAAGCCTGTTCAGTGTTCGTGATTAGGCATATAAAAATTAGATTACTGTCAAAAAAAGCAATACAATGGACTGTGGCTCATGAGCCAGATTATGAAGCTGGACCGACTTCCATACCTTGCAGCGGTCATCGAGGCAGGATCGTTCACACAGGCTGCAGAGAGGCTGGGCGTCACGAAAGCTGTCGTCAGTGCGCAAGTGTCCCGGCTGGAAGAGGAGCTTGGCGTAGCATTGCTCAACCGAACAACGCGCAAGGTTTCGCCAACGCCTGAAGGCGATCTTCTGTTTGAACGCAGCCGGATCATCCTGCAGGAAGCTGCAGATGTGCGAGAAGCTCTATCGAGCGCGATGGACCGGCCAACCGGCGTTTTGCGTGTCACCGCTCCGCTAGACTATGGGCAGCTGGTTCTGGTGCCGCTCATGGCAGAATTTCGTAAGCTTTATCCGGAATGCAGCGTCGTGCTCGACCTGACGGATCAGATTGTCGACATGCAATCAGGTAAATGGGATTTGTCGGTGCGGCTGGGCTGGCTCAACGATTCCAGCATGAAAGCGCGGAAGGTCAGCGAATTCAGACAAGCGCTGGTCGCGACGCCCGAGCTTTTAAAGCAGGGGCTCTCGCCAACGTTAATTTCCGATCTCGCGTCACTTCCCTTTGTTGGAAATACAGCCCTATCCGATCCGGGCACCTGGGACTTTTCGGGCCAGAATGGACAAGTAGAACGCGTGAGGTTTGACGTCGTGGCGAGCATGTCGACAACGCCTGCCGTTCTGGAAGCCGTCAAATGCGGGCTTGGGGCTTCGGTGTTACCGTGCTTTCTCGTGGACGACGCTATTCAAAAAGGGGATCTGGTGCAGCTGCTTCCAGAATGGGAATTGCGCAAGGGCGGTATCTACATGGTGTTTCCACCGGCACGCTATCGACCGCCCAAGGTGAAGGTTTTCGCAGATATGCTGATAGAGGCTGTCGGCAGGCGATAAAGCCTCAACAATTCCGTTTGCGCTCTCGCAGTTCATGCCCAAGTATGAGTGAGACTTCAGGGAGACACAAATGTCATTCACGCTTTATGATGCCACCATTCCAGGCTTTATCCGCACAGCAGAATCTATTGCCAACGTTCTGAAAAAGGGCCGAGAGCACTATCACCAGCATGCGCTTGATCTTGATGGCGCGGTGAATGAACGCCTTTGCGGCGACATGCTGCCGCTTTCTTTTCAGGTGAAATCTGTACGCACGCACTCCATCGGTGCGATTGAGGGCATTCGCGCTGGCACATTCAGCCCGATCCCGCCAATGTCCGACCCTGATTATGTCGGCCTCGAAGAGATTGTCGCCAACACGATTTCAGACCTGAAAGCCATGGACGCAGACGAAGTGAATGCGATGGCGGGTAAAGATGTGGTCTTCTCTATGAAGGATGTGACCATCCCGTTCGTGGCTGAAGACTTCCTCATGTCGTTCTCCATCCCGAACTTTCATTTCCACGCGACGACAACCTACGACATTCTGCGTATGAAGGGCGTCACGCTCGGCAAGCGGGACTATCTCGGCAAGCTGGCGATCAAGCAGGGCTGATCGAATTTTCTGCATAGAGGCCGGCTTTTAACGCGGGCCTCTATGGCTGCTTGACTGCACAGCGATCTGCGCGCTCCATTTCTTCGGATGCTTTCGGGGGGGTGAGATATGCGCAGACGTCAGTTTCTGACCGGATTGGGTGCAGCTTCACTGGCAGGCTGTTCCGCCAGCGTATCGCTGCAAACCGGCTCCCGCCCGTATTGGGCAGATTTTCCACCTGTTCTCTCTCGCATGGACCGTGTGACGCGCACGGTTGTTGGCCTGCGTCCATATCGTCCTCAAGGCTATCGGCTCGATTGGGAAACGTTGGGCGACAAAACGATTGTGCACTCTTACGGACATGGCGGCTGCGG
>CENJ01008342.1_pt1 | contig 38445 bp, 42 predicted proteins | sample 356161 | NCBI WGS metagenome assembly CENJ01 (sample SAMEA2619531, study PRJEB7988) | marine metagenome | biome: marine biome (ENVO:00000447); feature: surface water layer (ENVO:00002042); material: "saline water (ENVO:00002010), including plankton (ENVO:xxxxxxxx)" | depth 5 m | reverse complement strand
ATATTGTAGAAAGAGATATTAGTGCTTTAAAGCTTGCTTCAAAAGCTATGAAGCTTTTATTAAAGTCTTATCCAAGAATTGATCCAAATACCATCATTAGAGATTATGAATCTGTTATTAACAATGAGCTAGATTTTAGAATTGAAGCTGCAAATGCAAAAAAGACTTTTGAAAAATTTGTAAACAATAATTATCTTTATGTCCCAAAAATTTACGATGAATATACTAGGAAGAGAGTCTTAGTTATGGAATATATTGATGGAATTCCTATAACTGATTTAAGAGCATTAAAAAGAAATAAAATCCATCTTCAAAAACTTTCAGAAAATGGAGTTAAAATTTTTTTAAAGCAGGTTTTTGAGGATAATTTCTTTCATGCAGACATGCATCCAGGAAATATTTTTGCATCAAAAAAAACTCCAGACAGGCCTTATTATTACGCAGTAGATTATGCAATATGTGGTTCTGTAAAAGAATCAAATCAGATATTGCTTGCACAAATGATTTCTCTTTTAGTGGAAAGGGATTTCTATTCTTTATCTCAATTATTTATTTATGCTGAGTGGGTTGATGAGAGTACCAAACCGGAGGAATTAGAAGCTGTTTTAAGATCAAACTGTGAACCAATACTTGATCAACCTTTATCTACAATTCTTTTTGGTGAACTATTATTGAACTTATTTGACGCTATGAAACCATTTAACCTATACCTTGATAATGATTTGCTTTTACTTGTTAAAACATTGATTCATATTGAAGGAATGGGCAGACAAATATATCCTGACCTAGATTTTTGGGGTATTGCTAGTCCTTTTCTAAATAATTGGTTTAAAGAGAGATACAGTGTGAAAGGTCTGATAAAATATCTTGTATCAAAAAAACATATACTTACATATATGATTATGAAAAAAATTGAAGAAACACAAGAAATGTATTCAAATTTAAATGGTGAAAAATAATGGGAATAAGTATTTGGCAAATTCTAATAGTGCTTCTTATTGTTCTTTTAGTCTTTGGAAGCAAGAAGATTGGAAGTCTAGGATCAGATCTGGGCAAGGCACTTAAAGGCTTTAAAAAAGAGATTAAGAATGACATAAAAAAAGATGATTCAGATCGGAATTCCTGAAGTGCTGCTCTTGGCAGTAATTGTAATTACAGCCTCAAATCCTACAAGCTTGGTAACGATGACAAGATCTACGATTAAATTTTTTTTAAAGTTAAAAAATGATTTGAATGCTGCAAAGACTAGAATTGAAGAGGAATTAAATATTACAGAATTGAAACATGACATTCACAACGAAGAGGTGCTTAAGAGCATAGATGAGAAAAATGGAAAAGGATAATTCTTTATTCTCTCATTTTTCTGAATTAAGGCTAAGAATAATAAAAACTATTATATTCTTCACGGTTTCATTTTTAGTTCTTTATCCATTTAGTAATTATTTATTTGAAATTCTTTTACACGTAGTTGGGGGTAAATTAAATTTAGAACTTATAGCTATTGAAATTGCATCCCCATTTATTGCACCTTTAAGACTAGTTTTGTTTCTGGCTTTTGTTTTAACAATGCCATTTTTAGTTTTTCAAGTTTTATCATTTATGTCTCCAGGGCTATATGAGAATGAAAGAAAATTTGTCTATACAAGAAGCGTCATTGGAACAGCTCTATTTCTGATTGGAATCTTGTTTTCGCTCTTTATAGTACTGCCAAATGTAATAAACTTCTTTCAAAACATTGGGCCAAATAGCTTGATAATATCAACAGACATATCAAAATTTCTAAGTTTTTTTATGTTAGTGACAATCTCTTTTGGAATTGCATTTCAAGTGCCTTTATTAGTAAATGCATTAATATTTTTTAATATCATCAAAAAAGAGAAAATTAAAAGCTACAGGGGTATAGTTTTGATAATAATATTTTTCATCGGAATGGTGCTAACACCCCCAGATGTTATTTCTCAAATTCTTTTAGCTGTTCCAATGTATTTATTATTTGAAATAGGCTTGTTATTTTCTTATGAAAAAAAGAAACCCTCTGGTTAAAGATTTGAAAACCCCAAAATATAAAAAAAGGGTTCAACCCTCAAAAAAAAGGTACTCTCGAAAAAACAAACCTCCTGTAATTGATTAAATTTTAAGCAACATCCTTGACTTTGATATTATGTGTCATTATTATGACTTTAATGTGTCTTTAATGTGACATTATAAAAATGAAGAAAATATTATTTTTTATAATCATATGTATTTCTGCTAATCAAATCAGCGCATATGATACGTCCAATTTTGCTGAACAATTAAGCAATGTAAAGATTTCAAAAAATGTTGATATTGCAAATGATAAATGTCCAAATTCATCAGATGGTTGTTTGGTTCGCTCTGCTAATGGTGAGCTCACTATTTATATAAAGGAATTTACATCTGTTGAAATGGAAGATATTGCTATTTTTGGGTTAATGTATGATGCATTCCAATTTCAAGTGAATGGAAAAGTAGATAAGTTTAAAACCTGCAGAATGAAGTTAACTTATGCTCAACAAAATAATCATAGAAGTGCTGCATCTCTTTTAAAGAAGAAATGTTAGTGTGAATTTCAGCTAGTGTAAGAAATTGCACTAGTTGAATGTCAGGCCACCATCCACAATCAAGTTTTGCCCAGTAACGCCATCTGAATCATTCTTTGCAAAAAACATCATAGCTTTAGTGAAAGTCTCAAGAGTAGTTACCTCTCCAACAGGGGTTTGCTCAGCTATATAATTAAAAACTTCTTCTGGGGTTGATGCGCTTGCATCTGTTGTTTTTAATAATCCCCCTGAAACCATATTAACTCTTATGCCATATTTTCCTAGATCTTTTGCAAAAGATCTTGTTAGCCCCAACAGAGCTCCCTTTGCAATGATGTAATCATGGTAGGGAACTACTGGATTTTGAAATAAGTTAGTACCAATATTGATTATTTTTCCGTATTTATTTTTTTTCATCCCTTTAAATAATTCTTGTATTAAATTTACAGATCCATTTACTGTCACATTCACTTGTTTGTTGATTTCCTCAATTGTTATTTCTTCTGCTTTTTTTCTTAAGTCGCCATTAAATTGATAATTAGCTAGAGCATTATTTACTAAGATTGATGGCACTTTGCCAAAATGATTTTCTATCTGAGACACCATATTTCTTACATCATCTCTACTGGCAACATCTGCATAAAAAGATTTACAGTTTTCACCCAGTAAGGATTCCAGTGCTTCTGCTTTTTCTTTGCTTAAAAAATAGTTTAGAGCTACTTGATATCCCTCATTTATAAAATTTTTAGCTATGTGTGCTCCCAATCCCCTGCTGCTTCCTGAAACTAAAACTAATTTATTCATGTTCAACCTTTATTATTGCCTCAATTATACTAGGATCAGCTAGAGTTGAAATATCTCCAAAGTCACTTAATTGTTTATTTGCTATTTTTCTTAATATTCTTCTCATTATTTTTCCCGATCGCGTTTTTGGAAGGTCTGGAACGAAATAAATCTTTTCAGGTTTTGCTATTTTTCCTATTTGTTTTGAAACACTATTATTTATTTCCTGCCTCAATGTTTCGTGAGTTTTTTGTGTCTCTTTAAGTATCACGTATGTATAAATTGCTTGTCCTTTAATTTCATGCTCAATCGGAACAACAGCGGCTTCTGCAACATCAAAATGACTTACAATTGCACTTTCTACTTCAGCTGTTCCAATCCTGTGACCTGAAACATTTAATACATCGTCTACTCTTCCCGTCACCCAGTAATAACCATCTGCATCCCTTTTAGCACCATCTCCAGTAAAGTATTTTTTTTTATATTGGGTAAAGTATGTATCTATCATACGTTGGTGATTTCCATACACTGTTCTAATTTGACTTGGCCATGAGGAATTAATACATAAATTTCCTTCAACTTCCCCACTTAGTTCATTGCCATCAGAATCAACTAGGCTAAGATTTACTCCAAAAAATGGGAGGGTTGCTGAACCGGGTTTCTTTTTTATAATTCCAGCAATAGGGCTAATTAAAACTGAGCCTGTCTCTGTTTGCCACCACGTATCTACAAGTTCGCATCTAGATTTGCCAACTTTTGAAAAGTACCATTCCCATACTTCAGGATTGATTGGTTCTCCAACAGTGCCGAGAACCCTTAGTGATTCCCTATTTGAAGTACCAAGATATTTTTCCCCTTTAGCAATAAGTGCCCTAATTGCAGTAGGTGCAGTGTAAAAAATATTTACATTATGTTGGTCACAAATCTCCCAAAAACGTGAAGGGTTTGGGTAAGTTGGGGTCCCTTCATACATTAATGTTGTAGCCCCATTAGAGAGTGGGCCGTAAATAATATATGTATGTCCAGTGATCCACCCTACATCAGCAGTGCACCAAAAAATTTCATCTGGTGAATAGCCAAAAATATATTTAAAGGTGAGTGTTGCGCCCAACAAATATCCACCAGTACTATGCATCACCCCTTTTGGTTTGCCCGTTGACCCTGAGGTATACAAAATAAATGATGGGTCTTCAGCATTCATTTCCTCACATTCACAAAAGTCATGTTGGTCTTTAATCAGATCTTGATAAGAAATATCAATTTCATCCGACCAATTTACTTCTGCACCTGTATAAAGAAAGACGACACTCTTTTTTATATTTGGGCAACTAGAGATTGCGTTATCAACATTTTCTTTCAATGGAATCCTCTTCCCACCCCTAATTCCTTCATCTGCAGTAATGATAAATTCACAATTTGAGTCAATGATTCGTGTTTTTATTGCTTCTGGGGAAAAACCTCCAAAAACTACAGAGTGTACGGCTCCAATTCTAAGGCATGCAAGCATTGCATATGCTGCCTGAGGTATCATTGGCATGTAAATACATACTCTATCTCCCTTTTGTACTCCTATTTGCTTAAGTCCATTTGCAAGTTTTGAAACCTCTAGCAATAATTTTCTAAATGAAATATATTCAAAATCTTTTTCTTCATCACCTTGCCAAATAATGGCAGTTTTGTCAGGTGTAGTTTTTAGGTGACGATCTATGCAATTATAAGTGATGTTTAGTTTGCCATCTTCAAACCAAGAGGGTTCTTTAAATTTTCCAGAAAATCCTTTCTTTGGAATACTAAACCAATCTAATTCTTTATGGGCTTGCTCTAAGAAAAAGTTACTTGGGTCTTGAATAGAGTTTTCATATAGGCTCTGATATTCTGAAAAATTCTTGAGGTGGGGATTTTTGAATTTATTAATATCAAAACTCATTTAACCTAATCCTTTCTATTAGCTTTGGCAGTTCACTCTCTACATAGAACCTTTTTGGAATATCTTTGATCATTCCGAGTTCAACAGTTTTGCTTATCCACTGCAATAATCCATCCCAACAACCGTCTTTATTGAACAAATAAATATTTTTATTCTCAATGCCTAAGCTTACATGATTCAGAACATCGAAAAGCTCATCTGCTGTACCAATACCACCCGGAAAAACAAAAAAAAAGTCAGAATCATCCATTAAAGCTTTTTTTCTAGAAAAGAAATCTCCTTTGATTTCAACACCCTCAAGGTTTGAAGGCGTTGCTCCAATTTTATTAAACATGTCTAAGGTAATTCCAGATATTCTTTGATCAACAACTCTAATTTGATCATAAAGTTTTCCCATCAAGCCAAATTTTCCACCACCATAAACAACCCTTAGATTATTCTCTAACACAAACTTTGAAAATAGTTTTATATCTTCTTCAACATCAAAGTTAGGGATTGTTGAGGCTAGAAATACTCCTACAGATTTCACTTAATTCTCAAGGTCTTGAGTCCAAGTTCCTCTGGACGCAAGATTATTCATTTTTGCTCTATGTGAAAATGCTTTTTGTGCACTCGGAATATTTTCATCAAGACCTTGCCACCTATTTAGTGCAGATTTTTGAAGGGCTCTTCCGTATGAGAAACTAAGTTTCCAAGGGAAGCCACCAATTTTATTCATCAAGTTAAGATGTTGCGTTGATTCAATTTCAGACTGACCCCCAGATAAAAATGTAATTCCTGGTAAGTTATTAGGAACATTTTTTTTCAGACATTTTACAGTCATTTCAGCAACTTTATCAGGAGCTGCTTGTTCATCGGATTCTGAACCAGCAGTGACCATATTAGGTTTTAATATCGTGCCCTCTATAAATACGTTTTCCATTTTTAAATGAGCAAATAGAGATTTTAGTGACCTATCTGTTGCATCATAACAATTATCAAAGCTGTGCTTGCCTTGCATAAGAACCTCAGGCTCTACAATTGGCACCATATTATTAATCTGTGCTACCTTGGCATATTTGGCTAGAGCATGCATATTGGCGTCAATACATTCTTGTGAAGGACCTTTTTCCCCGATACTGATAACTGCACGCCACTTTGTAAATTTTGCTCCGAGTTCATTATATTCACTGCATCTTTCGTTTAACCCATCTAAACCTTGTGTAAGTGTCTCATATTCTGAACCCTCATAAGGCAGAAGCCCTTTGTCAACTTTAATCCCAGGAAGAGCGTTTTTGCTTAAAATTAATTCTACAAGGCTGATTCCAGATTTCGATTTTTGCCTTAAAGTTTCATCAAAGAGGATTACACCACCGATATTACCGTCCATTCCATCAGATGAAAATAGGAGTTCTCTGTAATTTCTTCTGCTTTCTTCTGTACATTCTACAGAGATCGCATCAAACCTTTTTTTACATGTTGGGTTGCTCTCATCTGCAGCTAAAATGCCTTTTCCATCTTTTACAATATATTCGGCTATCTTTGATAAATTACTAAATTCCATCTCTTTCTATTTTAACTCCAATGCCTCAACTGAGGGTAGGTTTTTTCCTGATATATAATCTAAGAAAGCCCCTCCAGCAGTAGATACATAATCAAAATTTTTCTTATCAGAGTATTTGCTGATTGCAAAAATCGTCTCTCCACCACCAGCTACTACTTTAAGTCCTGATCTAGTTAAATAATTTACTAAGTCTTTTGTTCCTTTTGCAAAATTATCTATTTCAAATATCCCAAGAGGCCCATTCCAGAGAACAGAATCAAAATTTTTATTTAAGAGCTCCTGATGATTTAATTCAACATCCAGAATCATTTTCTCATCAGGCACTAAATTAACTGGAACATATTTGAAATCGTCTGACTGCGTTGAATTAGAAATACAAACATTGTTTGGCAATATTATTTTCCCAGTTTCGAGCATTTTTTTAGCTATTAATACCATGTCGTTTTCTACTAAAGATTTGCCAATGTTAAATCCTTTTGCTTTTAAAAAAGTATTGGCAATACCTCCGCCAACTAGCACATTTTCAGACTTCAAGAGTAGGTTTGATATTACTTCTAATTTTGTAGAGACCTTAGACCCGCCAACAACACTAAGTAAATTTGATGAACTATCTAAAACTTTAGACAGATTATCTAGTTCTTTTGCAAATAATAAGCCTGCACATGCTTCTTTTGAATTTATAATAGCACCATAAGTAGATGCTGATTTTCTATGCGCTGTAGCAAATGCATCCATTACATAAACATCAAATTGTGAAGCAAGCCTCCTAGCTAGATCATTGTTATTTTCACTTTCTCCAGTGAACATTCTAATATTCTCCAGAAATAGCACTCCTCCGTTAAGATCCTCTATAGAATCAACTAGCTTTATTGGAATATTTAATCTTTTTTCAAACCATTCCATGACTGGCCTAAGAGATAAATCATCATTAAATTCTCCTTCTTTTGGTCGACCAAGATGGCTTATGATTGATAAGTTATTCGTAGATTTAAGAATCTCTAAAATTGTTGGTAGAGTTGCAGACAATCTCTCATCATTCATGACAACACCGTCATCTATTGGAACATTTAAATCAACCCTTAATCCGACATGTTTTTTTTCTAGAAAAACATCTTTAAGTTCTCTCATATTATATTTTTAATTCTTTTAGCAATCGTTTTAGCTGTGAATCCAAAGTGGTTCATTAGGTCACTTCCAGTCCCAGACTCACCATATGTTTCGATCCCCAATACATGTTGAGTATGTCTGTACCAAGAGTTAGGATGAGAGCACTCTATAGCTATCGTTAACTTGTCTTTAAAAATTAAATTGTATTTTTTCGTATTTTTTTCAAGTTCCTCAATACAAGGAACGCTTGCAACATTAACATTTATTCCTTCTTTAGCAAGAAGTGCCGAGGCTTCAAGCACGGTCGAAACTTCTGAGCCAGTTGCAACTAAGTTAATCTCATGTCTTGATGAATGTTTAATAAAATAGCCACCTGAGCAAGCATCTTCGAAACTAGACGTTTCAAAGTGTTTTAAGTTTTGCCTTGATAGAATAATAGATGTTGGGTTATTTTTATTTTGCAAAGATTTTTTCCAAGCTGCTAGTGTTTCAATTAGATTTGCTGGTCTCCAGGTTTGCATATTGGGTGTGGATCTAAGGGTAGAGAGATGCTCTATTGGCTGATGGGTAGGCCCATCTTCTCCAAGTGCTACAGAATCATGTGAAAAGACGAATATTGTTCTAATTCCCATTAAAGAAGCCATCCTTACTGCGTTTCTTCCGTAATCCATGAAAACAAGGAATGTCCCTGCATATGGGATAAGGCCACCATGCAATGACATTCCATTCATAATTGCATTCATTCCAAACTCTCGGACTCCATAAAATATATAATTGCCTGAAGGATCATCAGTTAAAGATACGGATTTTGATGTGTTTGTGTTGTTAGAGCCACTCAAATCAGCAGAGCCACCTATAAGCTCAGGAAGCAAATCGATCAATCTCTCCAAAATTATTTGCGAGCATTTTCTTGTGGCAATATTTTCTTTGATTTCTTCAAATTCTGAAGCTATCTTTTTAAACTCATCTTCAAGAGAATCTGGAAGAAAATCGCTAGATAGTCTCTCAAGTAATTTATGGTTTTCTGGTGCACGCTCTTTCAGAATTTGCTTTAAATCATTCCATTCAGATTCATATTTTTTACCACTATCAACTGCATTCCAATCTGAATAGACTTTTTGGGGAATTTCAAATGGTTTATAAGGCCAAGAGAGATTTTGTCTAAGTTCATTTATGATTTGCTCTCCTAAAGCTGCTCCATGTGATGAGGCTGAATTCTCTTTTGAGCCAGCTCCGTAACCAATTGATGTTTTACAAACTATCATTGTAGGTTTATCAGATTTTTTTGCCTGAACTATTGCTTCATTGATCTGATCTCTATCATGTCCATTTATTGAATCAATTACATTCCAATTATAAGCCTCACATCTCTTAGATATATCGTCTCTATACCATCCATCTATTTCTCCATCAATAGAAATGCCATTGCTATCATAAAAACATATCAACTTGTTCAGCTTATGCACTCCAGCCAATGACATAACTTCGTGAGATACTCCTTCCATCAAGCAACCGTCACCTAAAAAACAATAAGTAAAATGATCAATTATCTCTGCATCTCTAATATTAATCTTTGCTGATAAAATCTTTTCTGCCAGAGCCATTCCAACTGCATTTGCAAGTCCTTGGCCTAGTGGTCCAGTTGTTGTTTCTACTCCTGGTGTAATTTTATACTCAGGGTGCCCAGGTGTTTTTGATCCTAGTTTTCTAAAATCTTTCAAATCATCAATTGATAATTTGTATCCAGTTAAGTGCAACAGGCTATAGAGGAGCATTGACCCGTGCCCATTAGAAAGAACAAATCTGTCTCTATTAAACCAAAGAGGATTTTTTGGATTATGTCTTAAATGACCTCTCCAAAGTGTTTCTGCTATATCTGCCATACCTAAGGGCATACCAGGATGGCCTGAATTGGCTTTTTCTACTGCATCAACTGACAAGAATCTTAATGCATTAACAGTTTGGTTATTTATCAACGTGAGGTTATCCTTTTGACAATTATATTATTTATATTGCTATAAATGAGCATGGATCATTATTTAGTATGCATAAAATAACTTTAGATAAATGATTGAAGAATATACAAAAAACCTAAAAGAATTTTTAAAAATTAAAAGTTATTCAAATCACACAATCTTAAGCTATGAAAGAGATATTAATGAATTTTTCATTTTTTTAAGCGGTCAGAAAATAGCACTAAATCAAATCAATTCAAGCCTTGGGTCTCAATGGTTAATTTCATTAAGAAAAAGGGGGCTAAGCAATAGATCAATCCATAGGAAGATTTCTTCAGTAAGAAATTTCTTTCGATATTTACAAAAAAATAATCACCTTGAACAAAATATATTTGAGGGTATTAGGGTCCCAAAAATCGAAGAGAAGCTACCTAAAATTCTTTCACTTGAAGATGTTGATAAGCTTTTATCTTTTCAGCCCAAAAGTAAGTATGATTTTAGAGACAAAGCATTTCTTGAACTTTTATACTCATCTGGACTGAGAGTGTCAGAGGCAGTAAATGTAACTATGAAATCTTTCGAAGCAAATTTTTCATTTTTAAAAGTTTTAGGTAAAGGTCGTAAAGAAAGATTAGTGCCAGTAGGTGATTTTGCAATAAAAGCTATAAATGATTGGCTAAATAATAGAGGATTAGTTGAGGACCAAAACATTTTGTTCACTAACAAATATGGTAAAAAAATCACTGTGAGGGCTATGCAACAAAGGCTTGAGAAAATTTCTTTATCTCTGGGGATGCAATCTATACACCCTCATATGTTGAGACATAGTTTTGCCACACACATGTTAGAGTCAAGTGGTGATTTAAGATCAATTCAGGAGATGTTGGGGCACAGCAGCCTTAGCACAACACAAATTTATACAAAATTAAACTTTCAGCAATTAGTAAAAATTTACGATAAAGCTCATCCTCATGCCCAGAAAAAAAATTAAACTAATAACGCTTGATCTTGACGATACAGTGTGGCCAAATAAAAAGGTGATTTTGTCTGCCGAGAAATCAATGTGGTCATTTATTTTTGGCAAATTCCCACAAATTAAAGAGAAGGTTTCAGATGATGGTATAGAGAAAATTAAACTGAAGCTTTTAGAAGAAAAGCCCGAACTTAAATTTAATCTCACTCAATTCAGAAAAGATATCCTTAAAGAAATTCTTTTAAAAATTGATTTAGATGAAAGTTCTTCAACCTACTACAGTAACGAGGGTTTTAATGAATTCTTTAAAACAAGAAACAAGGTTCAGCTTTACAAAGATGCTAAAGTCATTCTTGGTAGATTGTCTAGAAAAACTAACTTTATATCTCTATCTAATGGAAATGCGGACTTATCTTTAGTTGGAATTAAACAATTCTTTCTTGCTGCTGTATCCTCCAAGGATGTTGGTAGCAACAAACCGTCCCCTGGTCATTTTTTACGAGCAATAGAAATTGCAAAATGTAAACCAGAGGAAGCACTTCATATTGGAGACTGTCCAATAAATGACATTGGTGGAGCAAGAAATTGTAATTTTAGTACTATATGGTTTAATTGTGATAAACGTAAATGGGACGATATCGTTCCCTGTGACCTGCAAGCAAGATCATGGAAAGAAGTTTACGAATTAATTAATAAAAATTTTATCTTGGAGAAAGAAAATGTTTAATCCCTTCACAATGAATAAAGACCTTAAGGGTATGGAAAAAATGGTTAAGCCAGCTCTTGAGAAGTTCATGCTTGAGTCAGGTTTTGTTAAAAAAGAGGAATTGCAAAAAGCACTTGAACGAATAGAAGAGTTAGAAAAAAAAGTTAGCAGTTTGTAAGCTAGTTAATTGTTAGAGCTTCAAGCATATATTCTACCGATCGCTTAATCTCTTCTTCAGAACAGTCCATGCACAATCCCTTGGCAGGCATGGCGTTATAACCGTTATAAGCATTACTTGTCAGCATTTCCAAGCCTTTAATTAATCTTGTTTCCCACTGGGAATCATCCGCGTATAATGGTGCACCAGCTAATCCAGCATTATGGCAAGCAGCGCAACCTAAGTTATAGACAGTTTCTCCGGACCTTCCTGCAGGCACTGATTCTGAATCATCATTAGAGATAGCCTTAACTTGAGCTACTTCCGTTTTTAAGCCTAGCCTTTTTCTAACTTCATCTTCATAATCGTCAGCCATAGACACATTAATTCCTAGTGGCAGAAGGGAAAAAAGAAAAATGAATTTGTACATATTATCTAATTTGGTGCTAGACGTATATTTTCAAGCTTTTTGTCCAAAAGATATAAAATAATTTCTATTTCTTTTAGATTGTCTCTTTGCCTAGTAACAAGATATTTTCCATCAACAACAACTGTTGGGGTTCCTGAAAAATCAACTCCTGCATTAATTAACCTTCTTGGTAGATTGATCGCATTTCTTGCTTTGATTTGGACCCCAAAAGAATTAAATGCTTTTGCTAAAGCTTCTTCATTAAATCCGTGCCTACTAGCAAATTCCCTAATGTCATTTTCAGTTTTAAATTGTCTTCTTTTAAGTTGCCAATCTTCAAAGACTCTTTTATGGGCACCGTCGCCTAGCTTTAAGGCTTCAATTGCATAATATGTTTTTGCTGTTGGTTCAGTAAATAAAGGAATTTTATTAATTTGAGCATTGGGTCTTTCTTCTGAAATTTTTTGTAAAATTTCTTCATAAGCAAAACATGCAGGGCAGCCATACCAAAATATTTCTGTAACTCCTTCAAGTTTAATAAGGCCCTCAGGAATTGCTATATAATCTCGGCCCTCTTTTGGTTCAGATAAAATAAAATATGGTAATGATAGCAATAAAAAGATTAACTTATACATTGGAAAATGATTATATAACAAGTTATATAAAATTTATTAAGTTATGAACAATTTAAATTTTTTAAGTTTGAAGTTTCTTGCAAGTTTTGAGAAATATGATCAAATTTTTGAGCACAAATCCAAAGAAATAGCATTTGTTGGTGCTTCTAATTCGGGAAAATCCTCTGCTATAAATGCTATATCAAATCAGAATAAACTAGCGAAAGTAAGTAAAAAGCCTGGGAAAACAAAATTATTCAATTTTTTCAATGCGCCAAATGGGTATATTGTCGATTTTCCTGGATATGGATATGCGAAAACGTCTAAACAACAAATCAAAATATGGGGCGTTGAGCTTCCAAAATATTTTGAAAGACGAGGTAATCTCTGCTTTGTATATGTTTTTACTGATGTAAGGCATCCCTTAAAAAATATGGATTATCAAATGTTAGAGTTACTTAGAAAAAATAGAATCAACTATAAAATTATTTTAACCAAGTCAGATAAATTGAATCAAAAAAATCTTTCCAATATCATCGCTGATTTGCAAAAAGAGTTTCCAAACCTAGACTATTTTTCAATAAAAGATAAACAACAGGTATTGAGAATTGCTAATGAGATTAATGAGCTTCTCTCCAATTAGATCCGAAGCCTAACTCAACTTTCAACGGAACATCAATTGTTGTACTGTTTTCCATTAAATCTATAACTTCTTTAAGATCATGTTGATTAAGACCCTCAGGAACTTCAAATACTAACTCATCGTGAACTTGAAGAATGCTATTAATATCAAAGTCATTTTTTTTAAAAAATCTTTCCAAATTCACCATTGCTACCTTAATAATATCAGCTGCAGTGCCTTGCAATGGGCCGTTAATAGCGGCACGTTCAGAAGCTTGACGAATCATATAATTAGGAGACTCAATATTCGGAACGTGAATTTTTCTACCGTAAATTGTGCTAACAAATTTATCTTTCTTTGCTTTTTCAACTATCTCTCCCATGAACTCTTTTACTCTGGAATATTTAGTAAAATAATTTTCAAGGAATATTTCAGCTTCTTGTCTAGAAACAGAAAGTTGATTTGCAAGTCCAAAAGCACTCATACCATATAGCAATCCGAAATTTATAGTTTTTGCTTGCCTTCTCATATCTGAATCAATCTCTGTTATATCTCTGCCGAAGATTTCGGATGCAGTACGTTTATGTATATCTTCGTTGTTATTGAATGAATCAAGCATTAAAGCATCTTGTGAATAATGAGCCATTAACCTTAATTCAATCTGGGAATAGTCAATAGCTAGAATTTTTTTTCCACTTGGTGCGACGAATGCCTCTCTTATCGTAATGCCTTCTTCTGTTCTAATTGGGATGTTCTGCAAGTTAGGATCAGATGAAGAAAGTCGTCCAGTTGAAGTTACTGCTTGATGATAAGAAGTATGCACTTTTGAATGTTGATCACATATCTCAACAATTTTGTCAGTATAGGTGCTTTTAAGTTTTGCTAATGATCGATATTTTAGGATATCCTCTACAATATCATTTTCTTTGGAAAGCTTTTGCAGCACAGATTCAGAAGTAGAGAAGTAACCTGTTGAAGTTTTCTTTAAGCCTTTTGATGAAATCTTCATTTTTTCAAATAAAACTTCACTTAATTGTTTAGGAGAGTCTAAATTAAAAATGCTGCCCGAAACCTTATGAATTTTTTTTACTAAATCCAAGAGCTCCTTGCCAAATTTATCAGAAAGTTTTTTAAGATGGTTGGTATCAATCAAAGCTCCTCTTTTCTCCATTTTTTGAAGAATATGCACTAAAGGGTATTCAATCTCTCGTAAAATATTATTTAACTTCCCATCGATTTTCTCCTCTAAAGTCTCATATAGGTGGATTGTGATATCTACGTCTTCACATGCGTAATTTGTTGCTTCTTTAATCGAAACTTCACTAAAGTTATTAAGCTTTTTTGCACCTTTCCCAATCACATCCTCGAATTTTATGGTCTTTCTAGACAGATAAAACTCAGACAATGCGTCAAGGTTATGTCTTGAGGCTGTACTATTTACGATATACGACATAAGCATAGTATCTGCATGAAAACTATTTATCTCTATTCCGTAATTCTCAAGTATTCCAATATCAAATTTTAAATTATGGCCAATTATTTTTTCTTTATTTTTATTAAGAACACTGTGAAGCCAATTAATTAAATAATCTTCGCTAAGTTCAACTGATTCTTTATGATTAATTGGTACATAGTACCCCTCATATTTTTTTAAAGAAAATGAAAAACCTACAAGATTCTTTTCATCCGTTTTTAGAGAAGATGTTTCAGTATCAAAAGCAAAATATTTTGATTCATCTAACAGTGCTTCTAAATTAGTTAGCTCATTACTGGTCGTGATTGTTTTGTAAATAACTTCAAGTTTGTTTTTAGATTCGTTTTGAATAAAGGCATTAAACTCCAGTGATTTGTAAAATTTCTGAATTTCTTGATTATTTTCCTCTGGAACTGAGATGTCTGATAGCGAGTAACTAAGATTAAGATCATCTTTGAGGGAAACCAAGAAAAGGTTTCTCTTAAGCAAGTGTTGCTCTTTCTTAAGATTATCTCCTACTACTCCTGTTATTCTATCTATATTATTCAATATTCCATCTAAAGATTTGTATTGGTTTAACCATTTTGCTGCAGTTTTGACTCCAACTTTTGTTATTCCAGGTATATTGTCAGATTTATCACCAACGAGAGATAAAAGCTCACTAATCTTTTCAGGTTCAACGCCAAATTTTTCTTTTACCCCGTCGATATCAAAGAAATCATTTGTCATGGAATTATGTTGAATAACTTTTTTTGTAACCAATTGTGAGAGGTCTTTATCAGGAGAGGAAATTAAGATTTTTTTTGATTTGCCAAAGCTCTTAGCTAGTGTAGCGATAACATCATCTGCTTCGACTCCCTCAATCTCAATAATCTTGAAATTAAATAAATTTGAAAGCTCTTTTATGTCTGCTATTTGAGCTCTGAGCTCGTTTGGCATCGGAGGTCTATTTGCCTTGTAATCTTTATAGAAGTCGTTTCTGAAATTTGGGCCCTTTGCATCAAAAATCATAATCATTGGAACCCCAGGATAAGTAGAAATTAATTTCCTTAACATTGCAGCAAAACCTCTCGTAGCTCCAGTTGGTTTGCCTGTTGAAGTGGTTAATGGTGGTAAGGCATGAAATGCCCTATAAATATATGAAGATCCGTCTATTAAAACTAAGTCTGGTCTAAAAATCATTGAACTATATATAATACTTAATTATGAGAATTTTTTTTGAAGGGTACTTTAATTTTTTTATAGTAGTTTGTTCGGGCCTTGTGGTTATTAGCCAGTGGTATTTAGAAAATATCGAGAACCTAGTTCCATGCAATCTATGTATAATCCAAAAACTCTCTGCACAGGGATTATTTCTTATCTACCTTTTAAAAATGATTTCACCTTATTTAAAACCTTTACTTGATGCATTTGGTTTGCTTGTCATCCTTTTAGGTATGACTGCAGGAGGAAGACAAATATATCTAATAAATCTACCTAAGGATCAGCTTCCCTTAGGCTTATGTGACATGCCGTTTGAAACAATTTTTAATATCTACCCATTCTTTGAAGGTATGCAAAAAGTTTTTTTAGGGAGCAGTAAATGTGCAGAAGAGGATTGGTTGTTTATTGGTTTTAATATTGCTGAATGGTCGTTTTTCTTTTTTACTTCAATGATGTTGATTAGTTTGTTAAGATACCTTTTTATTGTATTACTGGGCCTTAAATATAATTGATGTCAAAAGTTTTAAATCTTTCAAATACTAGACTGATTCAACATGCTGTAGCAAACGGTGAAGGCGAATTAGTCGCTAATGGAGCATTCAATTCATTAACTGGATCTCGAACTGGAAGAAGTCCAGCTGATAGGTATATTGTAAGAGAAGGTAGCACATCTGACCAAATAGATTGGGGTGAGGTAAATAAACCATTTGAATCTGATCACTTTGATAATCTATGGAATAAAGTGTCTGATTATTTGGATAATAAAAATCATTATCTGTCTAATGTTCATGTTGGGGCGAATAAGGAGCACTATATTCCTGTTGAAATTAAAACAGAGAAGGCATGGCACTCATTGTTTTCAAAATTAATTTTTATAGTTCCTGAAGCATTTAATTCAGAGGAAAAGGAAGTCTGGAAGATTCTTTCGGCTGCAGACTATGTCTGTGATCCAGAGATTGATCATACGAATTCTGAATCATGTGTGATCATAAATTTCTTGAAAAGAAGGGTTTTAATCGCAGGCATGAAGTATGCAGGTGAAATGAAAAAATCAATGTTTTCAGTACAAAATTTCTTACTGCCTGAGAAAGATGTTCTTCCAATGCATTGTTCAGCAAATCAGACTCAAGACAAAAGAACTACGCTGTTTTTTGGTCTGTCAGGCACTGGTAAAACTACATTGTCAGCTGATCCAAGATGTAACTTAATAGGTGACGATGAGCATGGATGGGGTGATGGAACTGTTTTTAATTTTGAAGGTGGTTGTTATGCAAAATGCATAAAACTTTCCAAAGAAAATGAACCTCTTATTTGGGATGCTATACGCTTTGGAAGCGTTCTAGAAAATGTAGTCATCGATAGTAAAGACGTCCCGGATTATGATGATGATAAATATACTGAAAATACTAGGGTTTGCTACCCAAGAGAATATATTGAAAATTCTGTTCCAGAAAATGAAGGAGATGAACCAGATAATGTCATTTTTTTAACTTGTGATCTATCAGGAGTTTTGCCACCTGTATCAATATTAAACGAGAATGCAGCAGCATATCATTTTTTGAGTGGCTATACTGCAAAAGTTGGTTCAACAGAGATTGGAAGCACAAAATCAATGGATTATACCTTTTCAACTTGCTTTGGAGCTCCATTCTTTCCAAGGCCAGCTAACGTATATGCTGACTTGCTAATCAAAAGGGTTCAAAAAAATAATACTAATGTTTATTTAGTAAATACTGGTTGGACAGGTGGAAATTATGGTACAGGAAAAAGATTTTCTATTCCGACAACTAGGTCAATCATTACTGCAATTCAAGAGAATAAGATAGATCATAATGATGTAGAAACATTAGAGGAGTTAAATCTTGTAATACCTAAATCCGTTGAAGGCGTAGATAAAAATTTATTGAATCCCAAGAATACATGGGCATCAAAAGATGAATATGACCGAGAATGCAAACAGTTGTGTAGCCGATTTAAAGAAAATTTCAAAAAATATGATGTTGATGAAAAAATTTCCTCAGCTGGTCCTAAATAGATTAGTATTCTGAATTATGTCTCCCTCAAAAAATAGGGTTAAAGCATTCTTAAGCTCTAATAAGAAAATCACAAAAGGTCTTGAAAAAGAAAACCTAAGATCAGATTCCGATGGAAAAATTTCCAACAAAAAATATCCTAGTGCCCTTGGGAAATTTCATTTCAATAATCATGTAACACTTGATTACTCGGAGCCTCATTTAGAACTAGTTACTCCTGCCTTTGAGGATAATACCCAACTAATTATTTTTTTAAAAAATCTTCATAAGTTTGTTGAAAGCAAGATTGGAGATGATCGTTTATGGAACTATTCGATGCCGCCAAAATTTAAAAAAAAATTTATAAATATACCTCCATTTGGAGAGAGCAATATCTCAAAACTCGCATATCTATACAGGGTTGGGCTAAGAAATAGATATGGAGATAAAATGCAAAGCACTGCTGGGATACATTTTAATATCTCTTTCTCAAAAGATATTATTGAAAAGTTAGGTGTCGATAAAAATGAATTTTATCTTGGAATTTGTCGCAATTTTTTAAGAGTATTTCCAGTTGCTTTAAGACTTACAGGATGTTCACCAATTACTCATAAATCTTTTGTCAAAGGCAGGAACCTACAAGTTGAAAAACTTAATCAAGATGATTGTTATTTACCAAATGCTACTTCGCTTAGGGTTAGTCGCTTAGGATATTATTCCGACCAACAAGAAGAAAAATTTATAACTTTTAATGGTCTTAATGAATATCTTGGACTTATTAAAGAATACATTAACTGCCCCAATGAAAAGTTCAGCGAAATATCTACTGACTTAGATAATCTTGAGCAAATAAACAATGGGACAATCCAGACTGAAAGTGAGCTCTATAATCATATTAGGCCAAAGGGAGCCCAAACAGATAAAAGGCAATATATTGAGTTAAAAAACAATGGCATAGAATATTTAGAAATAAGATCAATTGATCTTAACCCATATTCTGAAATTGGAATTTCAAAAATTGACATAGAGTTTTGGGAGGCCTTAGTAATCCTATGTGCCCTGTCTGAGTCACCAAAAATCGAGAAGGATGAAGCACTAATTATAAAAGAAAATATAAGAAGGGCTTCAGAAAGCGGTCAAGATTGTTATCTAATTGATAGTTTTGATTCTCAGAAAGGTGAGCATAAAATTTCAGATTTATCAGAAAAACTTATTTCAGATATTTACAAACTTTGTCTAGATTTGGGTGTTGAGAATAAATACAAGGAGATGATTCGAGAATTTGAAAATAGAAATAAGAATCCCCTTTCTACACGGTTAATACAAGACGTAAATAAAAATAGAGGCCTGTTTAAAACAGTATTAAATTTATCTGAACATCAAAAGTTTAAAATGGAAGATAATCTGGTAGAGTCATTTGAAAAAGAGGTTAACTTGTCTAGGATAAGATATGAAGAATCTTTGCAAACTGACCAAATAAATTTTTCAGAATTTATAATCAGATATAGAGAGGAGATAAGATGAAGAAAATAGTATGTAAAGAATTTGGGCCTGTTGATGATTTGGTATGGGAGGAAGGGAATAGCCTTGAACCACAACCAAATGAAGTGGTAATAGAAATTAAATCTGCAGCTTTGAACTTTCCTGACTATTTAATTGTCCAAGGCCTTTATCAAATCAAACCTCCACTTCCATTCGTACCAGGAAATGAAGGAGCTGGTGTCATTAAAAAGATCGGTGATGATGTAGTAAGTCATAAAGTTGGAGATAGGGTTTATTTTATGTCTGGTATTGGAGCATTTGCTGAGGAAATTTCATTAGATCAAAATCAAGTATTCAAAATGGAAAATGAAATGGCATTTGATGTTGCTGCATCTTATCAGCTAGCATACGGAACAAGTTTTCATGCCTTAGTTCAAAGAGCAAACATTGCTTCAGGAGATGAAGTATTAGTATTAGGAGGCTCAGGTGGCGTTGGCTTAGCAGCCATAGACATCGCAAAAGCATTTGGGGCAAGGGTCATAGCAGCAGTATCAACAAATGAAAAAAGTAAGATATGCACTGAATATGGTGCTGATGAAGTTATCATATATGGATCAGAGAAACTCAACAAAGATCAACAAAAATCTTTCTCTTCAGATCTTAAAGCCCTAAGTCATAAAGGAGGTTTTGACATAGTATATGATCCAATTGGAGATTGTTTTTCTGAGCCTGCATTCCGTTCAATTGGGTGGGGAGGGAAATACTTAGTCGTCGGTTTTGCTGCTGGAGAAATACCTAAATTGCCGTTAAACCTTGCTTTACTAAAAGGAGCATCAATAGTTGGTGTCTTTTGGGGGACATTCGCCGCACTTGATCCTCAAACTAATCAAAAAAATATACAAACACTTAACGAAATGGTTGCAGATGGCAGAATAAAACCTCTAATTTCTAAAACCTATCCGATGGAAAATGCTATCGAAGCAATAAAACTAATTGGCAACAGAGGAGTTACTGGAAAAGTCGTTTTAAACAACAATAGATGATAAAGAACTTAATTAAGTGGCATAAAAAAGCCGCTGAAAATATTATGGATTATATGGGCTGGGATCACTACAACCTAGTTTGGTATAGTTGGATTGAAGGGTTTATAGTTGGAGGCTTAGTAGTATGGCTTTTATTTTGAAAGTTGTATTTTTTATTTTTATTAGCACATTTAGTGTTTTATCTTCTACAAACGAGAATCAGGAATATAGAATCACTGTCTTAGCAACAAATATTTCTAATTATGGGGGTATTGGGGAATGGAGCTTTGCAGCATTATACGAATCTAATGAAGAGTCATTATTGTTTGATACAGGTTTTGATAAGAATACAGTACTTCATAATGCTCAGCTTCTAAAAAAAGATCTATCAAAAGTTGAAAAGGTCGTATTGAGCCATTTTCATTCAGACCATACAGGAGGACTTTTGCAGTTGAGAAAAACATATAAACAGATCAACCCAAAAGCTCTTAGTAAAGTTTATGTAGCTAAAGGGTTTTTTGAGCAACGGTATTTAGGTAATGGTGAGATGGTTGGACCAGGCGACTATGCAGATGCAAAAGAATTTTTAAATGCGGCTAAATCTGAAGGCATTGAATTCATTATTGTAGATGATGCTTTAGAAGTGGCTCCAAACCTTTTTGCAACAGGTCCAGTTGAAAGAGTGGTTGAGAAGTTTAATGGCCCACAAGGAATTTTTATAAAAGATGAGAGATCAGGCAAATATACTTTAGACATTATTCATGACGATCAGTCTTTGGGTTATAAAACTAATCAGGGTTGGGTGATGATGTCAGGATGTGGACACTCAGGTGTAATAAATACTGGAAAAAAACTGCAAACAATAGAAAACCTTCCAATATATGGAATGATAGGCGGATTTCATCTATGGCAATCCGATGATGAAACACTTAATTTCACAGCGAACTGGCTCAAAAATAATGGTCTAACAAAATTTATGGGTGGCCATTGTACTGGCATACAGGCAGCAATTACCATGTCAGAAATCATTGGAATCGAAAAAAATAACCTTTCCCACACTGCCGTTGGCAGTGTGTTAACGAAAGGTTTTAGAATTTTAAGAAGTTCAGTCGAATAGAATCTATATCTATTGATAAGACTTTAATGGCTGAACGAACATTTGATTTCTTATATCTCTTATATCTCCTACTGAGCCAATAAATTCAGCATGTGCTTCGCTTGATTGTATTTCTTGCAAGCTGCTTACTATTTCAGCCATGCTGCTACCTCCAACAAAAGCCATATGTGAGGAATATCCTGTGCCTCCGAGCATGGAAACTAGACCAGCAGAACCCTTTGCAACTGATGAGTTTGCTTCAACATATTTTGTCCAAGCTGCAGCATATTCTGACTCTGAACCAGGTTTTACTCTTAAATCAAACTTCATAAAGTACGGGTCTTGTGTCCAATCACGAAGTTGTAATGAAAGAGGACCTACTTGGCTAAGATAAGCTTCTTCGTTTGAAGACTCTCTAAGTGCCACAAGCATTGAAAAGAATGCAGGACAATTTAATAAGTTTCTTCCCATTTCCATTTTTGCTAAGTTCTCATACCCTACGTAAATAAAGTGAGTCCAGCCGGATCCTAAGATAGACATTAAAGCAACTTGTGCACCAGATTCAGAATGCCATTTTTGTGCACAATCACTTACATTAAATGCATCCATAGCTCCGACAAACGCAGCAGGATTCATAACATCAAAATAATGGAATTCTCCAACTTCCCCTCCTGGCATGACTTTTACATGGTCATCAGACACTACAAAAAACGAGCCAAGAAGCATAAAAAATAAAACTAATTTTTTCATAATTTCTCCTAAAATAAGATATTAATATATTATCGGTTGATTTTTATTATAAAGTAAAAAAAATCTAACTATTCTGATCTAAGCAAGGATTTAATAACCAAACTCATAGATGAGCTATCAAAGGGGCCTCTAAAAATTCCGATGATTTCTGACTTTGAATTAGTTGCAATGAGGTGATTTGTGTGGGTAATTATTCTGTGATTTTTGTGATCGGTGGATGGGTCTAACTTTTCAATACCCATTTGATAGCCAAGTTTTATTACTTCAGAATACTCTCCTGTAACACCCACAAAGGCTGGATTAAAAGCAGTCACATAATCTTTTAATCTTCTAGTTGTATCTATTTCAGGATCGAAGCTGATTAAATAATAGGAAACATTATTAGTGTCTATTTTTTCGTATACTGACCGCATAACTGACATCATGACCGGACATTCTGTTGGGCAAGTTGTATATCCAAAATAAATAAGATTGATCTTGCTACTTTTTAGATCTTTTTTAGTAAAACTTCTTTCGTTATGGTCTACAAGGTCAAAGTTTCTAAGCTCCTCATATTTCCCATATTTTACAAAGCCGTTAACTTTCATTTCCTCTGCTGAAAGCACTCGTGGTTGAGCAATTCTGTACATCGAAAAAATTAACAGAAAGAGAACGGATAAAGAGAGAACTAAGACAAGGTGAGTTTTATTCATAAATGCGTATTAAAAAATCAATATATGTAGCCATGAAAAACAAAAACATATATTTAACTGAAAAATTAAAAATTTTCATTGATAGTTTATTTTTCCTATCGCTGAGATATGAAATACATAAGTAAATAAAATATAGATTCAACGCACTGGTAGATATTAGATAAAAATAGCCAGTAAGCCCATAAAAAAAAGGCGCTAAGGATGTACCAAAAAGAAGAACTGCGTAAACAATCATTTCTTTTTTTGTTCGTGATACCCCTTTTGCAATTGGCATCATTGGAACACCTTCCTTTTTGTACTCATCTAGACGATCTATCGCTAAAGGCCAAAAGTGTGGCGGCGTCCATAAAAAAATTACTAACACAAGCATTAAAGGTAATAGGGAGATCTCGTTATTAACTGCTGTCCATCCTATTAAAGGTGGAAGGGCTCCTGACAAACCCCCAATTACAATATTTTGTGGAGTTGTCCACTTAAGGTAAATAGTATAAATCAGGCTATAAAATACAAAGCCAAATGTAGTGATTAATAAAGTCATTAAATTTGAATAATAAAGTAGAAGAAATGAGCCTAAGAACAGTAATGCTGATGTAAATACTAGGGCATTCACTAATGATAGCTCTCCAGACGCAAGCGGTCGCTTTTTTGTTCTTTCCATGTTTTTATCTGATTCTCTGTCAAAGATTTGATTAAGAGCAGCGGATGAACCAGCCAACAATGCAAAACCAAGGAGGCTAGCAAGGCTTGTAAAGATATTAGAATAAAAATCTACAGACAATAGCATCCCTACTAATGCAGTTATGGAAAGCAAAATAACAATTTTTGGCTTACAAAGATTTATGTAACTACTTATATTCATTCTGTCCTTTAAAGCTTAAGTATGTCATAACTACAAATGTAAGAAACAACACTACTCCGACTACATTATGAGCAACAGCATTCCAAAGAGGGAGTTGACTTAAAACATTATTTACTCCTAAAAATATTTGTGTGAATAGAGTGCCAACAAAAACTGATAAAATAATTTTTGTTTCATTTGACCACAATTTAAAAACTAAGAAAATTGAATATAAAAAAACAATGATTGCTCCGATTCTGTGCGTTAAATGAATTGCGACTCTAGCTTCGTTGCTCATTTGACCAAAAAGATAGTTTGGGCCAACTGTTTGAAATAGATTAAATCCCTCTGAAAAATCTGTTTTAGGAACTAGCTGCCCTTGACAATAGGGCAGGTCTAAACACGCTCTTGCAGCATAATTCGTTGAAGTCCAGGCGCCTAAAAAAAGTTGGATAATAATTAATATGAATCCAACGATAATTACAGGTTTATTTTTTACAAATAATACAAATCCATTTGATATCTTTAGTGACTTCATATGTATCAAAAGAAATATTGAGGTTGTAATCATTGCTCCAAATAAGTGTGTAGTAACTATCAAAGGGTGAAGTTTTAGACTAACCGTTAAATACCCAAAGATTCCTTGTCCGATAATAACTAACAATAATACTGCAGACTCAGCCCTTAAACGTTTCTGTTTCAAAGAGATTAAAAGCAAGCCAATAGCCAATAGCCCAAGTGAAGCAGCAAAATATCTATGAACAACCTCAGGGATAATCTTATCAATCTCAACTGGCGAATCTGGGTACAAATTTTCTGCTATTGCTATCTCATCAACTGTGGTAGGGAATGTTACAAATCCATAGCACCCTGGCCAATCAGGACACCCTAGACCAGCATCTGCTAACCTAGTCCATGCGCCTAGACCAATAACAATAAAGCAAAATGCTATGCCAATCGCAGAAAATGATTTTGTATTCAATATGTTCATAATAGTATTTTTAAATCTTCAAAAATCTCATTTAAAGTTAACGTTAGATAAAATTCTTCCATAACATTTGAAAAATCATCCATTAGAAATAGAGATTTTGATACATATGGGTTATTCAACTGTTGAGACACATTTTTTTCAAATTGTGAATTTTCGTCAAAAAGGAACTCAATCCTTGGAAATTTGGTTCTTAATTCATTTAAGTTTTCAAAACTAGCTTCGTCTTTGTATATAACAACTCTTCTCAGCCGATTCATTTTTCTTCCTAGAGTAACGTTTAAGCTTGTAGCAAGCTTATACCTTGATTCACTCACATTTAAATCATTTAAATCGTCAAAATAAACTAAATACCATTTGCCTTTAACAAAATTAAATGACTGTCCATCGATATCAACCAAATTAGTGTTATCGGTCCTAATTTGTGGCACTATTAGTACACCATTATTTTTAGTTTCATCTGGTTTGTAGCCATAGTAAAAAGTTAAGGTTGATAAGCTTATAACAACAATTGGTGTTAAAAGAATTATTAACGCTAAAATCTTTTGATTATTCATCTTTTCTCCGATATGCATAGATAGTTAATACCAAAAGGGCTAAACACAACCCAAACCATTGAATTGCATAGCCAATATGTTTGGAGGCTGTCATATTTATTGGTTTTTCAATTGGCAGAAATTTGTTCTCATCATCGATATTCAAATTAAATAAGAAGTTATGAATATACTTATTCTCTAAATTTGGGAACTTTTTAACTATATTGCTCAATGAGAATTCTTGAATTATTCTAGGGTCAGATTCTGCAATATTTTGAATAAATGAGTTTTCGTTCTTATTTAAAACACTCCCTTCCAATCTTATTATTCCTTGTGGAACCTTAATATCTGGTAGATCATTTTTTATTAAATTTCTTTCAACAAACCCCCTATGGATAAATATATACAAATCGTCAGAGCCGTGAAATAAATGGTAAATTTTAAAACCTGCTTTGCCATTCAGTATTGCATTGTCTTCAAAAATAACTGTTTCTGTAAACTCGCCATCAATATATGCTGGCATCCAACTTTTATAACTTTGATTTTTCTTAATTGATACTCCTTTCAGATTCAACAATGAGTCATACTCTTTCATTATTTCATTTTTTTGTTGTGCTCTATCAACTTGCCAATATCCTAATGAAAAAGTAATAGGTATAAAAATAACTGAAAATATTATTATGTTTCTTTTAAAGTTACTCATTTGTGTTTTAATAGGTCTGTGTTAAAAACTTTACTAATCATAGTTATCATTTTAATTCTAATCAGCTTGGGATCTAGTCTGGTTTTTTTATTCATCGACAGAGGCAATCCAAACAAAAAAAGAATCCTTTACGGTTTAGGTTTCAGAGTCTCTCTTGGTGTTATTTTAATTCTTCTCATAGCTTATGGTCTTTATACAGGTGAGCTAGGTAATTCAGCCCCTTGGGGTTAGAGAATATAAACAAATAAGAATAGGCACACCCACACCACATCAACAAAGTGCCAATACCATGAGGCAGCTTCAAAACCAAAATGTTCTTTCTCTGAAAAATGTTTGAATCCAGATGACCTGACAAGTTGAGTTAGCAAAAATATGCCTCCAATTAAGACATGCATTCCATGAAACCCTGTAAGCATAAAAAATGTCGTTCCATAAACTCCAGAATTTAAAGTTAGTCCTAGATGTGCGTAAGCCTCGTAGTATTCCAATGCTTGGAGTATGACGAATATGAATGCAAGTGTTACTGTTATTCCCAACCAAAAATTGAATCTTTTTCTATTGTTTTGTTTAAGTGCAACATGAGCAAAATGAACTGTGCCGCTTGAAGAAAGAAGGACAATTGTATTCCATAATGGCAACCAAGTAAGCACGTCACCAAAACTACGTAAATACATGTTTTCGTCAGGCCCTTTTGTAATAGCATTTTCACCCAGTAAACTTTGTTCAGGTGTAATCATTGGTGGCCAAGTAGGCTCAAATTCTGGCCATAGCAAGTCACCAGCAAGCCCTTTTGCTGTTGGGCCCTCGCCCCCTAACCAAGGAACGGCGATTGTTCTTATATAAAAAAGCGCACCAAAGAAAGCAAAAAAGAACATTACTTCAGAAAAAATAAACCATGCGAATCCATATACATAGGAATTATTTAGCTGCGGTGTGTCTAGTCCCGCTTGTGATTCCTTTGTTACGAGTGCCCACCAATAGGCCATAGTTGCTATCACAGCTACAAGGCCGAGGTATAACATTGTTGTTCCATTCCCAGAAACTGCAGAAGCTGCGCCAAATCCAGCAAAAAGTGCTGCAACTGCAAAAATAATTGGTATCCTGCTTTGATCAGGGATGTAGTATTTCTCTTGGTTATTTGAACTAGGTGTCATGATTCATTGATATAGCTTGGGTCCTATTATTTTCAAATAGAGTATATGATAAATAAATATTATTTACATTTTCTGAAAGTTCAGAATCAACATAAAACCGAATAGGCCATTCTTGTTCCTCATACGGTCCAAGAGTTTGTTCCTCGAAACAAAAACATTGTATTTTTTTGACCTGTTCTGCTGCAAGCCCAGGAGATACCGAGGGTATTATGGTCAAAACTAAACTTTTATTAGTATTATTTCTGGCGATGTACGAAGTCCTGCTTACTTTATCTGTTGCAACAGTTATCGATTCAGATGAAGGATAAAATGTTACTGGTGCAGACTCATTTACTTGGCTCAAAAATCTAACATTCACATCTCTATTAAACTGTTCTTTTTGTGTTTTAAAAAAATCAGAAGGCCCATAGATTTTTCCATTGAGACCGGTGACTTCACAAAAAACGTTATAGAGGGGAACAAGCATAAAAGAAAAGAAGAACATAAAGATTGCTGCTCCAAGCAAGCCTAAAAATGCTTTTTTCATACTTTAGTATTTTTGGTTATCTTGGGCGGTATTTCAAAAGTATGGTATGGTGCTGGTGAAGAAACTGTCCATTCTAATCCCCGTGCTCCATCCCAAACTTGGGAAGTTGCTTTTTTTCCAGCAAAAACTGTTTTTACAACAATATATAAGAACAATAACTGTGATGCGCCAAATAAAAATGCTCCAATGCTTGAAATTGCATTCCATTCAGCAAACTGAAGAGCATAATCAGCATATCTTCTAGGCATTCCAGCCAGGCCAACAAAGTGTTGTGGGAAGAAGGTTACATTAACTCCAATGAAAGATAACCAGAAGTGCAATTTACCCATAGTTTCGTCGTACATATTGCCTGTCCATTTAGGCAGCCAATAATAAACTGCAGCCATGATGGAAAAAACTGCTCCCGGTACTAATACATAATGAAAGTGAGCAACAACAAAATAAGTATCATGATATTGGAAGTCGGCTGGAGTAATTGCAAGCATAAGCCCTGAGAAACCTCCAATAGTGAATAGAACTACAAATGCGATTGCAAAAAGCATTGGTGTTTCATAAGTAATAGAACCTTTGAAAATAGTTGCGACCCAATTAAATACTTTTACCCCTGTTGGAATAGCAATCAACATAGTTGCCCACATAAAAAATAATTCAGCAACTAAAGGCATTCCTACTGTAAACATATGGTGCGCCCAAACAACAAAAGATAATACTGCTATGGAAACCATTGCATAAACCATTGAAGAATGTCCAAAAAGAGGTTTTCTTGAAAAGGTTGAAATGATGTGAGACGTGATTCCAAATGCTGGAAGAATCATTATATAAACCTCAGGATGTCCAAAGAACCAAAAGATATGTTGGAATAAGACTGGATCTCCGCCCCCAGCTGCATCAAAGAATGATGTACCGAAGTAAGCATCCATTAAAAGCATTGTTACTGCTCCAGCTAATACTGGCATCACTGCTATAAGTAAATACGCTGTAATAAGCCATGACCAAACAAACAAAGGCATTTTCATCAATGTAATTCCAGGTGCTCTCATATTCATTATTGTCACAATGACATTAATTGAGCCCATAATTGATGAAATTCCCATTATGTGAATGGCAAATACAAAATAAGCAATGTTTGGATAATTTGTTGATAGTGGGGCATAAAATGTCCAACCAAATCCAGGCATTCCTCCTTCCATAAATGCAGTTGAGAGTAAGATTGTAAAAGCAGATGGAAGCAGCCAAAAACTTAGGTTATTCATTCTTGGTAAAGCCATATCAGGCGCACCAATTTGCATAGGAATCAGCCAGTTTGCTAAACCCACAAAAGCGGGCATTACACCACCAAAAATCATGATTAATCCGTGCATGGTAACCAGCTGGTTGTATTTAATAGGGTCAAGAAGCTGAAGGCCTGGCTCAAATAGCTCGGCTCTTATCGCCATAGCCATCGCTCCACCAGTTAAGAACATTAAAAAACTAAACCATAAGTAAAGCGTTCCTATGTCTTTATGGTTTGTCGTAAATAACCATCTTGTTATGCCTTTTTTTGGGCCATGGTCATGATCGTGATGTTCTACTACTGCGCTCATTTTATCTCCTATAAGTTAACATTTTTATAATCTACTATGTCTTTTGGCACTACTATTGTGCTGTCACCAGCTCTATCGTTCTCCCACGAGAGCCTTGTAAATGTAATCACTGAAGCCATCTCAACTTCATTTAACTGCTCTGCAAAAGACTGCATTTGACTTCCTCTTATGCCTTCCATCAATATTTCAATTTGCTTTGATTTATCATTCATTACTACACCACTACCTGCTAATGCTGGGTAGAAACCTGGTATTCCCGCTCCATTTGTCTGATGACAAGCTGCGCATCTTGTATTATAGATTTCTTCTCCTTGTGCTAGCAATTCATCAACCGTCCACTCTTTTTCAGTTAAAAAGGCAAGCTGTTGGGCATCATCTCTTTTCTCTTGTATCCAGTCGATATATTCTTCCTGAGTAACTGCTCTTACCACAATTGGCATATACGCATGTCTTTCGCCACACAACTCTGTGCAATTTCCTCGATAAATTCCAGGGACATTTATTGTTGCCTTAGCTACATTTATAAACCCAGGAATCGCGTCTTGCTTAACTGCAAAATCACTCATATACCAAGAATGAATAACGTCATTGCTTGTTATTAGAAATCTTATTGGAGTATTGATGGGCACCACTACTTCTTCATCTACTTCTAGTAAATAGTTAACTCCTTTCTCAGCTTGATTTGTTTCATATTGATCAGCAGGTGTAGTTAGATTTGAAAAGAAACTGAGTGGTTTTTCACCAACTTTTTCGTCCAGATATTTATATTGCCACTTCCACTGCCAACCTATGACTTGAATATCTATGCCGCCTTCTTCGGCTTCATGGTCATACATTTGTTTTAAGAGACTAGATGCTGGAAGCGCCATTAAGACTAATATAATTGTCGGAACTATAGTCCAGGCCATTTCAAGCTTGTGATTTTCTTCAAACTTTGCTGGAACTTTATTGTTGGATCTACGATATTTCCACATGGCGTAGAATAAGACGCCAAAGACAACGACTCCAATTGCTACCATTATCCAAAACATAAGCATGTGTAGACCAAAAACGTCCTTACTTATATCTGTAACACCAACAGGCATATTCACGTCTAGCCAGTCGGCAGATGAGAACATAGAAATTGTTAAAAGTGTAATTAGCCCCAGCTCTTTTTTCATGTACGCATATAGTACTATAAATATTGGTAATGTCGAGTAATAAATACCATTAATAGTTATAGATTCAATCGTTAATTATTTTAATGGATTCTGTTCCTTTTTTGTCTTTCTTTTCGAAATAATTGCATGAAATACATTTGATAATAGAATCATCATTTTTTAGTATGATTGAGTCTGTATCTCCACACGAGGGACAAACTGCACCAGCAATAAATTTATAATCTTTCATTCTTTATTTTCTCTTTAAGCTTCAAAGAAGGACTAACCCCAAACCATTTTGAAAATGATAAAGCTGCTTGCTCAATAAGCATCCCCTCCCCTGTATAGAATTTAATGTTATGAGAATCAGAAATTTTTAAAAAAGCATCATTTGATGAATGATCATAATTAACATCTATCATTACCGATGATTTGACAAGGTTCAAACGATTGACCAATTCTATGAGGTAATCGTCTATATCTGAAACACAGCTAATTACAATGTCAATTTCCTGATCACTGAGTTCGTCTAATCGTTTATATCTATCAAAATTTAAAGTATTGTATTTTTTGGTATTTCTATTCCATACAAATAAGTTACAGTCTTTTCCAATTTCATCTGCAATTGCCATCCCAGCACCTCCCATGCCGAAGAGAACTACATTTTTATTATTAATTGGAATATTTTTTGAGATTAAGTCTTCGTAAAAGCCCTGGCCATCTGTTGAAGAGCCTTTTATCAATTTATTTTTTGAAAAATCATCAGTATAAACAGACAATGTATTAAAGGATCTTTTTTGATTTTTTGAGTAATGCTGTGCAACAATCTCTTTAAAGGGTTTGGTAATGTTTAAACCCTTACCCCCATTATTAAAAAAATTCTCAATAAATATAATAGGGTCTTTTTCAATATCATAAATTTCATAATTTAAATCGATATTTAACTCTTTACCAAAAAGCTTATGTATTTTTGGAGATAAGGAATAGTTAATATCTTTTCCTAAAATTCCTAATTTATATTTCATATCCAATTTCTTGCTTTAGTTATGGCAGAATATAAAAAGATCTCATCCTCGTTTAAGTTGTTATCAAATTTATACCTCCACGAAACTTCATTTGGCAAAGACATAAGAATTGATTCGATACGTCCTCCAGACTGGAGACCAAATAACGTTCCCCTGTCATAAATAAGGTTAAATTCAACATATCGCCCTCGCCTAAACCTTTGAAACTCCTTTTGCCTATCAGTATGCGGCAAGTTTTTTCTTTTCTTAATAATCTTTGTGTAAGCATTTGAAAATGCAGTAACAACATCTTGAGATAGTTTTAAACCATCACCTCTCTTATCAAAACGTTGGTTTTCATAGAAAATACCTCCAATTCCTCTATGCTCCTTTCTGTGCTTTAAGAAAAAATAACTGTCACAATTCTTTTTCCATGCTTCATAATTAAAATCACAAGCATTTTTTGCTTCTTGATGCCATAAACGACAATCTTCCTCAAAAAGAACATATGGGGTTAAATCAAAACCGCCCCCAAACCATTCATCTAAGATTTCATCACCTTTAAACGTACAAAAGTATCTAATATTTAAATGTGCTGTTGGTACATTTGGATTTTTAGGATGGAAAACAACTGACACACCAGTTGCAAAGTAAGGTACATCATGAAAATTCTCTTGGCCCAACGACGCCTGAGGCAATGAATCACCAGAAATTTTTGAAAAATTTATACCTGCTTTGTCAAAAAACTCACCCCCATCAATTACAACAGATGTTCCCTCGCCTAGTCCTTTTTTCGTCCAAGAGTCCTTGATTACATTTTTCTTACTTTCGTTTATTAGGAATTGCTTCTGAAGTGACAGATGTATTTTTTCAAAAATTGAAGCAATTTCTTGATTTTTATCTAACATAATCGCCTAAATTCAGGTCAAAAATTTTTGATGGTTTTTTTTGCCCTCCTAAGGGGAGGTCTAATATACCAAAAATTTTTTCTGAAAAGATATTTTTTACTTCGTTGGTAGTTTTGCAAACAGGCTCTCCCGATAAATTTGCTGATGTTGAAACAATTTCTCTTCCTATATGATCTAAAAATTGCAGGAGGATCGGATATTGTGGAATCCTTATTGCTATACTGTCTTCTCCTGAGGGAACAATAATTGTTGTGAAAGACTTCGACAGTTTTTCAATTCGGTCTTTATATTTTTTTTCAATATTTAATCGTTCAAAAGCATGTTCAGTACTTTGAAATAGAAGAATATATTTCTTATTTTTCTCTCTCCCTTTAATGAGATTAAGTTTCTCCATGAGTGTTTTTTTGTAGATACACCCAATACCCCATACTCCCTCAGTGGGGTATGCAATAATATTTTCATTTTTCACCCAACTAGCAGCTGTTGTTAGGTTTTTAGTCTCTATCAAGGTTTTTGTCTTTAAGAATAGTCTTCTCTCTAAGTTCAGATTTAAAAGATTTCATTTTTTCGGACAGTTTATTATCAGTTGTAGCAATCATTTGCGCTGCAAATATTCCAGCATTTGTTGCTCCAGCTTTTCCGGCTGCAAACGTGGCTACAGGCACTCCCGCTGGCATCTGTAGTGTCGATAAAATAGCATCCAAACCATTAAGAGAGCTATTATCAGATGGAACCCCTAAAACTGGTTTTGTAGAATTAGCAGCTACAGCTCCAGCTAGGTGTGCCGCCATACCTGCAATGGCAATATATGCTCGACAACCATTTTGTTGAGAGGACTGTAAGTAATCGACCAAAACATCTGGGGACCTATGGGCTGAGATTACTTTTAGCTCACATGACAAATCAAATGATTTTAATGATTTAATGGCTGCTTTTCCTAATTCCAGATCAGAATCTGACCCTAAAATTACCGCAACATCTATTTTGTCCATATATATAAAATTATAATCTAATTATGAATAAGCTAAACATTTTAACATTTCCTGACCCAAGGTTAAGAAAAAAAGCATCACCCATCACAGTTTTTGATAATACTTTAAAAAAATTTGCCGAAGACATGCTTTTTACAATGTATGAGTCCAAGGGAATAGGTTTAGCAGCGACACAGGTTGATTTTCATCAAAGGCTAATTGTTATAGATGTATCTGATGAGCAAAACGAGCCCTATTTCTTGATTAACCCGTCTTATGTAGTTCTAGATGAGACCATTGAGCATTTTAAGGAAGGGTGTCTATCAATTCCCACTTTTTTTGAAGATATTTATCGACCAAAAAAAATTGAACTTACATATCAAGACCTCAAGGGTAAGAAAAAGGTTGAAATTTTTGAAGGAATTTTCAGCGTCTGTGTTCAGCATGAGATAGACCATCTTGAAGGAAAGCTTATGGTTGATTATTTGTCCCCGCTCAAACGGGATAGAATTAGGAATAAGCTTGAAAGAAAAAAAGATGACAAAAAAACAAATTAACATAGGTTTTGCTGGAACCCCTGAATTAGCATTCAAACACTTTCAAACAATAATTAATGATAGCGACTTCAACGTAAAGTTTGTTTTAACGCAGCCAGTGTCAAAAAGTGGAAGAGGATTGAAAAATTATGAATATTCTCTGCAAAAGAGCGATATTAATGTTCCAATTATTTCACCTCACTCACTATCTGACGTTGGTTTAGAAGATAAAATTTGCTCCTATGAAATTGATATTTTAGTTGTTGTGGCATATGGCAAGATTCTTCCAAGTTGGATTTTAGACTTTGCAAAGTTTGGGTGCCTTAATGTTCACTTCTCATTGCTTCCTCTTTATAGAGGGGCCTCACCTATTCAGAGGAGCATAGAAAACGGTGAGAGGGAGTCAGGCATTACCTTTATGAAGCTTGAAGAAAAGATGGATGCTGGTCCGATATATTTGCAGAAAAAAATTATTATAAAAGATTTGGATTTTTTTGAAGTTGAAGAAAAGTTAATTAAGCTGTCATTAGAAAATTTAAATGGTGTTATAAAAAATATTGTATGGGATTCGTTACAAGCATATGAGCAAAATGATTCGCTTGCTTCATATGCTGAAAAAATCAGTAAAAATGAGGGAGAAATAAATTGGAGAGGTGATTTAACTTCAATTCAAAATAGATTTAATGCGTTTAAAAAGTGGCCGCAAAACTTTTTCATGCTTAATGGTAAAAAAATTAAAGTTTTGGACATTGAAACAGATCCACTAAATATTGGAAATAGCGGTTTTGTTTCCCACGTAACGCAAGATTCGATAGGGGTGTATTGTAATAATGGCTGCATTCTTATAAAGGAGTTGCAGTTTCCTGGTAAAAAAATAATTAATGCTAGGGATTTCTTTAATTCAAAAAGAGATATAATTTCTGTAGGGGAAGAATTAAGTTGAAAATAGTTATTCTTGGAGCAGGCTCAATAGGCGGAAGTGTCGCAAATGAACTATCTACTGAAGAAAATGATGTGATTGTGATTGACAACAATCAAGAAAACCTTGATTCGTTAAATTCTAAAGAAGGCATTCTTACCATACATGGAAACGCTTCTTCTCCATCAACATTGTCAAAAGCGAATCTAGATAAAAATACCCTTCTTTTGTGCCTAACGGACTCAGAAGAAGTGAATTTACTATCGTCTATTGTTGCAAGGTCTAGTTTCGAAGTAGGTAGAATTGTCTGCAGGCTTATAGGTTCAGATTATCAAGAGGTTGCAGAAGAAATTGCCTCAGAGGTCGATTACTTTATAAATCCGGAGGGCCTAATAACTGAAGAAATTAGAGAGTTATTACACCATCCTGGGTCACTTGAAATTTTAGATTTTGTTGAGAACCGCTTAAAACTTGTGAGTGTGTATGCAAAAGAGTCAGGCCTTCTTGTTGGAAGACAAATCAAAGAGCTTAAAGATCATTTGCCTGATTATGAAACAAGGATCCCAGCAATATACAGAGGGGAAGAATTAATAATGCCAACAGGGGAAACTGTAATTGAAGAGGATGATGAAGTGTATTTTGTTGCAGATGAAAAACATATAGAACAAGTTACAAGAGAGCTACAAAAGCTCGAAGATAGATATAAGAATATTTATATTGCAGGCTGTGGAAACATAGGGAAATTGTTAGCTAATAAAATATTTGAAGAGTTTAATGTAAAAGTTATAGAGAAAGATCAAAAACGATGTGAAGATGCAGCAGAGGAATTGGACAATATTTTAATTCTAAATGCAGACGCCGCTGATAAAGATTTTTTGTCAAGTGAAGGAATAGATGATTGTGATGTTTTTATTGCCGTGACACAGGATGATGAAACAAATGTTTTATGCTCACTCATGGCAAAAAAGCTTGGAGCTAAAAAAACTATTACCATCATAAATAAGGAGGCCTACTTTGATCTGATAGATCGAAATGATCTGGATATAATTGTATCGCCTGTTCAAATAACGGTTTCACATATACTAAAATATATTAGAAAGGGATTGGTGTTTAACGCACATAAAGTAAAAAAAGGAGTGGCTGAAGTTATTGAACTAAATGTAGATGATTCTATAAGCAAAATAATTGGTAAAAAAATAGCTGACCTAGAACTTAATGGCTCTATGAATATTCCAGCAATTTGCAGGGAAGATGAGGTGTTTATGGCACATGGTGTTTTTGAAATAAAAGAGGGAGACCACTTGCTGATATTCTATAAAGACAAGTCTGCATTTGATTCGTTTTATAATAAATACAAATGACTACTCTTTTAAAGGTACTAAGATTTTTAGGTCCTATATTTTTATTTTTTTCACTTCTGGTAGCTCTTCCATCATATTTAATTAGTTATTTTAATCAAAGCGCTGATGAAGTAATGGGTCTAATTTTGCTATTAGGAGTAGGGTATTCTGGGGTGATACTTTTTACACTAAGAAGCAAAAAATTTATCTACACCCCAAGAGATGGTTTTTTAATAACTCTTGTGAGTTGGGTGTTAGTTTCGCTTATAGCTGCAATACCATTTTTTAATTTTGGGATGACCTATACAGATTCTTTTTTTGAGGCTGTATCAGGGTTAACAACTACTGGCTCTACAACAATCTCTAGTTTAATTGATCTTCCAAAACATTTGCTTATGTATCGGCAGCTACTTCAATGGGCAGGGGGAGTTGGGTTAGTGATAGTTGTTTTAGCAATTATTCCTGCTGTTTCAGGAGGTATAAAAGTATTACAGGCAGAAACGTCTGGTTTTGCTGAAAAAAGTTTTTCACCAAGATTAAGAGAAACGGCAAGGTCTTTACTAAAATTCTATCTAATCATTACCTTTCTCTGTGCTGGTAGTTATTGGCTTGCAGGAATGACTACATTTGATGCTTTTGCTCATAGTTTTAGTACAGTCTCTATTGGGGGGTTTTCAACATATGATGGTAACTTCGGATATTTCCAAAACACTAGTATTGAACTAGTAGCTATGGTCTTTATGTTTATTTCTGCCTCAAATTTTGGGCTGCACTTTCTTTCAATTACTAGGTTTAAATTTAAAAATTATTTAGAAAATGATGAGTTTATGTTTTTTGTATTTATCTTATTATTCTCAATTATTGTATCCATCATGTTACTAATATTTAAAGAAAATCTATCATTATCCGAAGCTGTAAGATATGGCTTTTTTCAAACTATTTCTATAGTTACCACGTCAGGATTCACATTAATGCCTTTAGATAACTTTGGTCAGGCATTACCATTCTTTATATTTATTATTGCATTTATTGGTGCTTGCTCAGGGTCAGTTGGTGGGGGAATGAAAGTTTGGAGAGTTGTAATGTTATTACGAGTAGCTTTTGATAACATTACGAAACTAATGCATCCTAATGCCATTAAAACCACGAAAATGAATGGAATAAAAGTTGAAAGCAATCAGGTTGAATCAGTTTTTTCTTTCTTGGGTTTTTATATTGCTTTCTTTTTACTATTCCTCTTCACGCTAATCTTTCAAGATATAGACTTTTATTCAGCTTTTTCAGCGACTGCTGCTGCTATTAATAATTTAGGGCCAGGTTTGGGGGTCTTTTCTGAAAACTATTCATCTTTATCAGATTTTGGTAAGTTTACTTTGGCCTTTGCAATGATTGTAGGTAGATTAGAGTTGTTTGGAGTTTTAATTTTATTTTTCCCTTCTTTTTGGAGAAATTAATATATATTTTTCTTACTTCCTGGCAGTTTTCTAAATTTTTTATACTCCCATCCATACATTTCAGGATTAATTCTGATTGCTCTCTCAAAATACTTGTTCATTTCATCTGTTGAAATGAAATTTTCTACTGACTCAATGTTAAGTTTGTATTTTTTTTGGGTTCCTTTTGAAAAATAGGCAAAGTATAAATCATGTGTCCCTTTCTTTGATAGCTTCTCTATTAAATCAATAGAAAAACACTCTTTACCAAAAAAAGTCGAATATTTACCTGTATTGTGTGGAACTAAATCGGTGGCGATAATAATATTTTCCTTTTTAATAAAGCTTTTAATAAAAGCATTCATCCCTCTTGGGTTGGCAGGATGAAGTTTAGCACCCCTACTCTCTCTAATCTTTTTTATTACATTATCTAAAGATTTGTTTTTTGCGGGTGTGAAAATAATATTAAGGTTATCCACCATGCTTGAAACAAAAAACAACATTGCATCCACACAACCCATATGCAGTGTGAATATTAATTTTGGTTTTGAAGAATTTTGAAAAGGTTCTTTTACACTGCATTCAACAAGTTTCTTAAAGTTGTTGGGTCTTCCCCATAAAAAAGGATATTCAAAAAAGGTCTCTGATGAAAAAATTAGGCTTGTCGTTAGTGAAATTTTATTTTGTAACCCGATATGCTTGAGATTTTGTTGTGTTGTATTTTTTTGCTGACTGTTTGTAATTAATAACCAGAACGTTAAAAAATTTGAAAAAAATCT
>CENJ01163894.1_pt1 | contig 38949 bp, 35 predicted proteins | sample 356161 | NCBI WGS metagenome assembly CENJ01 (sample SAMEA2619531, study PRJEB7988) | marine metagenome | biome: marine biome (ENVO:00000447); feature: surface water layer (ENVO:00002042); material: "saline water (ENVO:00002010), including plankton (ENVO:xxxxxxxx)" | depth 5 m | reverse complement strand
CCTGCTATGGAAGAAAAAATAACCATAACGCTGGCACAGCTAAATCCTAAGGTCGGAGATGTCTCCGGCAATGCGGATTTATTGCGTGCTGCGCGCGCTGAAGCAGCTAAGGACGGCTCTGATTTTGTTGTCGTTAGTGAGTTATTTTTATGTGGCTACCCACCTGAAGACTTGGTTATGAAACGGGCTTTTGTCCGCTATATCAAGGATATTGCTAATAACCTTGTTGCTGAAACTGCTGACGGTGGACCTGCTTATATCTTTGGTTTGCCATATGAGGAAGATGGCGCACTTTATAATAGTGTCATGGTGGCAGAAGGTGGGCGCAGTCATATTCGTCATAAAGTGCATTTGCCAAATTATTCAGTTTTTGACGAAAAACGACTGTTTCGTGCCGGAAAATTACCTGACCCTGTCACCGTCTCCACATCATCAGGTGATTTGAAGATAGGTTTGCCGATTTGCGAAGATATTTGGTTTGAAGATGTGTGTGCGCATCTGAAATCCAGTGGTGCGCAAATTCTAATATCGCCAAATGGCTCACCCTATGAGACAGGTAAACCGGAAAGACGACTGGTGCATGCCTTAGCTCGAAGTCGTGCCACCGATTTGCCTCTGGTCTATGTGAACCAACTGGGTGGTCAAGATGAGTTGGTCTTTGACGGCGCAAGCTTTGTGATGTCATCGGCTGGTGAAGTGCAGGTACAATTACCGGCTTGGCAGCAAGATATTGTGCATACTGACTGGATTTTATCTGAGGAAACAGCCAGATGCTTAAGTGACCAGACAACCCCATTGGAAGAGGGGTTGGCTGCTACTTATCAAGCCGCGATGTTGGGTCTGAGGGATTATGTTCGCAAAAACGGCTTTCCAAGTGTTTTACTGGGTCTATCAGGTGGTATTGACAGTGCAATTTGCGCAGCATTAGCCGCTGATGCATTGGGGCCTGAACACGTGCATTGCATTATGTTGCCTTCTAAATTTACCTCTCAAGAAAGCCTTGATGACGCAAAAGAATGTGCTGATTTGCTCGGTGTGAAGCTTGATGAAGTTTCGATTGAAGACAGCGTCGGCGTGCTGGAGGGGTCATTGTCATCACTGTTTGGTGATTTACCTAATGATATTACTGAGGAAAATATTCAATCGCGATTGCGCGGTACATTGCTGATGGCGCTATCGAATAAATTTGGTTCGATGGTGGTTACGACAGGTAACAAGTCCGAAGTGTCTGTTGGTTATGCGACGCTTTACGGTGATATGAATGGTGGTTTCAATCCAATTAAAGATATTTATAAAACAGAAATTTTTGCGCTTGCCACATGGCGCAATTCACATTTCCCTGTTGGCGCTTTGGGGCAGAAGGGAAAAGTCATTCCTGTTTCCATCATCGAAAAACCGCCAACGGCTGAATTGCGGGATAATCAGAGAGACGAAGATAGTTTACCTCCTTATGACGCGCTGGATGATATATTGTCAGGGCTTGTTGAAGAGGAACTTGGCTTTGATGAGATTGTTTCAAGAGGGCATGATCCTGACACGGTGAAACGCATTGAGCATTTGTTGTACATCTCAGAATATAAGAGGCGTCAGGCTGCACCTGGTGTCAAAATAGGCCACCGAAATTTTGGGCGGGACCGTCGTTACCCAATTACAAACGGTTTTAGAAACGCGCGCCTCAAGGGCTGAAGAAAGGTTCAATAATGTCAATAATCACTCGCTTTGCGCCAAGCCCGACCGGTCGTCTGCATGTCGGCAATGCCAGAACCGCATTGTTTTGTGCGCTTTTTGCTAAAGCCAATGGTGGGCAATTCATGCTGCGTTTGGATGATACTGATGCAGAAAGATCTACTGAAGCTTTTGCACAAGGCATCGTTGATGATTTAACATGGCTTGGTTTGCCATATGATTTAACTGCTAAGCAATCTGACCGTTTTGAAGCCTATGATGCAGCTTTTAACAAGCTCAAAGAGATGGGATTGGTTTACGCATGTTATGAAACGCCTGATGAACTGGACTTGAAACGTAAACGCCAGCGCGCCAGAGGTAAGCCACCGGTTTATGACCGCGCAGCTTTGGAACTTAGTGACGAAGAAAAAACCAAACTTGAGGCAGAGGGTCGGTCGCCGCATTGGCGTTTTAAATTATCCGGTAATAAAGTGAGTTGGCAGGATCTGGTGCGAGGCGATCAGCTTGTGGATACATCCAGCCTTTCCGACCCTGTGCTTGTTCGTGCTGACGGAACATATCTCTATACTTTACCAAGCGTGGTGGATGACCTCGATTTCAACATAACGCACATTATTCGCGGTGAAGATCATGTCACAAATTCTGCGGCTCAAATTGAATTGATAGCTGCACTTGCCGGAGAGGGGGGGGATATTCCTGTCTTCGCGCATCATCCGTTATTGGTAATGGCTGACGGGAGTGCGCTGTCCAAACGACTTGGGTCACTATCTCTCGAGTCTTTGAGAGAAGACGGCATAGACCCGATGTCGATAAACAGTTTGATTGCTCGGCTCGGCACCCCTGACCCTGTGGAAGCACATACAGAGATGGCGCCGATTGTTGCGGGGTTTGATTTGACGCGCCTAGGCAGAGCACCTGCGCGCTTTGACCCGGCTGAATTGCATAGGTTGAATGTTAAATTATTGCAAAGTTTACCCTATGAGAAAGTTGCAGATAAATTGTTATCTCTCGGTGTTAATTGTGATGATAAGCAAACCGGCACATTATTCTGGGAGACCGTGAAGGGAAATATCGACAAGCTAGAGGACGCTGTTGCACTTTGGCAGATTATTCAAGGTCCTGTTGAAAGTTTGATTGACTCTGAAGATCGAGAGTATCTTGATACGGCAATGGACTGTTTGCCTGTTGAGCCATGGGACGAAACAAGCTGGTCACAATGGACGACAGAGCTGAAAAAATCTTCTGGTCGCAAAGGTAAAGAGCTTTTCATGCCACTTCGTAAAGCTCTTACAGGCCAGGCACACGGACCTGAAATGCAAAACCTGTTGTTGCTTATCGGCCCGACGCATGTCAAGAATCGTCTCAAGGGATAATTATTGAGACAATGAGTGAAGATAACAGCCTTGAAAGGCTCTACTTATTTGACACAACTCTGAGAGACGGGCAGCAGACTGCTGGCGTGGACTTTTCTGTTGATGATAAAATCACCATTGCCAAGACGTTGGATGAATTGGGGTTGGATTATGTTGAGGGCGGCTATCCAGGTGCCAACCCGACGGATACAAACTTTTTCTCTAAGTCACATAATTTGTCTCAAGCAAAAATGACCGCTTTCGGCATGACAAAACGTGCCGGAAGGTCGGCCGCTAATGATCCTGGGCTAGCTCAAATTCTGGGTGCCGAGGCTCAGGCTGTTTGTCTGGTAGCGAAAAGTTGGGATTATCATGTTGATGTTGCGCTAAATATCAGCCTGGAAGAAAACCTTGAATGTATTTCTGAAAGCGTAAAAGCCATCCTTGAACTTGATAAAGAAGCAATGATTGACTGTGAGCATTTCTTTGATGGGTATAAAGCAAATTCTGATTACGCATTAACCTGCATTGAGGCAGCGCTTGAAGCCGGTGCACGCTGGGCAGTGTTATGCGATACGAATGGCGGCACATTACCGGGTGATGTTTATGACATTGTTACAGCGCTTTCGGCGCGATTTCCCGGTGACAGGCTTGGCATCCATGCGCACAACGATACTGAAAACGCAGTTTCCAATTCTCTCGCAGCCATTGATGGTGGTGTCCGTCAGGTACAGGGTACTTTAAACGGCCTTGGCGAGCGATGCGGCAATGCGAATATGGTTTCGCTTATCCCAAGTTTGCTTTTGAAGCCCGGCTATGCCGATAAATATAAAACCGGTATTGATATAGCCAACTTGAGTAAACTCAAGAAAACCTCGCTTTTGTTGGATGATATTCTTAATCGAACTCCCAACCGTCATGCACCTTATGTCGGAGATAATGCCTTTGCCCATAAAGGGGGGATTCATGTTTCTGCTGTCATGAAGGACCCTTCCACTTATGAGCATGTTGACCCGGAAATAGTTGGTAATGCCCGTATTATTCTAGTTTCAGACCAAGCGGGCCGAAGTAATATTCTGGCGCGCCTTGAGTCAGCCGGCATTTCTGTTGGTGAAGATAATTCTGCAGTAGAGCGCATCCTGTCCGGCATTAAGCATAAAGAACTGGAGGGTTATAGCTTCGACAGTGCCGGCGCGTCTTTTGAATTGCTGGCACATGAAATGCTGGGAACATTGCCTACATATTTTAATGTACTGAGTTATGAGGTGAAAGTCGCATGGGATGAAGCCAATCCCGAACCTCGCGCTACGGCAGAAGTTAGTTTGAATATTGACGGGCAGAGCGTCACCACAACCGGTGAGGGTAACGGCCCGGTTAATGCACTAGACATGGCCATTCGAGCAGATTTGAGACGTTACGCACCATATCTCACTGATATGCGCCTCGTAGATTTCAAAGTGCGTATCCTGAATACCGGTACCGGCGCAGTCACTCGGGTGTTGATTGAAAGTTCTGATGGTGAAGGACATTCATGGCGAACTGTCGGAGTGTCAGAAAACATTGTTGCTGCCAGCTTTCATGCGCTTCATGACAGTATTGTCTATAAGCTTCTGAAAGAAGGCGTCTCCGCGAACCCTGTTGACGCCGATTAAGTATCAGTATCTAAAGCTAATATTACGTCTTCAACTGTTGTGCAGGTTTTCAGCAAATCCCGACTGCCGGGATAGATAAATCCGGCATCTTCAAACGCGTCCATCATAGTGAAAAATGGATCCCAGAAACCGTTTAGATTTATGATGTAAATCGGTTTGTTTTGTTGCTTCAAAAGATTCATCGTAAACATCTGCATTAATTCATCAAGCGTGCCAATTCCCCCGGGTAACACGACAAATGCATCTGAATATTCTTCCATTTGTTTGATTCTATCGCGCAGTGTTTTTGTCTCTACAACCAGAGACACGTCATCAAAGCGTATTTCACGTTTATTTAGGAATTCAGGAATAATGCCTGTTACATGTCCGCCCTCTGCCAAAGCAGCCCGAGCTAAATGCCCCATCAATCCAACTTGACCGCCACCATAAACCAGATTGATGCCGGCTTTTGCCAGAGAATGGCCCAGCTCAACGGCAACCTCTCGAAATTCCGGCAAATTGCCGTCTCTCGATCCACAAAAAACACAAACAGACTTGGTCATAAAAAAACCTCAGTTTAGTATAATATGAAGACTTAATGATGATTCTGACAAATCCGTGACGTTAAAGCGTGTTATTATAAACTACAGAACAAAAAGGAGCTTTAAATGCATAATTTCCTATCCCTGATATTGCCAATACATCCAGAGGGATACAGATTTATTCTTATTTTTGCAGCCGCTACCATCGCTCTGTTTTTCGTTTCGACTTTTTTGGGTTGGCTTGGTGTGATTGGTGTAATTTTCTGCGCTTATTTCTTTCGTGACCCCCTGAGATATGTTCCTGATCAAGAAGGCTTGGTCATTAGTCCCGCTGATGGTGTTGTGAATATGATAACTGAAGCGGTGCCGCCGCAGGAGCTTGAACTTGGTGAAACACCAATGACGCGGATTTCAATTTTTTTGAATGTGTTTAACTGCCATATTAATCGCGTGCCTCACACGGCGAAAATTAAAAAATCACTTTATCGCACCGGTAAGTTTTTGAGCGCTGACTTGGAAAAAGCCAGCGACCAAAATGAAAGACAATCTCTTTTGTTGGAACTTCCTGATGGTAGGGAAATGGTTGTCGTTCAAATTGCAGGCCTCGTCGCAAGACGGATTTTATGTTGGGTAGAGGAGGGGGAAAGCCTCAAAACCGGGGAAAGGTTTGGCCTGATACGTTTTGGTAGCCGTGTAGATGTATATTTACCGGAGGGTATTGCGCCAAAAGTTGCAGTAGGTCAGCAGGTTCTTGGTGGTGAAACCATCATGGCTGATTTAGCTGACTCGGATAATCAAGTGCAACGAGTCGCAGACCCAATTTAAGTTTAAGTATTAATTCAACTTATAAAGGACAGCTCTTATAGGCTGGAGATGTTATTAAGAAATCCAATTCAAAAACGAACCAAAACGCAAATGATAAGCAATCCAATAAACAGGAGGGCAAGCAGGGAAACTTTGTTTATTTCAGAACTCTTGTTCCAAGCATTATTACCACTCTTGCTCTTTGTGCCGGGTTGAACTCTTTCCGTTTTGCACTTGAGGCGCGTTATGAATTGGCGGTCGAGTTTATTTTTATTGCCGCTTTCCTTGATGCCATAGACGGACGCGTCGCTCGTGCGCTCAAAGCTGAAAGCAAAATAGGCGGCCAACTCGACTCTCTTGCAGATTTTTTCAATTTCGGTATTGCACCGATTATAATGATTTACCTTTGGCAACTTAATGAGATAGGCCGATTAGGTTGGCTGGTTGTTATTTTATATGTTGTCTGTACGGCTTTACGTTTAGCTAAATTCAATGTTCTGCAGGACGCTATTTCAACAGATGAAAATGAAAAAAGGCCGATTTGGATGCAAAACTTCTTTGTAGGTGTTCCATCTCCCATTGCAGGTATTATGGTTCTTTCCCCTCTTTATTTATCTTTTTTAGGGTTTGATATGTCCTCTTTTTTGATGCCGATTGCTTGTTTGGTTATCATCATTTCCTTACTGATGGTCAGTAGTGTTCCAACCTTCTCGCTCAAAAATCTCAAATTTAGAGTTCCACGTGTCTATTTGATTTCAATAATTCTGACATTTGTTTTGATAGCAGGAGCATTGTCTACTTTTCCATGGATCATGATGCTTGTCTTGTGCGCCATATATTTGGTGAGTATTCCGATTGCTATACGCAAATACCGACTGATGGAGCGCTCGGCGTAAAATTCATTACCCGTTTCTGAGCAGCATATATTGCTGTTTGAATTTTGGAAAAATTTCATTGCGGAGATAATTCGGCAACATAATCAGAACCGGAATAGTTATTAGAGTCAGCACAGTTGAAAAGCCGAGACCAAATACAATTGAAATTGACATATTTGTCCACCATGCCGAAATCGGATTATTTAATTCGATTGAGCGTGTGAAAATATTGATGCTGGTACCCATAGCCATGGGAAGCAAACCAATAATAGTCGTGCCTGTGGTAATGAGAATAGGACGAATCCTTTGTCCGGCAGCGCGCAGCACCGCCTCTTTTAAATCCATTCCAGACTTTTCTAGCCGTTGATGTGTATCAATTAGGACAATAGAATTGTTCACGACGATGCCGGCAAGCGCAACAATCCCAACACCGGAGAAAACTACAATAAATTGCTCACCCGTCATCATCAATCCGATAAGCACGCCAATGCTGGATGATGCCACTGTCGTAAGGGTCAGGATGGCATAGTAAAAACTGTTAAACTGCAGAAGTAGAATGATAAACATCAAGGCCAATCCACCCAACATAGCATTGCCCAAAAAGCCTGCTGCAGCTTCCTCTTCTTCACTGCTTCCACGGAAACGGAAAAGGTATTCAGGGCCAAAATCCTGTTCTTCCAGCCACAACTGAATTTCTGTCATGGCTTCTGCTATCGGATACTTCTCATTTGTGACAGGGTTAATGAGAACATTGGCTTTGACCGTAATCTGCCGATAACCATCAGTCCTATCAATTTGGATTTTGCGTTGATCCGCTGTGCGGTCAACAAAATTACTGATTGGCACGCTTCCCAATGGGGTATTAACACGCAAGCTATCCATGTTTTTAATGTCTCGATATTCTTCGGGATAGCGGATACGGATTTCTACTTCATCATCAGCGTCAATTGGTCTGTAAGTGCCCAATTCCACACCATTGGTTATCATTTGCACCATAGCGCCAACCGTGGATATATCTGCGCCAAAAAGCCCTGCCTTCTCACGGTCAACTTTAATCTTCCATTCAATGCCGGGTGATGAACGGTTGTCTTCAACATCGGTTAGCAGTTCATCCAAGCTTTTGAATTTGGCATTGGCCTTTTCAGCAATATCAATCAATCCTTCATAATTATTCGATCTAATTTCAAGTTGGATGTCTTTTCCTATAGGGGGGCCATCTTCTTGCTCGCGGACTTCAACAATAATTCCTGGAAAGTCTTTAGTGCGATCTTTAATTTTTTGAATAATTTTGGTCGAGCTTTCGCGCACCGTGAAGTGCTGAAATTCAATAAATATAGACCCAATCAGGTCTGTCGGATTAACATTATTCCCGGAGTCACCATATGCGATATTAGGCCCAAATTGAGTCAGTGCAGCTTGAATGCCTTTAATTTGCATGACTTCTTTTTCAATGGAACGCGTCAGTTTTTCTGTGTCATCAAGAGATAAATTACCCCTAGCACGTACCAGAACAATTGCTTGTCTTGGTTCAATCTCAGCAAAATACAATGTGTCCTTTTCAAAAAATCTATAAGTCATGATTATGGATGCAAAAATAAGCATCAAGGCTACAAAAGTTCGAAGCGGGTTCACCATGAGCCGTTCCAAAATCAAAAGATATCTTCCGGTCAAAGTTTTTTTGTCAATAACAAGAGTAGGGTTATCCGCGGATAAAGCAGCAAGTGTAGGGTCGCCTGACTGCTCTGTCTTACCGTAAAGACCACCAATAGCCGGGAGAAAGAAAAGCGCCATTACCAGTGATGATGTAAGAACAAAAATGAGCGTGCGTGGCAGATAACTCATAAACTCACCAGACACACCCGGCCAAAATAAAAGAGGTGTGAAAGCCGCCAATGTTGTGGCAGTTGACGACAATATAGGGAAGAACATTCGTTCGGCTGATCGTGCATAGGCTTCCTTGCGGTCGAGCCCTTCAGCCATTTTTCTATCGGCATATTCTACAATCACAATAGAACTATCGACCAGAATGCCGACACAAAGGATGAGCGAAAACATCACCATCATATTCAGTGAGTTACCGAAAAGGCTGAGCAGAACAAAACTCATCATAAAGCTTGTCGGGATTGCGATACCCACCATCATCGCTGATCTAAATCCCAGCGTTCCGATTACTATCAGCATCACAAGCACAATTGCATTGACTATTGAGCTTTGTAAGGAGTTGATCATTTCGAAAACATGAGAAGACTGATCAAAACTAAAATTGACGTTAATATTTTCCGGCCAATTCGCAGTATATTCTTTTGTTCTATCCCTGACTTGTTCCGTCATTTCCAGAACATTGGTACCTGTTTTGCGCTTAACCTTTAGAATTAAAGCTGGATTGCCATTATAAAAAGTCCGAGTTTGTTGGTCTTTATAGGTTCGTCTGATTTCAGCAATATCTGACAGGGTAACAACCGCATCACCTCTTACTTTGACGGGAAGTTTGAAAACATCTTCTGCGGTTTCAAATAGACCCGGCACGGAAATTGTAAATCTCCCCAGTCCAGTATCCATTTGCCCTGCCGGGATGACACGGTTGTTATTGGCGATAATCGCATAAAGCTCATTATGTGATATTTGATACGCTTCCATACGTGCCGGATTGATGATTACCTCCAGTTGTTCTTCCCTGTCGCCCATAATGTCGGCACCGAGTACATTGGGTAGATTTTCAAGTTCATTTTTTAGGGTTTTTGCCCGCCTGATAAGTTCGCGTTCACTGACTTGTCCTGACAAGGCTACAAAAAGAGCGGGGAAGGCCGTAACATTTACTTCCTGAATAAGCGGCTCTTCGCTGTCCTTGGGGAATTTTGGTTTAACCAGATCGACAAGTCTTGTCGTTTCAAGTAAGGCTTCGTCGACATCTACATCGACATCATATTTAACGATAACGGCGCCGTAATTTTGTCCACCAAATCCAAGGATTTCATCTAAGCCTTCTGCCAGCATAAGCTCTTTTTCCAGCGGACGGACCAAAAGCCTCTCTGCATCTTCGGGTGAGATGCCCGGATGGATTACAGATACATAAATATATGGAATTGGAATGTCAGGCTCGGCCTCTTTAGGTATATTGATGAGAACTGCCAAGCCGGACATTAGAATGACGCCCATCAGAAAAACCACGGCTCTTCCGCGCTCAATAGCAGTTAAAACAATATTGAACATTATTGAGCTAATGCCTTATCTGTGGGGGCGTTATCCAGTGAAATTTTTGTTTCTGTTACTTTAAGAGGTTGACCGTCAACGACAAATTCTTGCCCGACAGTAATAAATTTTTGTGATCCATTTAATCCTTTTATCCAAACACCTTCAGGCCCGTCGGATAAAATGGTGATAGGGTGAAATCGCGCAAGATTATTCTCAACTGTCATCACACCTACATCGCCGGAGGTTTCGAGTGTGATAATACCATGCGGCAGCAAATAAGCTTCCGTAATGCCAGCTTCAACTTCGAGATTGGTACTGACACCGTCTCTCAATTTATAATCAGAGTTATCAACTTCTACTTCCATCCGAAAAGTTCGTGTTACCGGATCTGCTTTTTCAGCCAGATAGCTTATGATCCCTTCGACGACTTCACCTGTTGCCAAAGTCGCTTTTCCCTTTGCACCGGTTTTTAAAGCGCTGACTTGTTTTTCAGAAACTTGAGTGACGATTTTCAGAGGGTTTTTATCGATTACCGTGCCGCAAGGTTGTCCAATTGTGATGAAGTCACCCAATTCGACATGTCTGACATCAAGAACACCATCAAATGGTGCGCGTATCATGGTGCGCTCCAACTCAATCTGACGCTGGGCAACCAGCGCTTTGGCGGTATCAAAGGCGGCTTGTGCTGCTGCGGCGCGGCTTAAGGAAAAATGGCCTTTTTCAACAAGTTTTTCAGCGGCTTTGAAGTCAATTTCCTTTGCCCGCATGAGCGCCTCGGCTTCAGCGAGTTTGGCTTCACGGGCTCCGACGCGGATTTTGCAGATTAGCTCGTCCTTCTTGACTTTTTGACCTTCTTTGACAGGAAGGTCATCAATAATGCCAGAGGTCTCTGAGGCGATGCTTACGCTTCTTTTAGCTTTTGTGTAGCCTCGAACAGATAAGATTTCATTGAAGTCTTCAGGATATATCTCTTTTGAGACAACTTTGACTGTTTCAGCATTTTTACTTTTTTCGGCAATACTGGATGGAACTTCCAAAGCCGGGCCAGAGGGCACCAGAAATCCACTTAACAGCCATACAAAAACACCGAAACTTGCAACAACTGACAACTTGACGGTTTCCGGCAATGTTCTCATCATCGGAATTTTATCTATATAAGCAATTATGTAAGCAAAATATTTCATCTCAAACCTTTACGGATGTGCTTTGCAAAAGGTTCACTGAATAAATTACATTTTATTTATTTTTAAGCAACTAAAAGGTTTTTTCATTAAATTTTGTTAATTCCTCATATTACTCTACCTATGTTGGTTTTTAGCGTCTATTATCCGAGTAACGATTAAGTTCGATCCACTTATGTGGCTGATGATTACGGAAAGCTAGTATGGCTGAAAAAGACGCCCAAAATGGGTATAGCATTACGACTATATCTCCTGATATTTCTCCAATTATGTCTTCGGAAGGCGAGTTACAGCCTCAAATGCCATCTGGTGATAGTTCTGAGGAAGATTTAAGGGGTAAACCAGACGAAATTCAAGATAGTGGGCAAACTCAACAAGCTCCTCAAAAGAACAAATTTCGTCACAAATCTCATAAAAGCTCTCATAAATCTCAATCTAGGGAAACATATGCCGCGATTGATCTTGGCACCAATAATTGCCGATTACTGATAGTCGAGCCCCAAGGAAACAGTTTTAAGGTTATCGACTCATTTTCGCGTATTGTGCGTTTGGGTGATGGGTTGGAAAGTTCTAACAAGTTATCTGCTGATGCCATGCAACGCACGATTGATGCTTTACGCGTATGTGCAACAAAAATTCGCCGTCACCGTGTCAGATGGGTTCGATGCGTCGCCACCGAAGCCTGCAGAAAAGCGGAAAACGGAGAGGCCTTTATCAACCAGATAGAAAAAACTACTCGCTTGCGCTTTGAAATTATCGGCGGCAAAGACGAAGCAGAGCTTGCTGCAATAGGATGTGGCGCTCTCTTCGACAGGCAATTTCCTCACGCTATTGTGTTTGATATTGGCGGAGGCAGTACTGAAATCACATGCTTATCCTTGAAAAAAGGCCGATATGAACTTCAGGATATGATTTCCTTACCTTTGGGCGTGGTTCGGTTATCCGAAAAATATGATGGCGAAAATATATCCCGGGAGATTTATGCGCAAATCAGAGATGAGGCTGAAAAAATGATACGCGCTTTTGCAGAGAAGCAGACATTTTACGACGATAATTTTAGCGACGTCCAACTTATTGGGACATCCGGAACAGTTACCACGCTTGCTGCCATTCACAAGGGATTACAGAAATATAATCGTAACGTTGTTGATGGAACCGTAATGAAGCGTGACGAAGTTATTGCCGTCATCCAATCTCTGATGAACATGTCACATGAAGAACGGCAGAATAATAATTGTATAGGTAGAGAAAGAGCTGATTTGGTGCTTTCGGGTTGTGCTGTCTTGGAAGCAATCATCAGAGCTTGGCCTCTGGAAAATTTAAAAATTGCCGATCGCGGAATCCGCGAAGGCATTTTGCTGAGGCTAATAAGAAAAACCCGTAGACGTCAAAAAATGCGGCGGGTTAAAAAAGTCAAAGGCACATCATAATGCCCAAGTCAGGACGCGATGGACGGCTGAGAACAAAAGTCAAAACTGCAAAAGGGCGGAAAATCTCTTCTACGCGGTGGCTTGAGCGACAGCTTAATGATCCTTATGTCGCGCAGGCTCAGAAGGATGGGTATCGTTCGCGGGCGGCTTACAAACTCATTGAGATTGATGACAAATATAAACTTCTAAAGCCCGGGCAGTGCGTTATTGATTTAGGTTGTGCGCCGGGTGGCTGGACACAGGTTGCTGTAAAGCGAACTAGGTCCGATAAAAATTCCGGTGCTTATGTTATCGGCATTGACATTCAAGATGTGGATATTGTCCCAGGTGCCGAGATTTTAAAAATGGATTTTATGGATGATGCCGCCCCGGAAGAGATTTGTAATTTAGCAGGCCGTGCACCTGACCTTGTGCTGTCAGATATGGCGGCTGCCGTGACAGGTCATAAAAATACGGATCATTTGCGCACAATTGCGTTGGCTGAAGCAGCAGCCTATTTTGCTATTGAAAACTTGGCTCCCGATGGTGCTTTTTGCGCTAAGGTTTTTCAGGGCGGCACAGAAGCAAACTTGCTGGCACAATTGAAGAAAAACTTTACGCGTGTCATTCATGTTAAGCCAAAAGCCAGCCGTAAGGAATCATCTGAGCTCTATGTAATTGCACTCGGTTTTAAACCTTCTGCTTAATAAGAATTTCTTTTTTTAAAGGGCTTGAGGCCATTGTTTTTATTGATGAAAAAAATTTAATTTAAAAAATCTGATATTTTTTAGACCTTGGCGATGTTTGGTGTTAAGAACACTTGCCAAGCAACAGTGACGATTTAAATATTGTCATAACCGGATATTGGCAATGAGCAAAAACATAGATACTTTTCAAGAAGCCCTCACATTCGATGATGTTTTGCTCCGCCCCGCGGCCTCAAACATCCTGCCGTCTCAGGCCGACACAACCACACAATTAACAAAAACCATTACGCTGGGCATTCCTCTGCTCTCAGCGGCTATGGATACGGTCACAGAGTCACAACTCGCTATTGCGATGGCTCAAGCCGGAGGACTTGGTGTTTTGCATCGTAACATGACACCTGTTGAGCAAGCCGCTGAAGTTCGTAAGGTGAAGAAATTCGAGTCCGGTATGGTGGTCAATCCCGTCACGATTTCAAAAGATAATAAGCTTTCTGATGCGCTGGACTTAATGGCTGAGCATAAAATTTCCGGCATTCCTGTGACGGAAGCGTCAGGCAAGCTTGTTGGCATTGTTACAAACAGGGATGTCCGTTTTGCCAGTGAGCCTAACAAGCCAGTCTCTGAGTATATGACAAAAGAAAATCTGGTCACGGTCCGTGAAGCCGTTAGCCATGAAGAAGCAAAGAAATTGCTTCACCTCCATCGTATAGAAAAACTTCTGGTTGTTGATGATACTTATAAATGTGTCGGCCTGATTACTGTTAAAGATATGGAAAAAGCGCGTCTTCACCCAAATGCGGCGAAAGATCCGCAGGGCAGGTTGCGCGTTGCCGCAGCCAGCACTGTTGGTGATGAGGGTTATGAGCGTGCTGAAATTTTGATTGATGCCGAAACGGATTTGATTGTTGTCGACACGGCGCACGGTCATTCGGTTCGTGTATCCGAGATGGTAACACGGATTAAGAAGAACTATCCTGACGTGCAAGTGCTTGCCGGTAATGTGGCGACAGGAGAGGGCGCACAGTCTCTGATTGATGCAGGTGCCGATGCGATTAAGGTTGGTATTGGACCCGGGTCTATATGTACTACTCGTGTTGTCGCTGGTGTGGGTGTACCTCAATTAACTGCGATTATTGACGCTGTTACTGTCGCCGAGAAAGCCGGCATCGGGATTATAGCCGATGGCGGTATTAAATATTCAGGTGATATGGCAAAAGCAATTGCAGCGGGTGCATCCTCTGTCATGATTGGCTCTTTGTTGGCAGGTACCACGGAAGCGCCGGGGGAAGTATTCCTTTATCAAGGGCGGTCATATAAATCTTATCGTGGGATGGGTTCAGTAGGTGCCATGGCTCGCGGGTCAGCCGATAGATATTTTCAGCAAGATATTGCCGACACGATGAAACTCGTGCCTGAGGGCATTGAAGGTCAAATTCCTTTTAAAGGTGAAGCAGGTGATGTCATTCACCAACTGGTTGGCGGTCTTCGCGCTGCTATGGGGTATACCGGTGCGGCAAATATTGAGAGCTTCCAGAAAGATACAAGTTTTGTGAAGATGTCCTCTGCAAGTTTACGTGAAAGTCACGTCCATGATGTTGTTATCACACGCGAAGCACCGAATTATAAAGGGTCTGGGCAAGGCTAATTTAGGCTGTAGCATTCAGGAGTGAGGCATGATGAAAAGATTTTTAATTTTACCTGTGATGGCTTTATTTATCTGGGGTGTGTTTTTGGTGCCTCAGCCTCTCATGGCCGCTACTCCGGATATGGAAATATTATCCAAAAAGCTTTATCTAGAAGCTGATTTGGCTTTCAAAAATAAAGAACTTGAAAAAGCCAATGATCTTCTCACACAATCATTGCTCGCTAATCCTGCTAATGCAGATGCTTTTTTTCTAAAAGGGCATTTGTCGAACCTAAATGAGGATCCTGCAGAAGGACTTCGTCTCATATCGCGGGGTTTGAATATTAACCCAAAGGATTTAAAGGCTCTTCTCTGGGCCGGCGAAGCAGCCGTGACCTTGGAAGATTTTGAAGAGGCTGATGTTCACCTTAAACGTCTTGAAAAACTATGTGGAGATTGCACAGAGCAACAAACACTTTTATTGATGATTGAAGATGCTGACACGCAAGATAAGGTTGCGTTGGATAAACCCAAACAATCGGAAGAATAAATGGATCGCATTCTGATAATAGATTTTGGCAGTCAGGTAACCCAACTTATTGCCCGACGTGTCAGAGAAAGTGGCGTCTATTGTGAGATTGTGCCGTTTCAGAGTGCTTCAGAAAAATTTGCAGAAATTAACCCAAAAGCTGTCATTTTATCAGGTGGTCCCAATAGTGTTGCAGACATTGATACACCGCGCGCGCCTCACGAGATTTTGAGCTCCGGCAAGCCGATACTCGGCATTTGCTATGGTCAGCAAACACTTTGCGCTCAGTTGGGCGGAAGTGTTGAAACATCTGATGAGCGTGAATTTGGTCGCTCCATGCTGTCTCTCTCCAAGGCAAGCCCTCTTTTTGAGGGGGTCGCAAGTCCGGGTTCGGATATTCAGGTTTGGATGAGCCATGGTGACCGCGTTATGGCGCTTCCTGAAAATTTTGAAGTGATTGGTACTTCCGAAAACGCACCTTATGCAGCTATTGCTAATGAAGCAGATAAAATTTACGGGGTGCAATTCCACCCTGAAGTGGTGCATACGCCAGATGGCGCGAAAATGCTGCGCAATTTCACACATCATATTGCCGGATGCGACGGGCAATGGTCGATGGCAGCGTTCAAGAAAAAGGCAATTGATCAGGTGCGTGCGCAAGTTGGTGAAGGGCGCGTCATCTGCGGTCTTTCCGGCGGGGTTGATAGCTCTGTTGTAGCCGTATTACTGCATGAGGCAATTGGGGATCAATTGACTTGTGTTTATGTTGATACCGGCATGATGCGCGCCGGCGAGAGCGAGCAGGTGGTTGGCTTGTTCAGGGACCATTACAATATCAAGCTTGTTCATAAAGACGCATCTGATTTGTTTTTATCAAAGCTTGATGGCGTCTCTGACCCTGAGCAAAAACGAAAGATTATTGGTGCGACGTTTATTGATGTATTCGAGGTCGAGGCTGAGGCCGTTGGCGGGGCTGATTTTCTGGCGCAGGGCACGCTTTACCCCGATGTTATCGAAAGTGTGTCTTTCACGGGTGGGCCGAGTGTCACGATTAAAAGCCATCACAATGTTGGTGGTCTACCTGAGCGCATGAATATGAAATTGGTCGAGCCGGTTCGAGAGTTGTTTAAAGATGAAGTGCGTGACCTAGGACGCGAGCTTGGTCTCCCCGATGCGTTTGTCGGGCGGCACCCATTTCCTGGCCCCGGGCTGGCTATTCGTCTTCCCGGCGAGATTACATCTGAGAAATTGGATATTCTCAGAAAAGCGGATGTTGTATACCTTGATGAGATACGCAAGCAAGGTCTTTATGATGAGATATGGCAGGCATTTGCAGTTCTGTTGCCGGTGCGAACCGTCGGCGTTATGGGTGATAGCCGGACTTATGAATATGTATGCGCGCTCCGTGCGGTGACCTCTACTGATGGCATGACAGCAGATTATTACCCTTTTACGCATGAGTTTTTAAGTCGCGTTTCCACCCGCATAATTAATGAGGTCCGCGGCATTAATCGTGTCGTCTATGATGTGACGTCCAAACCACCCGGCACAATCGAGTGGGAGTAATCCTTACCCACCTATAACTAACTAACCAATTGTTTTTATTACACTTTTATAAAATACCATAGTTTCAAACTACTTTCAAAGAGTGGGATAGTTTTGGCGGTAAAGGGCTTGAGCTCTCTGCAAAGTCGAAGCCGTGGCATATTACTTTATTTTTAGATTTATGGTTTGGATAAACCTCTAAAAATTTTTTTAATCCTGCTGACGTAATAAATACATTGAAAGCTTCATGGACAGTACCTCTTAATTTTCCAGAATGATTAACGTAAGCTAGCTTGTGCTTAAAGCGTTTAAAATGTTTCATAAATCTAGCATTATGAACAAGTATAAGATCACATTCACTCAAAGCGTCTTTTAATCTCTTGGATAAGTAAAATCGTGTAACTATATGAAAAACAATACTTGTTTTGCCGGCTCTAATTATCTCAACATTATCTAATATTTCTAAATTTTTAATAATGGGCGCCGTTTCGGGTATCAAAATCAAATGATTTTCATCAATCATTTTCAGTGCCTTTGAATAGGAAACGAGACTACTTGCCAAGCCGCCTTCTTCCCTGTTTGTTGTTATGGAAACAATCATTATTTTTATTTTCTTATTTATTAGTCACCACACAGTGTAAAATGACTTTTAAAATATATCAAATAATGACGTTAATAATTGTTCTTAAAAAAACATGGGCGCATACCTTTATGTATGCGCCATAAATACAAGACCATTTAAATGTATTGTTTTACCGCTCAAGAGCGGGTGACGACCTCACAACCGGAGTCCAGGCCCAGCACATGGGTCATGCGCCCCAGACCCATCCACATGGCAACGCAATAGGTTAGGTCTGTCAATTCTGCTTCAGAGAATTCAGTACGCATCTCATTCCAAAAGGCATCATCTGCGGAGAGCTTCTGGGGATCTGTTCCCATCATTGTCGCATATTGAATGGCCAATTCTTCTTGTCGGGACAGCCCTTTAAAATCATTATCCAGTAAGGCAAGATAAAATTCCTCATCAGGTGCTTCGCCATTTGTATCGACACCATTCACGATACCGAATTGGCTGACATCTCTTGCAGCACGCCAGTTCATACATATCTTGCAACCATTAATGACAGCAGTCACGATGCGTGCTGCTTCAAAAGTTCTCAATGGCAATTTGCTGTTTGAATATACGGCTTTGGCAAATGCGCCCCCCGCTTTTGCAATTTCAGGAATATACACTGCGCCCGGATCTATCTCGGTAGCTGTCGTTGTATCTGGCAAAGAAATTCTCATGAGTACCTCCACACTATTTATAAATCCTAATCAAAAATTAATTTTTCGCCAAGTTTTTCTTGCACCACCATTTGTAAAGTCTTGTTTTGGCTTGCCAAGTTTTGGTCTTTTGGTTGAGTATAGTTGACAGTATTGAGGGATATTGCAGGGGGATAACATGTCAGATAGCGCAGAAACAAACAGGTTCACGGTTCAACCGTTTGAAGAAGTTAAAAACTTTGATGTCTCGGCGGACGTGCTTGTTTGTGGCTTTGGGGGCGCAGGTGGAAGCGCGGCACTGGAAGCGGCTCTGGCAGGGGCTGAGGTCGTGTTATTTGAACGTGCCAGTGGTTCCGGTGGGTCAACCGGCATGTCGAGCTGTGAGATGTATCTGGGTGGTTCAGGCGGTACGGCCTTACAAAAAGAACTGGGTTACGAGGACAGCACTGAAAACATGATTGCCTATCTTGAGACAGCACTTGAAGAACGTGGTGACCCAGAAAAAATCAGAACCTATGTAGAAGGCGCAGCAGATCATTATGGTTGGGCTGTTAGTTTAGGTGTGACCTATAAGCCTGCCGTGATGATGGAACGTGATGTCGTGCCGTTAACTGACGAGTCATTACTTTTTACAGGTAATGAGCGCACAGAAATATTTAAGCGTAAAGCTGAGGCAGTGCCACGCGGACATGTGCCGTCTCATGAAGGTGATTTTGGTGGGCGCATTTTTATGGATGCCCTGACCGGGGCTGTCGAAAAAGCAGGTGTTGATATTCACTATGACAGCCGCGTCATAAGATTACTGGTTAAAGCGGACGGCCGTGTTGCCGGTGTTGTCGCACGTGAAGATAATAAAGAAGTTTTTTATGAGGCGCGTCGCGGCGTCGTTCTCGCGTCAGGCGGGTTTATCATGAACAAGGAAATGACAGCGAAATATATTCCTGAAGTTCATAGCTGGGCGACGCCTTATGGTAATCCATTTGATATGGGCGACGGTATTCGCCTTGGAATGGCAGCGGGCGGCTCGGTGATTAATATGGATCAAGCCTTCTTGTCATTTCCGCTTTACCCACCGGCCAAGTTGACCAATGGCATTATGGTAAATTTGCAAGGTGATCGCTTTGTTAATGAGGATGCCTATCTTGCGCGGCTTGGGCATTATTCAAGCTTGCAGGATGAACAGCGCGTTTATCTTCTTGTTGATCAAGATGATTATGATCACCCGATGTATATTGAGCGCCTTGATGTAGTTGCTGTTGGCGACACAATTGAAGAAATTGAAAGTGAGTCAGGCCTGTTCCCGGAGGGTGCGTTGCAAGAAACTGTTGCTTTTTACAATAAATTTGCTGAGACATCCCAAGACCCGAAATTTCATAAATCGCCCGAATGGATAAAGCCTCTCAAAGCCAAACCATTTGCCTTGCTTGATTTATCTTTTGAAAATCAGACTGCGGTCATTATGCCTGGTACGACTGGACCTTTGACTTTCTCACTGGGCGGCTTGGATACCATGCCAAGCGGGGAGGTTATTAGTGTTTCAGGTTCTGTTATCCCCGGGCTTTATGCTGCCGGGCGTGTTACGGCAGGCTTGCCTCGCACTTCAAAAGGGTATGCAAGCGGCATGTCAGTTGGCGACGCAACATTTTTCGGGCGGCTTGCCGGTAAAAGCGCCGCTGCTGGCGCAGGCTCTGGTGTTCGCTAGCGCGGGCTCTGGTGTTCGCTAGCGCTAGCTTTGCTAAGGCCCGGGCTTAAACAGCTTCAACAGTTTGTAGGACGGGTCTTCGGTTCCAGGACATCCGATATGCACACCGTCAATCATGGGATGATCGAGCGCTACATCCGAGGGATCGCTGACATAAACCCAGTCAGCGTCAATACTTCGGCTGGAAAACTTCCATTTGCCCTCGCGCTTTTCATAAATATCAAAGTAACGACCGCCAATTAAAACATCATGTCCGTTTGGGTCACCGTCAGGCTGAACCTTGTGAAAGGCGATTATATATGTTTCGCCCTCGGCATAATCAGGGTTTTCAGGGTCAAAAAAGATATTATGGGTCGTTACATTATGATGAAGAATTGCCATGGCTTTTTGAATATCAGGAAGCATATCGATGAATTCCATCGCCGGACCTTTGAAGAAATTGCCGTGATCATCATAGGCATCTTCATGATATAAAGACCGCATAAGCACATGGTCATGTCTGTCCGCTGCACGGCAATATATTTGTACAAGTTCTCTTATGGCTTCTTTATCCAGAAGCTTTTTTAGTTCATTTTGCATGTCTGATGGAATTTCCGTCATTTTGTCCTCCCGTTTGGCCATAACTTTATTAATCGCATTCCTAAACTACAACAGGAAACCACAATAAAAACACAAGGTGATGTTTGCTCAAATCATCTTTTTGGGTTAATTTCCGCAAAATATCGGGGTTATCACTGCTCAGCACATGTTCGAAAACCCCATTCGCGAAGGAGACGGATATGTCCGTTCAAAAGGTTCAACAACGCTTTACGGTTCCCGGTCTCACCTCACGAAAGGCTGCCGGGGGAGACCCGATTGTTTGTCTGACATCCTATCATGCTCACACTGCCCGCTTGATTGATCCCTATGTTGATGTCCTGCTGGTCGGCGATAGCCTTGGCATGGTTATGTATGGCATGGAAAGCACGTTAGGCGTCACACTGGACATGATGATTGCACATGGTGCAGCAGTTGTGCGCGGCTCAGAGCGCGCATTGGTTGTGGTTGATATGCCTTTTGGGACCTATGAAGAAAGCCCTGAAGTGGCCTTTAGAAATGCTGCGCGCATTATTAAGGAAACCGGATGTCAGGCAGTTAAGCTTGAAGGTGGGCAATCCATGTCGGCTACTATTGCCTATATGCATGAACGCGGTATACCCGTTATGGCTCATATCGGGCTGACACCTCAAAGTGTTAATGTGATGGGTGGTTTTAAAACTCAGGGTCGAACTCATGAGGAATGGGCAGCCTTGGAAGCGGACGCTGCGGCGGTTGCACAAGCAGGGGCGTTCAGTGTTGTTCTTGAAGGTATGGCAGCGCCCTTGGCTGATAAAATCACGGCTGAATTGGCTATTCCGACTATTGGAATTGGGGCGTCCTCTCAATGCGATGGGCAAATATTGGTGACCGAAGATATGCTCGGTCTGTCACCGGAAGTTCCCCGCTTTGTGAAAGAATTTGCGACGCTGGGAGCCCAAATTGCCGGTGCGGCGGAAGCCTATGCGCGAGAAGTTCGTTCAAGAACTTTTCCGTCTGAACAACATACTTATGGTATGAAGAAAAAAGTTGATTAATCTAACGTCCTTGCGACAACACAATCTCTGGAGTGACCTGTGAGTGAATTATTTGATGAAATAGAAGCTGAACTACGCAGTGATCGCCTCAAAGCATTTTGGGATAGATATGGCTCTGCCATTATTATTGTGCTGTTGGCGATTGTTGTTCTTGTTGCGGGAACGAATATCTACAGTTCTTACAGAACCTCGCAAAACATCAAAGCTTCAGAGAGGTATGAAGCGCTTATAGAGCAAGTCGGAGATGCAAACCAAGAGACAAGTATTCAACTATTCTCGGATTTTATTCTGGCTGAGGATAATGGGTATGGAAAAATTGCGGCTTTTCATAAAGCACGTCTCCTGCATCAATCCGGCGATACCGACTCCGCGGTTGAAGCCTATGATATTTTATCAGATGACGGCTCTCTGCCTTCGGCGTTGAATGCTCTTGCTGAACTAAGCGCTGCTTCTTTGCTGGTCGGATCTATTCCCGCATCAGATCTTGATGCGCGTTTGCAAGGCTTATTGAGGCCTGATAATGCTTATCGTCATTCGGCGCGTGAACTGGCCGGTCTGGCTTATTTTCTATCAGAGGAATATCTGACAGCGCGTGAGATATATGATATGGCACTGAGCGATAATGAGCTGCCTGAGTCCCTCAGGGCACGTATCATAATTATGCGTGGTCTTGTTGTTGATGAATTGCTGAATAATAAATCTTGAAAGTAACTTTATGCATCTTCTGAAAACTAACCCGCTTAGACTTCTTATTGTTGGCACGCTTACAACATTTATGTTGAGTGCCTGTTCGGATGACAGCCGTGAGGAAGCAGAGAAAAAGCTAAAAGGCGACCGTATTTCCGTGCTGAGTTATGAACGCAGTCTTCGTGCTGATCCGCGTTTGTCGGGTGTGCCAATAGTGCTTCCCCAACCTTATGAAAATGATGGTTGGCATCAACCGGGCGGTTTTGCTGACAATGTTGCTCATCATTTGATGATTAATGATGAAACACGTAAAAAATTCTCAATCTCATTTGTTAAGGGCAGTACACGTGATTTGAAAATGACTGCTATGCCTGTCATTGCCGAAGATATGATTTTCGGACTTGGCGCAGATATGCGTCTGACGGCTGCAAATGCCCATACAGGTAAAAAAATATGGACGCTTAAAGTCTATCAAAAGGGTGCTGAAATTGAAGATGGTTTTGGCGGCGGTATCTCCTACTGGGGTGGGCAGGTTTTTGTGGCTACGGGCTTTGGGGAGCTTCTTGCTGTTGATGCTAAAACAGGCCGGGTAAACTGGCGTGAGACAAGCGCAATACCTTTCAAAACATCCCCTACGGTAGATGACGGTAAAGTGTTCGTTGTCAGCCATGATAATCAGCTTCAGGTGTTTTCCACTGATGATGGGCGCCGCATTTGGACGCATCTGGCAATTGTTGAACCTGCCACTATTCTGTCCTCACCAAGTCCCGCCGTTTCCGGCGATAGTGTCGTGACGGGGTTTAGTTCCGGTGAAGTCGTTTCTCTGCGTGTGACCAATGGCACAGTTAACTGGGAAGATATGCTTTCCCGAGCAGGACAATTAACACCTTTATCAGATTTGAACCCGATTGTCGGGCGTCCGGTTATTGACCGCGATAGAGTTTTTGCCGCCAGTCATGGCGGGCGCATGGTCTCAATAGATTTACGCACCGGCGAGCGGGTCTGGATGGCTGAGATTAAATCCATTGAGACCCCTTGGGTTGCAGGGGATAATTTGTTTCTTGTAACAACAGATTCCAAAGTTATCTGTCTGTCCAGAGGGCAGGGAAGAATTCGTTGGATTACGCAATTACAAGATTATGAAGATGATGAAAAAGATGACCCTGTATCTTGGTCTGGACCCGTGCTTGCCGGCGATAGGTTGCTTCTAGCATCCTCTCTTGGTGATTTAGCTTCTATTTCACCTTATACGGGTGAAATTATTAGTCTCACAGATGTGGGAGACCCGGTGTCGATTTCACCAATTGTTGCCAATAAAACAGTATATGTTTTGACCGATGAAGGTAGGCTAATTGCTTACCGCTAACAGGTCGCTTTTTTAAGTCAGGGAAGAAACTGATGAGCTTTACGCTGGCTATAGTCGGGCGTCCGAATGTCGGTAAATCAACGCTTTTCAATCGTTTGACGGGTAAGAAACTTGCTCTTGTTGATGATCGTCCCGGTGTAACACGCGACAGACGTGAGGGTGACGCGCGTCTGGGAGAATTACGCTTTACAGTAATTGACACTGCTGGTCTTGAAGATGCTAAGACCGGCACACTTGAGGCGCGCATGCGTCAGCAAACCGAAATTGCCATAACGCAAGCCGATATGGTGCTGATGCTGGTAGATGCCCGAACAGGGCTTCTGCCTGAAGACAGATATTTTGCAGATCTTATTCGTAAATCCCCGCACGAGGTCGTGCTGGCGGCAAATAAGTATGAAGGTGATAAAGCTGAGGCGGGTTTTCTGGAAGCCTATGAGCTTGGCTTTGGTGATCCGATTGGTTTGTCTGCTGAGCACGGTCATGGCATTGGTGACCTTTATGACCGTGTTAAAGCAGCTATGGGTGCGGAAGCAGATATTTTTGAGGAAGAAGACGACGAAGAAGCATTTGATCCTGACACACCCTATGAGGTTGATCCAGATGTTCCATTGCGGGTTGCTATCTTAGGTCGGCCGAATGCAGGGAAGTCCACATTAATTAATTATATGCTGGGTGAAGAGAGAATGTTGACTGGGCCTGAAGCCGGAATTACGCGCGATGCGATTGGTATTGACTGGCAATGGCAAGATGGTGAACAGAAAAGACCAATAAAATTATGGGATACGGCAGGTATTCGCAGGAAATCGCGTGTATCTGAAAAGCTTGAAAAGCTCTCAGTTGCTGACGCACTTAGGGCCGTTAAATTTGCTGAAATTGTTGTTTTGCTGATTGATGCTGATACCCCATTTGACAAACAGGATGTGCAACTAGCTGATCTGGTTGAACGCGAAGGGCGGGCCATGGTCATTGCCATCAACAAATGGGATCTCAAGCTAGATAGAAATGAAATTCGAGAAATTATTCGCGACAAGCTAGAGTTTGCTTTGCCACGCTTGCGGGGTGTTCCTGTTATCACGATGTCGGCTAAAACCGGAAAGGGCGTGGAGAGGCTCATGCCGGCTGTTATTCGACAGCACGAAATTTGGAATGGGCGGGTTCCAACAGCTCGTTTAAACAAATGGTTGGCAGATGCCATTACACGACATGCGCCCCCGGCTGATAAAGGGCGCCCTGTGCGCTTGCGATATGTTACCCAAGCGAAAGCTAGACCGCCGACATTTGCTGCTTTTTCTAGTCGAGGTCATGCTGTTCCAGAGAGTTATATCCGGTATCTTATTAATTCGTTGCGTGAAGCATTTGATTTGGAGGGAGTGCCAATCAGGTTCTTTATCCGAAAGGGCAAGAATCCCTATGATGATAAATAGAGAGTAAATACGCCATCTACAGTTCAAAGTTATCCTCTCAGCAACTGCGTCAAAATTTCACTTTCCTGGTTAATGAAGCTGACTAAATTTAATTAGCGTTATAGAGCCAATTAGTTTTAAGGTATTGTTATGATGATGAGCCAAAAAAAGTTTAATCAAATATTCTCTTTTCAAGGTATGAAAGTACGCCGCCTATCAATGTCAGCGTTTTGCGTTTTGCTTCCAATATTCCTAACAGCTTGCGCTTCAGCTCCGCCATTTAAGGAAAGAGCTGAAGGACTGATTGGCCTTGGTGAAAAAGAGCTCCTTGCCTGCTCGGGATTACCGAATGCTAGCTTCACAATGCAAGACGGTGTTCAAATTCTGGTTTATTCGCTTAGAAGATCAGAAATCAAAGATTATGGTTTTGGTTCATATTGGGGGCATTGGGGAAGTTGCAGCCCGCTCTCCGGACGTCTGACTAATCGATGCGGCCCGTTTGGTATTGCAGCGGATCTTGAAATTAGAGAGCGAAATTGTCAGGTCGGGTATTGGATCAAAGACGGCAAAGTTTCCAATGTTATGGGTGAAAATACCGCCGGTGGTCTTGGATTGTGTGGTCAACTTCTTAATCGCTGCTTGAAACCTATTGAAAAAGAAAATGATAAATCATCCGGTTCACAAGCAGACAAAAGAGCAGACAAACCTAGCTATTAAGTAAGTTCACCACTTGGATATAATTTCACCGGTTTCCTGATAATCAGGTGCGCAAAGAGATATTATTTGTGGCGCAACATCCTCGGCAGTCGGCAGGGTTGATGGGTTTTCCCCTGGCATGGCCTGAGCACGCATGGCTGTTCTGACTGGGCCAGGCGAATAAAGGTTTACTTTCAATGATGTGTTTTTTTGTTCATTGGCCCAGCTTTTCACCAATGCATCCAGTGCTGCTTTTGATGTGCTGTAAGCTCCCCAAAATGGCTTGGCTGAATAGGCCGCACCGGAGGTTAAAAATACTGCACGTCCATGATCGGATGCAAGTAAAAGCGGCTCCAGGGCTCTGATTAAACGCGCATTGGCAGTTACATTAACGGCTAAAGTCTTTTCAAACTCGTCAGGTGTCATGTGGGCGACGGGTGAAATAGGCCCTAGAATGCCTGCATTTCCAATGAAAACATCCAACTTACCCCAGCGCTCAGCAATTACCCCACCAAGGCGGTCAATGGCGTCATAATCAGTAATATCCATGGGAACGCCCGTTGCTTCACCACCGGCACTGACTATCTCGTCATAGACATCTTCCAACCCCCCCTGCGTTCTGGCTAACAAAAGGACATGAACATTCTGTTCTGCAAGGGTAAGTGCTACGGCTCTTCCAATACCGCGACTAGCACCTGTCACCAGCGCGACACGCTGGCTGTCCTTGGCAGATAAATTCATTAACCTTGTTCCTGAAGCAGTGAGAGTTGACGGAAATCTTCGTCACCTTCTCGGTCGGTTAGAGCAGTCGGGTAATCACCCGTAAAGCAATGATCAGTGAATTGAGGCAAGTCGTTATTCCGACCATCTTCATAACCCATAGCGCGATACATACCGTCAATGGTCAGAAAAGCGAGGCTATCTGCCCCGATATATTCTTTCATTTCTTCCATTGAATGTGTCGCTGCGAGTAATTGGTCTTGGGTTGGTGTATCAATGCCATAGAAATCAGGGTGGGTTATCGGCGGACAAGCAATCCGCATATGTACTTCGGTTGCACCGGCTTCGCGCATCATTTGGACAATCTTTACAGATGTTGTGCCTCGGACAATACTGTCATCGATCAGAACAACTCGCTTGCCGGTCACATGCGCTTTATTGGGGTTATGCTTGCGCTTCACACCAAGTTGGCGTCCCAGTTGTGTTGGCTCAATAAACGTTCTGCCGACATAGTGATTTCTGATAATACCCATTTCAAATGGGATGTTGGCATGCTCGGCAAAACCAATAGCTGCCGGCACACCACTATCCGGCACAGGCGTCACGACATCTGCTTCGACATAACTTTCCTTGGCAAGTGTTGCGCCAAAACTTTTGCGGCAATTATAAACACTCTTGCCTAGAAGAATGCTGTCAGGTCTGGAGAAATAAATATATTCAAAAATACAGGGTCGAGGCTTCATTTGTGGGAACGGTTTGATGCTCTCAATACCGTCTTCATTAATGACAACAATCTCACCATTTTCTACATCTCGAACAAATTGGGCGCCGATAATATCCAATGCGCAGGTTTCTGAGGCCAGTACCGGAGAGCCGTCGAGGTCGCCAAGCACCAAGGGTCGAATACCAAGTGGGTCACGCGCGCCAATCATCTTTTTGTTGGTCAAAACAACAAGACTATAAGCACCCTGAATTTGGAAGAGCGCATCGATAAGTCTGTCAATTGTCCGTCCACGTTTACTGCGGGCGACAAGTTGTAAAATTGTTTCTGTGTCAGATGTGGATTGAAAAATCGATCCCTGCTGAACCAATTCATTTCTGAGTGTTAATGCATTTGTGAGATTGCCGTTATGTGCACAGGCAAATCCACCACCTGCAAGGTCAGCAAAAAGTGGCTGAACATTTCGTAAAGCCGTTTCACCGGTAGTGGAATAACGGACGTGACCGATAGCTGATGTGCCTTCTAGGCGGTCAATGACACTGGCCTTGGTGAAATTGTCACTGACGAGTCCCAAACGTCTCTCTGACTGAAATCTCTCGCCGTCAAAAGAAACAATTCCGGCAGCTTCTTGGCCTCTATGTTGAAGAGCATGAAGACCTAGAGCTGTTAATGCGGCGGCATCAGGATGATTAAAGACACCGAATATACCACATTCCTCGTGCAGTTTATCACCATGAAGAGATTGAATGAGGGATGTCATTTCACTATCGGTCAATGCATCAAATCCTTTGCCGTTTACCCAACCTACTCAATCGTATCCTCAATGAGGGCATCAAGTAGGTCGCGAGTTGTATCATTATACCCTGCGCTGTCATCTTTGTCAGATAATTTGCTGGAAATATTACCTTTTATATCAGTCGGTAATTTAGGCAGGTTGTCGTCTATGGTATTTTTCAGTGTGTCAGTTTTCATTAAATCATCAATATCCGGGACTCTATCGGATAGATTGTCAAACGGGATAACGCGCACCAAAATGGCAGTCGCAGATTTTAGAACAGGTGTGGACTTTGCCTCACGCACCCAATCCGGGTGATCGTCAGGCGGTAACAACAATAATAGAATGAGATAAGCAAAAGATATAATCACAATGCCACGGGTTATACCAAATGCCAGCCCAAGAATACGGTCAAGCATTCCAATTGGGCTCTTTTTTAACTTATCGGTAAATGCCTTTGAAGCGAGACCAAAGCCAATGAGAACGGCAATAAAAATCACAACCAGAATAACGCCATCAGCAATCCAATCCGGAGAAATAAATTCTCTAACCATGTCGCGTAATAATGGCAAAGCAAATAGGGCGCCGTAAAAGGCAGCAATCCAACCAATAATAGACAACACTTCGCGCGTTAAGCCGCGTATCAGTGCAATTATCCCTGATAGCGAGAGAACCGCGATAACGATGTAATCAAGTGCTGCTAACTCAGTCATAATTTTTGTTTAGCATGACTCGTCTGTGGGGGTGATATTCATCTGCTTTAACAAGTCGGCAAGCTTGTCAAGATTGTTCACTTCTAGCGGCGGTTTTTCAATATTGGCTGGTAAGGCTGTATTGGCTGTATGAAAACCAAGTTTGGCGGCTTCTTTAAGTCGTAATCCTGTCTGGCTAACAGGGCGGATAGCGCCTGAAAGGCTGATTTCACCGAAGGTTACGCTATTTGGCGCCAAGGGTTGATTGCAAATGGATGAAATTAAAGCCGCAGCAACAGCTAAATCCGCTGCGGGTTCATTTATTTTAAGCCCACCGGCAATGTTCAAGAACACATCCCGTCCGGCAAAACTGAGGCCGCATCGCGCTTCCAGGACAGCCAGCACCATTGAAAGCCTATTAGAGTCCCACCCGACAACGGCACGGCGGGGCGTGGCTAGAGAGGAGGGGGCGGCAAGGGCTTGAATTTCAACGAGAAGGGGGCGCGTACCTTCCAGTCCGGCAAACACCACAGAGCCGGGAACATTTTCCTCCCGTGCTTCCAAAAAAAGTGCTGATGGATTTGCGACTTCAACCAATCCGGCACCCCGCATTTCAAAAACGCCAATTTCATCTGTCGGACCAAAACGGTTTTTGACGGCCCGTAAAATTCTAAAATGGTGCCCGCGGTCGCCTTCAAAATAAATAACTGTATCCACCATATGTTCAAGAACTCGCGGTCCAGCAATTTGCCCTTCCTTGGTCACATGCCCGACCAACACAAGTGAGGTATCTGCCGATTTAGCATAATGAATTAAATCCTGAGCCGAGGCGCGTACCTGACTGACCGTGCCGGGTGCGCTTTCAATAACAGGCGACCAGACAGTCTGAATGGAGTCGATAATAACAAGGTCCACATGCCCGTCTGATTGTTCTGATTTTAAGGTGGCGATGATATCTTCAACATTCGTTTCTGCGCCGAGTTGAACGGGTGCGTCTGAAAGACCAAGCCGTGCAGCGCGCATTCTAAGTTGGGCGATCGCTTCTTCACCTGAAATATAGACAACTCTTTTTCCACATGCCGCAAGAGCAGCGGCGGCCTGCATAAGAATGGTGGATTTACCGATGCCCGGGTCGCCACCTAGTAAAATAGCCGAACCGGGGACAAAACCACCGCCAATAACGCGGTCAAATTCGTTTAAACCGGATAAGGTTCTGTCAGGCGTATCACTGTCGCCGGACAAACCTGTCAAACTGATCTTTTGTGCTTTTGTAGCAGCTTTCAGGCCTTTGCCTTTTGGCGGGGTTTCATTACTTCGCTCTTCGGTAATTGTGTTCCAAGCACCACAGCTTTCACATTTCCCGGACCATTTTAATGTTACGGCACCGCAGGATTGGCAGACAAATTTGGATTGTGCGCGTGACATCTAAGCTCCTGCGATTTCTATCGGCCCATCAGCAAGGCCGTTTATGAATTGCACGAGGAATGGGTCATCGCTTTGCTCAAGCGCATCAACATTACCTGTCCATATAATTTTACCCTGATATAAAAGCGCAGCCTTATCGCCAATTGTTCTTACACTGCTCATATCATGCGTAATCGTCATGGTTGTGGCACCAAGCTCACTAACGCAATCCCTGATGAGGTGATTAATCACATCTGTCATTATCGGGTCGAGGCCTGTGGTTGGTTCGTCGAAAAATATAATGGGTGGACGTGTCGCTATTGCCCGAGCCAACCCGACACGTTTGTGCATTCCCCCGGAGAGTGAAGCCGGATAGAGGTCTAGAACATTTTTACCCAGACCAACTAAAGCCAAACTTTCTTTTGCCAGTTCTAGGGCTTCATCTGCCGGCATATTACTCCCTTGCATTGCTGCAAATGATACATTTTGCCAAACAGGAAGACTGTCAAATAAAGCGCCGTTTTGAAAAAGCATGCCAAACTGTCGGTTCACCAAATCGCGTTTTCCGCCCTTCAGTCCAACGGTTGGGAGTCCGTTAATTTCAATCTCTCCGGTCTCGGGTGTTAGAAGTCCGAGAATACTTTTCATCATGACTGACTTGCCACTCCCTGAGCCACCAATTACGACAAGTGAATTGCCTTTTTCAACGGACAAATCAACTCCTTTAAGCACATGCTTAGAGCCAAAAGATTTATGCACATTTGTGAGTTTAATCATGTCCGTCATTAAAAATGTCCGGTTATGAAGAGAATAACAGAGAAGTCATAAGATAATTAGCAGACAGTATCAGTATTGAAGCAGAGACAACTGCATTTGTTGTTGCACGTCCAACGCCTTGAGCACCGCCTGCGCTGTGATAACCATTATAACAGCCCATAATTGCGATAATGAAACCAAACACTGCCGCTTTAATCAGACCCGAAGTGATGTCGTCAGGCGTGATAAAATCAATTGTTAACTGCATATAAATAGCAGGGTTAAAGCCGAGTGATTGAGTGCCGACAACAAAGCCACCCATTATGCCGATGATGTCAGCAACTAACGCCAGTAAGGGCATGGATATCACGGCGGCAATAACGCGGGGCGCTACAAGGTATTTAAACGGCTCAGTTGAGAGTGTTGTCAGGGCGTCAATCTGTTCAGTGACGCGCATGGTGCCGATTTCAGCTGCAATCGCTGCGCTAACACGACCTGCCACCATTAACCCGCCCAATACCGGGCCAAGTTCGCGGGTGATACCAAGCGCCACAATACTTGATACAATCGCCTCTGAGTTGAATTGATTGCCGCCGTAATAAATTTGTAAAGCCAGCACACCGCCTGTGAAAAAAGAGGTGAGGGCCACGACAGGCAAAGAAAAATACCCAATGCGTATCATTTGCTGACCGATTAAACGCAGATAATAAGGGGGTTGAATTATCGCTAAAAAAGACTGAGCAATAAAAACAGCCAGCCGGCCGGTATGTGCCAGAAAACCTAGAAAAATTCTGCCTATTCTTGCCAATGGGTTCATTATTATCTCCGGTTACGGCTTGTCGGATTGTTTATAATATCGCTTATACCGTGTGCCAAGCCGTGTCAAAATTTCATAACTGATTGAATTGGCTCTTTGGGCAACATCCGCAAGTTTTATATTCTGGCCAATAAGTTCAACCATCATACCTTTTTCAAGCTTACCCTCAAAGTCAGTAACATCAATTGTTGTTAAATCCATCGATATGCGCCCAATAAGAGGAAGTATTTGTCCCTCTCGTGCCACAGTAGCCCTTGCAGGTTTGTTTTCTAAATCTCCCAAATGTCTGAAGATACCGTCCGCATAACCAATGCCAAGAACAGCAACTTGGCTATCACGTTGGGCGATGAAATCACAACCATAGCCAACGGTTTCGCCCTTATTGACATTTCGGATTTGTAAAATCGGCACATGCAGCGACAACACATTTTGTAACTGGGCATCTGCTGTATCAAACTCAACACTGCCATAGAGACCGATACCGGCCCTGATGAGGTCATAATGAAAATCACTGCCGAGAAAAATACCGCCGCTATTTGCAAGGCTGGCTGTCACATCGGGAAAAAGTAACCGCGCAGCTTCGAATTTCTCTAACTGTGAACGGTTTTTAAGATGCTCTTTATTTTCCGAGCAGGCCAGATGGCTCATAATAAGCTGTGGGGTAAATATGCTGGTTTTAATTTGATTTGCTATTTCAGGCCAGTCATCGGGGCAGATGCCAAGGCGATTAAAACCGGTATCAATATGAATGGCTGCAGGCAGGTTGGAGTTTCTTTTCTCACAAAGGGTTATCCACCGCGACACCTCCTCTGCAGAGGCAAGGCAGGGGGAGAGTTTTTTATCCGCCAATGCTTCACCATCACAGGTCAAGCCATTCATAATATAAATGTCATTATCGACTGTAATCTGTCGAAGTGCATTGGCTTCGCTGGCAGTGGCCACGAAAAAGCACTTACACCCTGCGGTCTCCAGAACTGGTACGATGTTGTCTATGCCAAGACCATAGGCATCAGCTTTGACGACAGTTGCCAGTTTTGCTGTACCGGATTTTTTTTGGAGCGCCTTGTAATTATGAGACAAAGCCGCGAGATCAACCGTCAAGATTGGACACAACTCATTAACAGGAAATGTAGAACTTGAATTATTCGTCAATATAACCGTCCGGGTAACCATCCGGCAGATGTGAGTCTTTCACCAAGTCATGGAAACGCGTGAATTGAGCTTCAAACGCCATATCAACGGTCTTGGTAGGCCCATGACGGTTTTTTCCAATAAGAAGTTCGGCTTTACCCATTGCCTGATCCATATCTGTCTGCCATTTAAGATGCTCTTCAGTGCCTGGCTTGGGCTGACTTTTGTTAATGTAATATTCCTCGCGGTACACAAACATAACAATATCAGCATCTTGTTCAATAGAACCCGACTCGCGCAAGTCTGCAAGTTGAGGGCGCTTGTCATCTCTGTTTTCAACCTGACGGGAAAGCTGAGAAAGCGCGAGAACAGGGACTTCCAGTTCTTTGGCGAGGGCTTTAAGACCCTGCGTAATGATACTGATTTCTTGCACTCTATTTTCTACTCCACCGGATGATGACGCACGAACAAGTTGAAGGTAATCAACCACAATCAGCCCCAAACCATATTGTCTTTTTAGCCGTCTTGCGCGAGCAGTAAGCGTTGAAATTGGAATAGCGCCTGTGTGGTCAATATAAAGCGGCAGAGATTGAAGTTCCTTGGCTGTGTTGAATAATCGGGTATATTCCTCGTCTGTCAAATTACCTTTCCGAATGGCATCGGATGAAATTTTTGTTTGCTCCGCAATAACACGCGACGCGAGCTGTTCGGCAGACATCTCTAAAGAGAAAAACCCGACCACAGCGCCATCTTTGACAATCTGGCGCCCGTCGGGTTGTATTTCAACATTGCCTTCGGCGACGGCCCGGGCATATTTTTGTGCAATATTGAAAGCAACATTGGTGGCAAGCGCAGTTTTACCCATACCCGGTCGTCCTGCCAAAATCAGCAGGTCGCTTTCTTGTAATCCGCCAAGCACATCATCAACATCCATAAACCCGGTGGAAATACCTGAAAGCTTCCCTTCACGCTTATAAGCGCGGGTAACCATTTCAACGGCTCCGCTGACAGAATTGTCAAAACTCATAAAACCTGAACTGTGATGACCTTTTTCCGCAATCTCGTAGAGTGCTTGTTCAGCAGTTTCAATTTGCTGGGACGGACTGTCATCAATCTCTGCATCATGTGCCGTGACAACCATATTCTCGCCAAGCTTAATAATTTCGCGGCGCAAAGCGAGGTCGTAAATGGTTTTGCCATATTGCTTGGCATTAATAATGGTTGTGGCATTACTGGCGAGTTTAGACAAATATGCTGTTCCGCCAAGCTGGCTGACACCTTCATCATGTTCAAAATAGTTTTTGAGGGTAACCGGCGAGGCGGCATTGCCATTATCAATAAATTTTGCAGCAGCCTCAAAAATTCTGCCATGAACAGGATCATGAAAATGATGGGGTTCGAGAAAGTCTCGAACACGGTCAAGGACATCATTATTGACGAGCAGGGCTCCTAAAAGCCCTTGTTCAGCTTCTATATTATGGGGGAGGGAACGGTATTCTGCTTCCGGAGAGTTATTATTGAGAGGTTTGATGATGCTTTCCATGCCATTTTTTTATCAGATAAAAAATAAAAAAATGCAAAAAAAAAGCTCCGCGAAAACTTAATTTCTGCGGAGCTTGTGAACTGTGGGGAAAAATCAAAAATAAAATTTTTCTCTAGCTTGACAAAAGCTACTCTGTGGTATCTTCAGCCTCTTCGGAAGAATTTTCTTCGTTGCTTTCGGTTGCAGTCTCTTCCTCAGTCTCTTCGTCAGTCTCTGGAGCGTCTTCAACCTCTTGAGTGTCTTCGCTTTCTGTTTCTTCAGATAGGTCTGTTTCAGCACCTTCCTCAAAAACTTCTTCGGCTTGAAGCATTATTTCTTCTTCTTCAATTTTTTCAATGGTGACGTCTTCACCTTTGCTTTGACGTTCAGCCTCTTCCTCGGTACGAGCGACATTAACCGTCACCGTGGAGGATACTTCTGGATGAAGTATGACATTAGTTTCATGTAGACCAAGAATTTTAATAGGAGCGTCTAGACCAATTTGACCGCGCTCAAGGTTGAAACCTTTATCTGTGAGGGCTTCTGCGATATCACGTGGGCTAACTGATCCATAAAGCTGACCGGTTTCACCGGATTGTCTGATGATGATAACAGTCTCTCCGTCCAACTTGGCTTTCACGCTTTCGGCCTCTGATTTTTGCTCAAGGTTTCTGGCTTCAAGCTGAGCGCGTTCATTTTCAAAGCGCTCCAAATTGGATTTATTCGCACGTAGGGCCTTACCCTGCGGCAACAGAAAGTTACGGGCATAACCGTCTTTGACAGTAACCACGTCGCCCATTTGTCCCAGTTTTGCAATTCTTTCGAGCAGAACTACCTGCATTTTATTCTCCTTAGTCGTTAACTATGCCGTTAACGTTTCGTCAAACTAAACGGCTGAATGGTTAGAAGTTCAGGCCGTTTAAAATCTTGATCTAATACCTATGCGGGACTCAATAAGACCCGCAATGCTCACGAGAATAGCAACCCAAGGCACCAGAAAAACAATAAAATAAATAGCCGTTATGAAAACCGAACGACCATTCCATGTGCGGGAGATAGCATGAATTACCGCGAGACCCAATAGAAAATATGCGGTTAAACACAAACAAACCAGAACAAGGAAAAACACTGAAACCCAACCTGAGGATAGAAATATAAGCAGAATAAGACCTGCTAAAACAAATTCTAATATACCCGGCAGTTCCATGACCGTATAATCGGGGGTCGGCCGAATATTAACCTTGAAAAACTTGGCAATTGTCTGTGCAGTTTGCAAACTTCCAAGAATAATTAACATCCATGTCAGTGGTGATAAAACAAGTATTGTCTCAGCAAGAATTTTGACAAGATTATCTGTTAATTCAATTTGATAAAGTGTTTCTATATCACGGATAAAATTCTCGTTACCGAGTATCAATGTTTGGAGGACGGCGGGTAATCCGCCGGTATTATTTGCAGATAAGCCAAAAGCCAAAAATGAAAAAATAGCGCAAAAGGCAACGGACCAAATAATCAGACGTTCAGGTGGATAATAGATGCGTTCATCAACTGAATTATCAGGATTGGTTGAAGATGCGTTTTCATTATTTGGTTGAGCGGTGCGTGATAATAAAGCCAGTCGAACAAATAAGACTGCCGGTAGGCCAATGGTGATTGCCATGCCAAGAGCTAAACCAATATTCAACCACAAGCCGAGTAAGATGATTGATATGACTGTGCTGGCAATGGCTGAGTATAAGCCCCAAGCGAGCCCGACAAAAATGCTGGGAATCATCGCAAAGGGAGATAACAAAACACTAACCGTCAAAAGAGCTGTTACCAGCCCTGCGATTACGTTCCGTAATAGAAAGTCATATGGCATAGGTGCCCCCATCAGGGCTTGAACTACTCGACCGTGTACGGCATCAGCGCCAGAAAACGTGAGCGTTTAATGGCTTTAGCTAACTCTCTTTGTTTTTTGGCAGAGACGGCGCTTATCCGGCGGGGTACAATTTTACCGCGTTCAGATACATATTTCTGTAGTAAACGCACGTCTTTATAATCAATTTTAGGAGCGTTCTCGCCGGAAAAAGGACAATTTTTCTTGCGGCGATTAAAAGGCTTACGACCAAAACTCATGAGCTTTCTCCTTAATTTGAACTTGTATTTGTTGAAGCATTGGAGGACGAACCTTCATTATCATTGTAGTCGCGTCTTTTTCTTTCGTCTTTATTTTTGCTACTTAAAGGAGCCGAAGGTTCAGCATCATGCTCTTCAACCCGAATGGTCATGAAACGCAAAATATCATCATTCAAACTCATCTGACGTTCCATTTCTGAAATCGCAGTATGATCAGCCGTAATATTAAGCAGGGAATAGTGACCTTTACGGTTTTTTCTCACACGATAAGCGAGGCTTCTGAGGCCCCAATATTCGGTTTTTTCGACGCTACCACCCTGTTCGGCGAGAATAGTTGTCAGGTTTACTGTCAGACTCTCAACCTGCTGTTGAGAAATATCCTGACGGCAAATAAACACAAGTTCGTAAAGGGACATATGCCTTTCCTTTCATTTTTCTTACCGAATAATATCGATAAGAAGACCAATGTGAACTCGGCGCTGAGCCTCCAGCAAGCCCCAATCCGGTCTGTAGGAAAGGCTTACAGGGAACGCGAGAGCGAAGACACGGGAACACGGATATAAACCTGTCACAATAACCTTAAACATAAGAAGATTTATCGTGATATTCCGTTCAGCCTTCAGCCGAGCAAATTCAAGCTGGGTAGTACACGTTAAAGGGCTATGTATCAAGGGTTTTTTAATTGACAATTTATAATACTTGGCAATCTACGCCGCGATATGTATGTAATGGGCTTAAGACGAGGAGGGATTATGAGCCGAGCTATTATTTTTCCCGGTCAAGGGAGTCAGTCAGTAGGTATGGGGCGTGGTCTAGCTACGCAATATCCTGAAGCCAGAGAAGTATTTGAGGCCGTAGATGATGCATTGGGCGAAAAGTTGTCTGCTGTTATTTGGAACGGCCCTGATGAAGAACTTACCTTAACAGAAAATGCGCAACCTGCTTTGATGGCGGTTTCGCTTGCAACTTTTCGGGTTCTTGAAAGCCAAGGATTTAGCCTTTCCGATCATGCGGATTATGTTGCTGGTCACAGCCTAGGGGAATACTCTGCCTTAGCGGCATCGGGTGCGTTATCTCTTGAGGATACAGCTAAATTGCTTCGGATACGCGGCAAAGCCATGCAACAAGCCGTGCCTGTTGGTGTCGGTGCGATGGCAGCCCTTTTAGGACCGGATTTCAATACTGTTGTGGACATCGCTGCCAAGGCCAGCACTGATGATGAAATTTGCAGCGCTGCCAATGATAATGCCCCTGGGCAGGTTGTAATTTCCGGATCTGCAGCAGCTGTTGCCCGTGCAATTGATTTGGCAAAAGAGGCCGGTGCAAAGAGAGCTGTTGAGTTACCTGTCAGCGCGCCGTTCCATTGTTCGCTTATGTCACCTGCTGCTGATGCTATGCGCGATGCTCTTGCAGATATTGAGATTGCAGTACCCCAAGTTCCAATTGTCACTAATGTAACGGCTGCATCCTGTATTGATCCTGAAGAAATTCGTTCGCGGCTTGTCGAGCAGGTTACCGGAAGTGTCAGATGGCGTGAGTCAGTCGAATGGCTTTGTCAAAAAAATGTGACTGAACTGGTGGAAGTCGGAAGTGGCAAGGTTCTCACCGGTTTAGCGCGGCGCATTAATCGGGACTTGGCAGCCTCTGCGATTAATGAGGTTGAGGATGTTGAAGCTTTCATGGGAAGCCTTGATTAAAGCATCACCTAAGCCACATTATATAAGAGAGAGAAAAACAATGTTTGATTTAAGCGGAAAAACTGCACTGATTACTGGTGCGTCTGGCGGAATTGGTCAAGATATTGCCGCACGGCTTCATGAGGCTGGTGCAAAAGTCGGTCTTGCCGGTACCCGTGAAGCAGTATTAAAAGAACTGGCCGACAAACTTGGCGAGGGTGCAATGCCTTTGGTGGCTGACCTGTCATCCTCGGAAGGCATTGAAAGCTTGATTAAAGGCGCTGAAGAGGCGCTTGGTGGTATTGATATTCTTGTCAATAATGCAGGTATTACCCGAGATAACTTGGCGTTACGGATGAAAGAGGAAGATTGGACCGATGTGCTGGATGTTAATCTAAAAGCCGGTTTCCTTCTTTCAAAAGCCTGTTTGCGCGGGATGATGAAACAACGTCATGGGCGCATAATTGGTATCACTTCAGTAGTTGGAACTACCGGCAATGCAGGACAGGCAAACTATGCTGCTGCTAAGGCCGGCATGGTTGGGATGAGTAAAGCTCTTGCGCAAGAAGTTGCTTCACGCGGCGTGACTGTTAATTGTGTGGCTCCCGGCTTTATTGCAACGCCAATGACTGATGTTTTGTCTGATGAACAAAAAGCGACACTGACAGCGTCTATCCCGGCTGGTAGACTGGGTAGTGGCAATGATATTGCAGCAGCTGTTCTTTATCTTGCTTCGGATGAGGCTGAGTATGTGACTGGCCAAACGCTTCATGTGAATGGTGGCATGGCAATGATATAGTGGTAAAA
>CENJ01022940.1_pt1 | contig 39039 bp, 40 predicted proteins | sample 356161 | NCBI WGS metagenome assembly CENJ01 (sample SAMEA2619531, study PRJEB7988) | marine metagenome | biome: marine biome (ENVO:00000447); feature: surface water layer (ENVO:00002042); material: "saline water (ENVO:00002010), including plankton (ENVO:xxxxxxxx)" | depth 5 m | reverse complement strand
GGTCAAAGGTCAGAATTTGTATTAAAAAATAACTTTGGTAAGAGAACGGTGAAAGAGGTGGTTTCTGGTGAAAGAGATGAATTGATGAGCATTATGCTTAGCTCGTTGAATGAATCAGTGAAAGATTTGGGTGTTGAAATAATTGACTTTAGGGTTAAAAGAATTGATTTGCCATCAAACTTAAGCAATTCAGTCTATGAAAGAATGAGAACTGAACGTCAAAGACTTGCAGAAGAACTTCGTTCAGAAGGTAAAGAGATTGCAAGAGAAATAAGAGCTATTGCTGATAAAGATAAAGTCGTTATTTTAGCTGAGGCATATAAATTGTCAGAACAGTTAAGAGGTCAGGGTGATGCTCTTTCAGCAAATATATATGCGGAGTCATTCTCACAAGATCCAGAATTTTATGAATTTACAAGAAGTATGAAGGCCTATGTTGAAACGTTTGAAAGTAAATCTGATGTAATGTTAATTGATTCTGATTCAGAATTTTTTAAATATCTTAACGATAAAATTAACAAAGAATAGGCAATCCAGTGTCTTCGAATACTCTTATCCTTGGTCTCCAATGGGGAGATGAAGGCAAGGGTAAAATAGTCGATAATCTTAGTGAAAACATAGATTTAGTTTGTCGTTTTCAAGGTGGACATAATGCAGGACATACCATCAAGGTGAATGGTGAAAAGACTATACTTCATTTAATACCTTCTGGCATATTACACAAAAATGCGAAATGCTTAATCGGAAATGGAGTTGTAGTAGCTCTTGATGCCCTTGATAGAGAAATTAATGAATTAAAATCTAGAGGTATTTATTTTAAGGATAGATTCTTTGTCAGTTCAGCGTGTTCTTTAATAATTCCTAGTCACATATCAATAGATCAAACAAGAGATAAAAAAGAATCAATTGGAACCACTGGAAGAGGTATTGGTCCAGCATATGAAGATAAGATTGGCAGAAGGGCTATAAGACTTGGTGATATGGGTAATACAAATATTTTAAGAGAAAAAGTGGAACTTCTTGTCAATTATCATAATCGACTTTTAAAAGATTTATATAAAGAGAGTACTCACGATGCAAAGGATGTTTTTAATGAAATCATGAACTACGTTCATTTGTATGAGGAGTTTTGTGTTGATTCACAAGACTTAATTTATAATTGTGTTAAAGAGAATAAATCTATTTTGTTCGAAGGTGCTCAAGGAACACTGCTTGACATTGATCATGGTACATACCCTTTCGTCACATCCTCAAGTACTACAGCAGGAGGAGTTTCAACAGGCCTTGGCATCGGCCCAAGATATATAGATAAAATTATTGGAATCTCTAAAGCTTATACTACAAGGGTAGGAGAGGGACCATTTATTACAGAATTGTTTGACGATGCTGGAGAGTTACTTGCAAAGAGAGGTAATGAATTTGGCGCTACAACTGGAAGACCTAGACGATGTGGCTGGTTAGATTTAGTCGCCCTTAAAAAAGCAGTTTTTACTAATTCTGTAACAGATTTATGCATAACTAAATTAGATGTTCTTGATGAATCAGAAATTATCAAAGCTTGTATTAAATATGATAACGATAAACCAGTTTATAAAGAATTTGATGGATGGCTATCTTCCACAGAAGGAGTAACAAAATATGCAGATTTGCATTATAAAGCGCAGACATATATAGAGTATATAGAAAGTTATATTGATTGTTCTGCTTCCATTATCTCAACAGGACCTTCCAGAGATCAAACAATTACAAGAGAGATTTAATTATTTTTTAGAAATTTATCTAAAGTAGCATTAATAAATTTATAAGATTCTGGATTAGAGAATTTCTTTGAAAGTCTTAGTGATTCGTCAATAATTACAGGTTTATCAAGTTCACCATAAAGCATTTCGTTTATGGCAAAGTAAAGGATTGATTTATCTATAAGCTCTATGTTGGAAGTTTGAATACTTAAAGAATTTATAGCATCTTCAATTTTTTTAATATTTTTTTCGATTGACTTCATAGATGAAGTAAACATTTTAAAGTCTACTTTTTTTGTCTTATGCACCTCTTTAAACTGTTTTATTATTTTTGAGGCCTTTTGATTATCAAACAGCATTTGGAAAATTGCTTGAATCAAGTACTCTCTAGTTCTAACTTCTACCTTAAAATTAGCCAGATTTTTCATTTATGAGAAGCATTAACGCATTAGTATTATTCTTTGTATTTTTTTCAAGCCTCTCTTTAAGTTGATCCTCATTTTCAACACAAATCACGTTATTTATTACCGCAATGTCACAAAAATTTTCAGCAAGAGAACCTATTGATCTAAAAGTTTCATTCGAAATTAAGTCATAATGTGAAGTTGCACCTCTCATAACTACTCCATTAAAAATTATTCCTACGTATTCATTTTTTAGTATTTTACTTTTAGCTAGGGCAGCAAGTTCAATTGCTCCAGGTGCTGCAACTTTTTCAAAACTATATTTTTTTTCTAAAATTTCAATGGAAATATGGTTCATTATTTCAATACTCTCTGGATACCACCCAGTATGAACTATTAGGACTTTACTCATTTTCAAACCCTGTTATTTCAATATTAAAACCTGAAACAGCATTATATTTAGTAGGTGTCCCAAGAACAGTAATTTTTTTTAAATCCAAAGCTCTTAAAATTTGTGAACCAACACCGATAACTCTTCTATTGCTTTTTGGCTCTATTTCCTTTTCTTCAAGTTTGTTTAACCAATAACTTTTAGCATCTTTATGATTAATAAGGACAAATAATCCAGTGCCCTCATTAGCAATTCTTTTTAATGAATCCCTAATAGACCAATTTTTACCAAGATCATTTATCCCCAATGTATCTTGAAGAATACTCTGAGTTTGAACTCTTACAAGAGGTGACTCAACCGATTTAAGATCACCTTTTAATAAAGAAAAATGATACTCGTCACGTATTTTATCCCTCCATACATTTAACTTAAATTCACCAAACTCATTTTCAACATTTTTATCTAGAACAGACTCAACGGTTGCATCCATTGAAAGTCTGTAGTCAATTAAATCTGCAATAGTACCAATTTTTATGTCATTTTCTTGACTAAAATTTAGCAGGTCATCTCTGCGCGCCATTGTTCCATCTTCGTTCATAATTTCACATATAACTCCAGCAGACTGTAATCCAGCTAATTTAGCTAAATCGCATGCAGCTTCAGTATGGCCGGCTCTACTAAGTACACCACCTTTCATTGCTTTTAAGGGAAAGACATGACCTGGTTGCACAATATCTGTTGGTTTTGAATTCTCATTTACTGCAGTTTTTATTGTATGAGATCTATCAGCAGCAGATATTCCAGTAGTTATTCCTTCTGCAGCTTCTATTGATACGGTAAAAGCTGTCTTATTAGCTGCTCTGTTATTACTAGTCATCATTTGAAGATTATACTTTTGGCAGAGTTCACTACTCATTGGCAGACAAATTAAACCTTTACCTTTAGAAGCCATAAAATTTACAATTTCAGGAGTTACTAATTCGGCTGCGCAGACAAGATCACCTTCATTTTCTCTTGATTCATCATCGACAATAATTGCCATCTTTCCGTCTTTAATGTCTTGAATTATTTCTAAAATATTATTTTTAATCATCTCTTTTGAATATCTCTTTTGTATCTGTGTCAATTTTATATGAGGATTCTAATTTAAAACCATAATTTTCAATAGCATTATCTTCGTCAAACCAACTTACAGCATTTTCTCCGAGTTCATCTTTTGAAGTATAGACAATTAATTCGTCAACTATTTGTTCTTGAAGAAAAGCATTTACTAGCTTTGGACCAGCCTCAACTAATATCGAACATATTTCACTATCTTTGTAGGAATAAATAATTTCTTGTAGATTAGTGATATTAATAACATCAACCGAAGCATCTTTAAAAAAAATTGAATTATTATCATAAGGCTTATTTGTTAATAAAATCTTTTTAGCCTGATTAACAAAAAAGTCAACTCGAGCGTCCATTTTTGGATTATCAATTCTAAGTGTATTCCCTCCAGTTAAAATAGCATCATAATTTGCTCTAATTAGCTGAACATCTTTTCGAGATGATTCAGTAGTAATAAAATTTTTTTTGTTTTTGTAATGAGACTTACCATCAAGTGAAGATGCAATTTTCACTGTAACATATGGCTTATTTTTTTTATGTTTGTAGAAAAAAAATTTATTTTGTTTTTCTACAAGATCTGCATGTAGTCCAACTTCAACATGAATTTGATTTTTCTCTAAAATTTTTATACCACGGCCTGAAACATATGGATTAGGATCAACAGCTCCAATTACAACTTTTTTAAAACCTGTTTTAACTATGAAATTTGCACAAGAACCGGTCTTGCCAACATGACTACATGGCTCTAATGTACATAATAAAGTTAATTCTGAAAAGTCCTTAAACCTTTTACCTAAATATTTTTTAGCCTCCTCAATTGCATTAATTTCAGCATGATTTTTTCCATATATTTCATGATAACCTTCTGAGATTATTTCGTTCTCTTTTAAAACTATTGCACCTACAACAGGGTTTGGTTTGGCACTATATTTAAATAAATCAGCTTTTTTGATTGCACGAAGCATTAAGTCCCCGTAAATCATTTTTTAGTGTTTTTCTTTGAGGGCCTTTCTTTGCTTAATGAACTAATTTCTTGAGAGAAATCTTCAATATCTTGGAAATCTCTATAAACGGATGCAAATCGAACATAGGCTACAGTATCAACCTCTTTTAATGAATTCATCATAATTTTACCAATTTCAATAGAATTGATTTCACGAACACCTTTTGTTCTAATTTCTTTTAAAATTTTACCAAAAATAGTATCTATCTCTTCGGTAGATAAAGGTCTTTTTTCTAGTGCCCTTAGCATGCCTGCTTTCAACTTAGAGCCATTAAAGGGCTGCCTCTCTCCGTTGCTCTTTATAACTCTCGGAAGAGCTAGATCTATAGTTTCAAAAGTTGTAAATCTAGAATGACAAACCTCACATTCTCTTCTTCTTCTGATTTGTGAACCGTCAGCAACTAATCTTGAATCAATTACCTTAGTATCTTCGGCTTGGCAAAAAGGACAATACATTTATACATTATATACTGGAAAATCACTTGTCAGATTTTGCACTTCCTCTTTAATGCTTTGTTGTAAATCCTCATTTTCAAAGTCATTAATAATGTTTGATATCCAATTGCTCACTTGAATAATTTCTTTCTCTTTAAAACCCCGTGTGGTAGCAGCAGGTGTTCCAATTCTTATACCAGATGTAACAAATGGAGATGCTGGATCATTTGGCACAGAATTTTTATTAACAGTAATGTTTACAGAGCCAAGCACTCTCTCAAGATCCTTACCAGTAATGCCTTTAGATCTAAGATCAACTAAAATGATATGATTTTCTGTTCCGTTGCTTACAATATCAATGCCATTTGACATTAATGTTTTAGCCATGGTCTTTGCGTTATCCATTACTTGTTGTATGTAAATTTTAAACTCTGGATCAAGAGCTTCTTTAAAACATATTGCTTTTGCTGCAACAACATGCATCAAAGGACCACCTTGTGATCCTGGAAAAACAGCAGAATTAAGTTTTTTTTCGATTTCTTCATTTGCTTTTGCGAGAATTATCCCTGATCTTGGACCACGTAATGTTTTATGAGTTGTTGATGTAACAACATCAGCATATGGAACTGGAGATGGGTACAAACCTGCTGCGACAAGTCCAGATACATGAGCCATGTCAACAAGGAAATATGCACCAACTTCGTTAGATATTTCACGAAATTTTTTCCAGTCTATTATTCCGGTAAATGCAGAAAAACCAGCAATTATTAACTTAGGCTTATGCTCTTTTGCTAATGCTCTAACTTGGTCGTAATTAATATCATGTGTTTCAGGATGAAGCCCATATTGAACGCTTTTATAATTTTTACCAGAAAAATTAACTTTTGAACCATGAGTTAAGTGACCACCATGATCAAGGCTCATTCCAAGTATAGTGTCATTCGGCTCTAATAATGCCAAATAAGCTGCAGCATTTGCAGATGAGCCTGAATGGGGCTGAACATTTGCATAATCTGCTTTATAAAGTTGTTTCGCTCTGTTTATAGCTAGATTTTCAGCAATATCAACATTTTCACAACCACCATAGTATCTTTTTGATGGATATCCTTCAGCATATTTATTTGTCAATAAAGATCCTTGTGCCTCAAGAATTCTTTTTGACGCATAATTTTCAGATGCTATTAATTCAATATGATCCTCTTGTCTGTGTGCTTCATATTCAAAAGATGTCCATAATTCTGAGTCATAATCTTTTATAGACTCTTTATTAGCAAAAATATTATCGCTTTTTGACGACTTTTCAATTTTTGTAGTAAAGATATTATAGTTACTTGATTGTTTCATAATTTTTTTAATAATATTAATATAATTAATGTAATTTTATATTATCTATGGCTTTTTGTGCACAAAAGGTTTTCTTCTTTTTGGACAACAACTTTTACAAATTTTACATTCTAGTCCATAGCATGATCTTGCCGTACAGTATTGTCGGCCCCAAAATATAATTTGTAAATGTAGTTTATTCCAAGATTCTTTTGGAAATATTTTTTTTAGATCTTCTTCTGTTTTTTTAACATTTTTACCATTTGTTAGTCCCCATCTTTGTGCAAGCCTATGAATATGAGTATCTACAGCAAAGGCTGGAATTCCAAAACCCTGACTCATAACAACAGAAGCAGTCTTATGTCCAACGCCTGGTAAGTTCTCAAGATCAGAAAAATTATTTGGAACCTCACAGTTAAATTTTTTAACTAAAATCTTTGAAAGTTTAGAAATAGCTTTAGACTTTTGGGGACCTAATCCACAAGGCTTGATAATTTTGTAGATTTTATTTACTGAAATCTTTGACATTGATAAAGGATCTGAAGCAACTGAAAAAAGACTTGGAGTTATTTGATTCACTCTTTCGTCAGTACATTGTGCTGATAAAAGAACAGCAATAAGTAATGTAAAATTATCTTCATGATCTAGGGGAACTGGTATTTCTGGATAAGTTTTGTCCAGGATTTTTATAATTTCAATAGCTCTTTCAGATTTATTCATAGTAATAAATGTAGCATAATATTTTCAACGCTATGAATACACATAAATTAAAACAAAATTTATTAAAACTCAAAGACCTTTTCCTAGATGAAACAGAAGAGAATAAAAAAATGCTTGATACATATATAAGTTATGCAGAGGGAAATGCAAGTGAAAAAGATATGCACGAGGCTAATGCACAATTAAAAGAAATATTTAAGAGCTTAGGATTAGGTATCTTGGTTGTTTTGCCGTTCAGTCCTATATCAATACCTTATGTTTTGAAAAAGGCAAAAGAGTTAGAAATTGACTTGATACCTGAGTGGTATAAAACTTTAAGTAAGGATGAAGATAGACTAGAATAGTTAGGCTTCTATTGGAGAAATTATGAAAAATGTAGTAATTGTTGATAGCGTAAGAACTGGACTAGCTAAATCACATAGAGGTGGTTTTAATATGACTAGACCAGATGAAATGCTTGCACATATTATCGATGCGATGCTTGATAGAAACCCAAATTTACCACCTGAAGAAGTTGAGGATATTATTATGGGTTGTGGAAATCCTGAGGGGGCTCAAGGTCATAACGTTGGAAGAAATGCTGCAGTCTTATCCAAGCTTCCAATTTCAACAGGTGGGACAACTATTAATAGATATTGTTCATCAGGCCTTCAATCAATTTCAATGGCAGCTGGGCAAATAATGGCAGGTTCCTATGACACGATTATTGCTGGTGGAGCTGAAACAATTTCAATGATGAATATGAATATGGATAATTTTGTTAACGAGAGATTGGCTGAGGAATCTCCGGGTATATATTTTCCTATGGGAATGACGGCAGAGGTAGTTGCAAAAAGATATGAAATATCTAGAGAAACTCAAGACGAATATGCATATGAAAGTCAAATGAGAACAGCTGCCGCTCAACAATCTGGTGGCTATGATGATGAAATAATACCAATGAATACAAAGATGTTATTAACAAATAAAGAAACAGGTGAATCAAAAGAAATCGATTACACAGTTGATAAAGATGAATGCAATAGACCTGAGACAACTCTTGAGGGACTTTCATCACTTAAACCAGTATTTGATCCTGAAAATGGTTCTGTAACTGCTGGAAATTCTTCACAATTGTCAGATGGTGCGTCTGTTACTTTAGTCATGTCAGAAGATAAAGCTTTGGAGCTTGGTTTGAAACCTTTGGCTTATTTTAGAGGTTTTACAACAATGGGTTGTGAGCCAGATGAAATGGGAATTGGACCTGTATATTCTGTTCCAAAACTTCTTAAAAATTATAATATGGGAATTGAAGATATTGATATTTGGGAGCTAAATGAAGCCTTTGCAGTTCAAGTAGTTTATTGCAGGGATAAACTTGGAATTCCTATGGATAAATTAAATCTTGATGGCGGTTCAATATCAATTGGTCACCCTTTTGGTATGACTGGATCTAGGCAAGTTGGACATTTAACCAGGCAACTTAAAAATCTAGATAAACAGTTTGGTGTTGTAACCATGTGTATTGGTGGTGGCATGGGCGCTAGTGGATTATTTGAAAGATACCCTTCTTGATATCAGAATTATCAATTTTAGATTGCTTCCAACACCTAGTTGATAAAAAGACAGATAAACTATTGGTAGTTGGCTCAGGTGATGATGCAGCAGTAATTAAAGCTCAAGATAAAGATTTAGTTCATTCAGTCGATATTTCAAAAATTAACACTCATTTTCCCAAAGATAGCAGCCCAGAGGACATAGCATATAGATCTATTGCGGTTGCTTTGAGTGATCTAGCAGCAATGGGAGCTTACCCATCATTTATATCAATTGGACTAACATCAAATAGCTCTGACTTGGACTGGTATAAGAAATTTACCTCTGGTGTAGAAAAAATTTTAAATGAGTATGAGATACAGTTAGTAGGTGGTGATGTTACAAATGGTGAAGTGAGTGTATGTGTTAACGTTTTTGGCTATGCTTATGAAAAAAATATTTTGAGGTCAACTGCAGAAATTGGAGATCTAATTTTTATTACTGGGCCATTAGGCGAGGGACGACAAGGGTTATCTGATTGGAATAAAAAAGAGAAATCAGAATATGTTAAAAAATTTTTTAAACCTGTAATTCAATTTAAAAAAAGTAAATATATTTCAAAATATGCCTCAAGCTGCATTGATATATCAGATGGGCTAATAAAAGACTTAGGAAGCATATGTAAAAAATCTGGTGTTGGAGCAGAAATTATCTTTGAAAAAGTACCAATAACAAATGATATTAATGACTTATCTTATGGAGATGACTATAAGCTTTGCTATACTTGTTCTCCTAAGAACATAGACAATAAATTCATAATACAAGATCACCTTATTGGAAAAATTACATCAAAAAAAGGAATCATACTGATAAAAGAAAATTTAGTATTCGATTTTAAAAAAAATGGATGGGATTCATTTGCGTAGGAAGATTGGCATTATTGGAGGAGGTATTACTGGCTTAATTGTTGGTATATTTCTTGCGAAAGAAGGTTTTAAGGTAACAATATATGAAAAAAATAAATTGTTAGCTCAAACAAGTTCTAAGACAACCAAACTTCTTCATGGTGGATTAAGGTATCTTGAAAATCTCCATTTTAATGAAGTAAAAAATGGGCTTAATGATAGATTTTGGTGGCTAGAAAATTTTCCTAAACATACATCAAAACTAAAAATATCTATTCCTTTTAAAAGTATCTATTCAATAGCCTTCTTGAAGTCATTTCTTGGAATTAAGTTATATGAAATACTTGCTGGATCAAAAAATATAGGTAGCAGTAATATTCTAAAGCTGCATAAAGATGATGTATCTATATTAAAAAATGAATATAACACCATGCTTTCTTTTTTTGATGGAAGTATGGATGACATCTCGCTAGGTAGTGAATTAATTCAGTCAGCTAGAGATTTAAATATAGATTTGTTGGAAAATACTGAAGTTACTGATTTTGAAAGAAATGGAATTATTGATGGATGTAAATTTGACAAAATAATATTAGCGGTAGGTCCATGGTCAAAAATACTACTCGAACAAAATAATATAGAAAGTCAAAGAGATATAGATTTTATTAAAGGTAGCCATTTGATAATTGATAGAAAAATTACCTCAGGCTTAATGTTTTCAAGTATATGTAAGTCTCGATATATTTTTGCCTTGCCATACAACGGAGCAACGTTGTTAGGTACAACTGAAGAAAAAGTAAAACATCCCGATGATGCAAAGATAAGTAGAATTGAAATAGACTATCTAATTGATAGCTTCAATCAGATTTTAAAAAAGCCTATTTCGGTCTCTGAAATAATTAGTTCATATTCTGGAGTAAGACCACTAATTAAATCCAATGATAACTATCATAAGTCTTCAAGAGATTTTTACATTCAAGAAAATAAATCTCTTTTAACCATTTTTGGAGGCAAATGGACAACTTCACCTTCAATTGCAAGAAAAATTGTTACAATGATTTAAGATGCAAAAGTTTCCAAATCTAAAAAACCCAAACCATTTTTTGGCAACTCTTGGGGGCATAGGGTTATCGCCTTTAGCTCCTGGAACAGCTGGCACTATTTTTGGGTGGATAATTTTTATTATCTTATCTCATTATATTGGTATGTATATCATCATTCTTTCAGCTGGTGCATTAGTTTTAGCTATTGCGATCTGTGAAGATGCATCAAAAGATTTAATTGAAAAAGATCACAAATCTATTGTTATTGATGAACTTGTTGGCATATGGCTTGCAATGATTCCAGTTCTTTTTATTGCATCAACTCAATATGAAAGAAGTTTATATGCTTTTTTAGCACTGATTTTTTTTAGGGTATTCGACATTTTTAAGCCATATCCAATTTCATATATTGATAAAAATTTGAAGAATGGTTTTGGTATTGTTTTGGATGATTTAGTAGCAGGAATTTATGCAGTAATTTTTACTACATCGATAACACTTTACTTAATTTAGATTTAATACTTTCTATATCAAGCCCAGCCTCAATTAACATTTCTTCCCTTGACGCGTGTTCAATAAACTTATCAGGTATGCCAAAAAGAATAGATTTAATATTTAGATTTTCTTTTGATGCAAACTCTTGAACTGCGCTTCCAGCTCCACCCATGACCGAACCATCTTCAATTGAAATAAATACTTCAGCTTTATTAAAAAGTTTTTTTAGAATTTTTTCATCTAAAGGTTTTACAAAACGCATATCAACTAAAGTAGCTTTTAAATCTTTCGATATTTCAGTTGCATCTTTTAAAAGAGTTCCAAAGTTCAAGATAACAACCTTTGAGTTTTTATCTCTAATAACATTCGCTTCTCCTATTTTGTATGGCTTGAGGTCTTTTACAATCTTACTATTTGGTCCAGCACCTCTTGGATACCTTACAGAAGCTGGCCCTTTATGTAAGTATGCAGTTGTTAGCAATTTTCTGGTTTCATTTTCATCAGATGGTGTACAGATCAACATATTTGGAATGCATCTTAAATAAGCAATATCATAGTTTCCAGAATGGGTTGGACCGTCCTCACCAACAAGACCAGATCTGTCTAAGGCGAAAGTAACATCAAGATTTTGAACCGCTACATCATGTATTAACTGATCATATCCTCTTTGTAAAAACGTTGAGTAGATAGCAACAACTGGTTTTTTCTTTTCTACAGATAATCCTGCTGCAAATGTAATAGAATGTTGTTCTGCTATTGCAACATCAAAGTATCTATCTGGAAATTTTTTACTAAATTCAACAAGACCTGAACCTTCTCTCATAGCAGGAGTTATGCCGATAAGACTTTCATCACTTCCAGCCATATCAATAATCCATTCACCAAAAATATCCTGATATTTTTTTTGTTTAATTTTTTTATCTTTTATTGAATTTATTTTACCTATTGCATGAAAACCTATTCGGTCAGCTTCAGCAGAATCAAGTCCTGCCCCTTTTTTTGTAATTACATGTAAAAATTGAGGACCTTCAAAATCTTTTAAGTTTGAAATAACATCATTCAATTGCTTTAAATTATGACCATCAATTGGACCTATATAATTTAATCCTAACTCTTCAAAAATAGTTCCAGGTGCAACCATTGCTTTCATTTGAGTTTCTACTTTTCTAGCAAGATGATAAGCTTGAGGTAAAGGTTTTAGAAAGCTAGCACCGCTTTTTTTTATTCCTTTATAGGTTTTTGAAGCCCATATTCTTGAAAAGTAATTAGATAAGCCACCTACGTTTTCAGATATTGACATATCATTGTCATTCAAAACAATTAAGACATTAGGTTTTAGATGACCGATATGACCCAACGCTTCAAAAGCCATTCCAGCTGTCATTGCTCCATCACCAATAACAGCAACATGTTTTTTATCTGGATTAGATTCTTTAGATCCAATCGCCATTCCAACAAGGGCACTTAACGATGTGCTTGAGTGACCAACACCAAATACATCATATTCACTTTCAGATCTAGATGGGAAGGGCGCAAGCCCATCTTTTTTCCTGATAGTTTGAATTTTATCTTTTCTGCCAGAAAGAATTTTATGAGGATATGCTTGATGTCCAACATCCCAAATAAGATTATCGTAAGGCGTATTATAGATATAATGCAATATTATCGTTAGTTCAATAACTCCGAGTCCACCGCCTAGATGCCCACCACTTTGGCCAACGGAATACAACAAAAATTCTCTCAGTTCATCTGCAAGAGTTTTAAGTTCATTAATAGAGAAAGATCTTAAATCATTTGGATAATTAACCTGATCTAGTAGAGGTGTTAAAGGTTTTTCAACAGGTATTTCTTTGAAGATCTTCAATTAATTTTCTCTTAACGAAATATATTTTGCTAATTCTATCAGCAAATCTTTATCTTTTGATTCAATATTTTGTAAATCACTAATTGCAGATTCCATAAGTTTTTTTGACTCTTTTTTAGATTCATCAATGCCAAGAACACTTACGTATGTAGATTTACAATTTTTGAGATCTGATTGAATATCCTTTCCAAGAATTTCTTCACTTGAGATTGCTTCTAAAATATCATCAGTTATTTGAAAAGCTAAGCCGATTTTTTTACCGAAAGATTTGAAAGAATTAATTTCATTATTATTTTCATTTGAAATTTGACCAAGCATAACAGAGCACTGTATGAGTTTACCTGTTTTTAATTGGTGTATATTTTCAATAGAATGTTTGTCAATTTTTTTTGTTTCTGCATTTATATCAAGATGTTGTCCGTATACCATACCGTTTTTTCCACAAGCCTTACTGATCATTTTGATGGCTTCAATCTTATCTTTATCTTTAATGCTACTATCGTTACAAATAATTTCATAAGCAAGAGTTTGAAGTGCATCACCCGCAAGTATTGCATTTGCTTCCCCAAATTTAATATGATTTGATTTCTTCCCTCTTCTTAAGTCATCATCATCCATTGCTGGTAAGTCGTCATGAATAAGAGAATATGTATGAATCAACTCTATAGCTGAAGCAAATGTAATTAAACTAGATTTAGAAATATTTTTATTTATTTTTCCAGAAGCAACTATTAAACCAGCTCTTATCATTTTGCTTTCTCCTAGCACAGAATAGGACATAGCCTTCTCAATAAGATTTGAGTTACCAATTATTTTTTTTACGTTCTTAGAAACCTGATCTCTTGTATGAGATAGAAATGCTTCTAACACAACAGTTATGAATTATTAATTTTGGATGCAGAACCATCATCAAGAAGTTTTTTAATTTTTAATTCTGCACTTTGAAGTTGTTTTTGACATTCTTTTACCAGATTAATTCCTTTTTCAAATGATTTGACCGAATCCTCTAAATTTATATTTTCATCCTCTAATTTCTCCACTATAGATTCAAGTTCCTTTAGTGATGATTCAAAATCTATTTTTTTCTCTTCTTTAGCCATTATTTATTGTATGTCATTAACAACCGTTTTGAAGTATTTATTGTATTCATTTCTTAACGCATAAGGCAGTGAGAGAATTGCTGGAGTTAAAATCAATGTCATAAAGGTGCTAAAACTAAGTCCCCAAACAATAGAAACTGCAAGGTTTGACCACCAATCCACAACTCTACTACCAATGACGATATCTCTTGAAATTATATCTATGCTTATTCCCATTGCTAATGGGAGCAACCCAAAAATAGTTGTAAGAGAGGTTAGAATAATTGGTCTTAATCTTTGCTTACATGCATTAATAATATGAATAGAATATTCAATTTGAGGTGATTCTTCTCTCAATTTGTTAAAAGTGTCAATCAATACAATATTGTTATTAACAACAATTCCAGCAAGAGTAACTATTGAAATACCAGTCATAGTAGTACTGAAGGACTTACCTGTTATTAAAAGTCCTAGTAGGACTCCAACAAATGAAATAGTAACTGCAGATAAAATAATAAAAGATTGATAAAAACTGTTAAATTGAGTTATTAACATAAGCAACATCATAAATACTGCCATTACTCCTGCGACAACAATAAATCTATTAACATCTTCAGTTTCTTCGGCCATGCCACTAAACTGATAAGTAATTGCAGGATCAAAATTAGTTGAGGTTAACCACTTATCAAGTTCATTAATTTTTTGTGAAACCTTTGATTCGTCTTGTGTTCCTGCACCAATTTCTTGGAAATATTTACCATTTTTACGATTAACAGTTTGACGATTTTCTTTTGGTACAACTTGAATGAAGGAGCTCACTGGAACAGTTCCTTGCCGAGTAACCACATTTAAATCTCTAATGCCTGTTATTGTTCTATCTGAATCAGGAAATCTTGCTCTTATTTCAACTTCGTCTTTGGCATCATCTGGTCGATATTCTCCAACTTTAAATCCAGATGTAAGCATTTGTACCAAAGCACCAACATCAGAAACACTTACTCCTAACTGCGCAGCTTTTTGCTTATCAACCTCTACGCTCCATTCAACAGATGGATATGCTTTTGATGAGAAAATATTATTTAAGCCACTCATGTTATTACGCATATAATTTTCAATGATAGTGACCGCATCGTTAACTTGTTCTTCTGTATCTCCATAAATATCAAGCTCAATAGGAGAATCAAATGATGGTCCACCTTCATCAGCCTCTATCTCAACATTAATACCTGGCATATCTCTTGTAGATTCCTTAAGAAGGTCCATAATTTCGAACCCACTTATTTTTGTTTGAGATGGTTCTAGTGTTTCAACAAATCCACCACCAATCCTATCTGCACCGGATTCCCACCAATTTGTTCCAGACCTAAGGTATACATTTTTTATACCTTGAACTTCTAAAAATCTTGACTCAACCTCTTCAATTATCTCTTTTGTTTCAAGCGCTGAAAAATTTCCTCTTGCTTTTACAGTTACATTAGCTTGTATTGGATCAACTATTGCAAAATAGATTGTTCCCATTCCTGAAATAGAGTAACTCAAGATTATTACTAATAGAAGCGAGACAACAGCAGCAACAGTTTCAACAGGATTCTTTACAAATTTCTTAATATATTTTCCATACCAATCTGTAAGTTTTACAAATACTGACGTATGGCTATCTTCGCCATTTAGTGCAGAATCTTTTTGTCCAAAATAAGCTCCCAAAACAGGTATAACTATTAAAGAGTAGAATAATGAAGCTGAAAGTACAAAAAAAATAGTTATTGGAAGGTATTTCATAAATTGGCCGGTAAAGCCTGGCCAAAACATCATCGGAATGAATGCAGCAAGCGTTGTGCCTGTTGATGCAATTATTGGATAAAACATTCTTTTTGATGCAAGTGTATAACCCTCAACACGAGACAGACCTTCTGCAATTTTTTTATCAGCATACTCCGTAATAACTATCGAGCCATCTATCAGCATACCCATTCCTAGGAGAAGCCCCATCATCACAAGGAAATTAACTTCCATGTTTAGACTATATAAAATTAAATAAGTCATTAAAAAACAGAAGGGTATTGAAAGCCCAACTAACATAGATACTCTTGTACCCATACTCGCTATAACAAGCACCATTATCAATACCACTGCTGCTATAATATTTCCATTTAATTCTTTAACCATTAGACTTGCATAAATCGTATCGTCATTGGTGATCTGAATATCTAAATTTTTTGGAAGAGTATTTTCAAAATCTGATAGTACCTCTCTTATAGCATTAGATGCATCAATTGCATTAGCACTTTCACGAAGCGAAATCTCAAGTGTCACCGCATCTTGCCCATTAACTCTTGCGTAGGATGTAAAATCTTTAAAGGTTCTTTTAATAACAGCAATATCACCAAGAGTAACAATTGCGTCATTTGTGACTTTTACAGGAATTTCATACACATCCTTAGCTGATTCAATAATACTCGGTACTTCTATGTTGAAACTTCCTCTCCCTGTATCTTGCTTTCCACCAGGAATAATTAAATTATTATTAGAAACTGAGTAGTAAATATCTGAGAGAGTTACACCATAAGATTCCATTTTTGCTTTATCAATAACTCCTTCAAGGACCTCCTCAGGTGCACCTGAAGTCCTTACCTCGAGTATTTGCTCTATTGGCTCAATTAAATCTTTAAGCTCTCTGGCATAGAAAACTTTTTGTCTTACTGAACTGCCCCCTACAATACTTATATTCATTACAGGAAAGCTTGATTCAGTATATTCTTGTATTTGGGGATCTTCTGCTTCAAGGGGTAGTTGATATTTGATTTCTTCAACACCTTGCTTTACATCTACCAAAGCCTTATCCATTTCAAAACCAACCTCAAATTCAAGAAATACTCTTGCGTAGCTTAAAGAACTGGTTGACCTGATACTTTTAACCCCAGTTATAGTTTTTAATCTATTTTCAAGTGGCCTTGCTATTAATCTTGAGGTATCACTTGGTGATGCTCCGTCAAGGAATACAGATACTGTTATAAAAGGTAACTGAACGTTTGGAGAGGCTGCAATTGGGATCTCCTGTCTCGCATAAGTTCCAGCTATTATTACCATAAAAGCAATCAGCAAGGTTGTTTTTGCTTTTTTTATTGCAAAGTCAATTATTTTAATCATATACGATTTGTAATAACTTCTTGACCATCTTCTACAAACCCTTGACCTTGTATAATTATCTCAACTTGTTCTGGAATACCTGTTACCCATAAACCTTCTTCAGAATCTTCTAAAATAATAATTTCAACAAATTTTGCTAAATTATCTTTTTCAATTATTCGTATTCCTAATTTTCCTTCATCATTTAAGAGCAATATCGATGGAGATATTTTATGAGCTTTTACTTTATCTATTTCAATCGACATATTGGCAGTCAAACCATCTTTTATAAAACCATCAGGATTTTTAATCATTGAGCCAACTCTAAATGTTCTTGTGTTTGGAGATGCACTTTTAGAAACGAAAGTTAAATTACCTGATATTCTTTGTCCAGTTACTAATTCAAGATTAACTTTCTGATCGATACGAACTTTATTAATATCATATTCAGGAACACCAGCAAAAAAAGTAATGGGATCAAGCTTTATTATTGTGGCACATACTTGTCCTCTTTCAAGAAAATTTCCTGGTTTAGTTATTTTTTCAATAAAACCTGAGAAAGGAGCTTTGACTTCTGTTCTATTTAGCTCAACAACTCCTAAACTGCACAATACTTCATCTTTTTCTATAAATTTTCCTTGAATAGCACCAATTTTTACAACTTCTCCTGATGTTTTTGCCTTAACATCTACTTTTGTCTCAGAGTATGAAGTTGCCTTGAGCTTAATTAATGGTTGATATTCAGTTGCTTTACTTAAATTAGTCTGAACACTAAATAAATCCGAGGTTTCTTTTTTAACATTAATATTTTCATTTTTAAAAAAACCTGAAATCATCCATAAAGTAATTGGTATAAGTATAATTAGAGATATTCTTATATTTTTGGTTAATTTCATACTATTAAGATATAACTTGAATCAATAATGATAATGTTTGATGTTTTAAACTTTATGTTTCTTTCTCAACTCCTCAAATAAACTTTTGTTAAAAGGTTTTCGAGTTCTGAGATTGGTATTATCTTTAATTTCAAATTTTTTTCCATTAAAAGCTTCATTCTTTAAAGCATTAAATATTTTTTTAAATGCATTAAAATTCTGACTGGAGTCTTTTTCATTCAAGTTGTTCCAGCCAACTTTTTTGCCTGCAAAATAAACAATCGGATGAGACCAATTAATTTCAGCTCTTGGTTGATATGATTTTCTTGCTTCGATATAAGCTTCTTCAACTGTTGGAAAACCATCCATTTTATTAATATCTGAACATGCTTTCATAATATCTGTGAGAGTAGGTAAATATGATTGAGATCTTATTACATTTTCCGCAGCTTCAAGAAGCACTTCTGGAACTTCATTTCTTAAAGATATAGCCCAAAGCTTTTTTCCCTCTTTAAGTTTATCGTCAGTGCCGAATACTTTATAAAATTGATAGTGATAGGCAAGCTCAAGCTTCAAGAACAAAGATTCAATCGAACTTATAAATTCTTCTTTAGTCGAGGTTGATTTCTTTTGCCCAAGTGGTGTCATTTTTTCTTGTTTTGAAGTCCTGTGAATATTTTCCTGGTTCAGAATATTTTTTAATTTCTTCATTATCTCCTTTTTCGCCAATCACAATGTGACGCCTTTTAACATGGTCAATAAATTTTGAATTCCATGTTGTGAACGCAGAGCCTTTATCTTTCCAGTATAAGATGAACTCTTTTAGATATTTTAACGCAGAATCTTTGTTTATTTCTGATAAGTTAAGAATATCAAACACATCTTCATCAGGATACCAGTTTTCATCAATTATATGAGGCATAACTTTTTTTGAATTACTTTCTTTAGCCCATTCTCGTCTAATAAATTCAATAAATGTTGAGTTCCAATTATTCCTTTTTTGACCTCTCTCAATCCAATATATTTTAAATTCTTTGAGCTTAAGTTTTAAAAATTCTTGATTTATATTAGTCATTTCTAGAATTTCAATTGCTTCTGAAGAAGGACTCCATTCATTAATTAACTTAGATGATTCTTGGCTTACGCTTGGCTTTCTTAGTTCATAAATTTCTTTTTTTATATTTTTTTCAAATTTTATTAGTCCAAAATTGATTAAGGTATTTACAGAATTTTCAATTGTTTCCTTATTTAAAAAACTTAAATTTTTTTTTATAGATTCCAATAGACCATGCAATGATGAGATGTCATCAAGCTTTCCACTATTATATTGACTTAATATGACTGCGCATTCTAGTCCAAGTGTCTCTGCGACGTCAGAAGAAAAGGATAAATTATTCTCAATTTTCAATTATATTATTTTCCTCTTTTTAATTTTATTGTGTCATTTAACTTTTGCAGACACATTACTGTGTCCTCCCAACCCATACATGCATCAGTAATACTTTGGCCATAATTTAATTTTTCAGTTATTTTCTGATTTCCTTCGTTTAGATGACTTTCAATCATTACACCTTTAATATTATTATTTCCCTCAGTAATCTGTTGACAAATTGATTCAATTACTGGAATTTGTTGTTTAAACTTTTTTTGACTATTTCCATGACTAGCATCAATCATTATAGATTCATTCACTTCGGCTTCTTTTAGGGCAGTCAGCGTTTGTTCAACTGATTCCTTGTCAAAATTTGGTACTTTACCACCTCTAAGGATTATATGAGTATCGTTATTTCCAGCTGTCTTAAGCATTGCTATATCAGCCTCTTTTGTTGCACCAAGGAAAACATGAGAGTGATTTGCAGCTTGAATTCCATCAATAGCGGCTTTTAGACCACCATTAGTGGCATTTTTTATACCAATAGGACACGAAAGCCCAGATGCAAGTTCTCTGTGAATTTGACTCTCAGCAGTTCTTGCACCAATTGCGCCCCATGAAATTATGTCAGTGACATACTGCGGAGAAATAGGATCAAGAAACTCAGTTCCAGCTGGCAGTCCAAGATCCGCAATATCAATTAATAATTTTCTTGCCATTTCAACACCTTTTGCAATGTTGTATGTTTCATTTATGTCCGGATCATTAATTAAACCTTTCCAACCTACAGTTGTTCTTGGTTTCTCAAAATAAACTCTCATAATAACTAAGAGGTTCTCATTATATTTTTTATTTTCATTTGAGAGCATCTCTGCATATTCAATAGCACTTTTGGGATCATGAATTGAACATGGACCAACGATTACAAATAACCGGTCATCTTTGTTATGCAAGATTTGACTTATTTCATTTCTAGTTCCATAAACAAGTTTAGAAATTTCATCATTAATTGGGTATTTATTTACCAGTTCATAAGGCGCAGGAACTTTTTTTCTATCTATAATTCTTGTGTTATCTGTTGAATAATTCATATTTTTATATTTTATAACTTCAAATAAAGAAATGGAGCCATATTATTAAATTAATATGCACCTTTGAAAACCATTTTTATAATCTTATTTTTTTAATAAATTTGTAATAAATATCAAGTTTTTAAGGAAATACACCATATATTGTATTAAAATACCTGAAACTTACGCTATGTAGTGTTTATATATGCAAAATAATAGTCTTGCACAACTTCAAATTCCTTTGGTGATTGGAAATCACATAGAAAAATTACCCGAAGATCTTTTTATCCCACCCAACGCACTTGAAGTAATTTTAGAATCATTTTCAGGACCACTGGATCTTCTCCTATACTTAATCAAAAAAGAAGACATAGATATTCTTGATTTGGATGTTTCAAAAATTACCGATCAATATTTGGAGTATATAGAGTTGATGGATTCTCTTAAATTTGAATTAGCAGCTGATTATTTAGTTATGGCTGCAACTCTCGCAGAGATTAAATCAAAATTAATGTTGCCAAAAGAATCTTTTGAGGATGAAGAGGATGATCCACGGATAGCTTTAATAAAAAGACTTCAGGAATACAAAAAATATAAATTTGTTTCAGAAAAAATTGCAGTTTTGCCAAGAATCGATAGAGACTTCTTTTTAGTTTCTGCAAAACTTCCAAAATTGGACGATTGTTTAATAGAAGAATGTATTGTAACAGTGGAGGATATATTTTCCTCAATCAACGAAGTTGTAAATAGACCCAACTATAAAATCAGTCATCTAATTGATTACGAAGAACTATCAACAAAAGAAAGAATACAAATACTTATAAATTTATTAAAAAAAACAACACTCATGAGCTTTTCTCAGACCTTAAGGAAGCCAGAAGGTAAGAAAGGAGTTGTTGTAACGCTACTTGCTTCATTGGAGCTAGCAAAAGATGGGTGTGTTGAATTAATTCAAAATAATAGCGATGAACTTTTTATAAAATCAATTAGGAGTATTTAAATTGAATAATATTGTAATTAATTCTGTTGAGGCACTTCTATTTGGTTCTGGCCGACCCATGAGATTATCAGAAATAAAAAATATTATTGGAAATTCAGGGCTAATAATTGAGTTAAGTGAAATTAAAAAATCTATCAATGAGTTAGAGGTTAGATATGAGGGCACATCTTTAGAGATCAAAGAGGTTGCTTCTGGTTTTAGACTTCAAATAAAGGAAGTTCATAGTAAAAGTTTAAGCCTAATGTGGAATGAAAAAGCTCCAAGGACTTCAAAAGCTTTGATGGAGACTATTTCAATAATTGCTTATAAACAACCTGTTACAAGAGGTGACATCGAAGATATACGAGGCATAACCGTAAGTACTAGAATAATAAGATCATTATTAGAAAGGAATTGGATTAAAGTGTCTGGCTACAAAGATGTTCCTGGAAGACCTGCCCTGTATGTTACAACCAAAGAATTTTTAAATGATTTAAATCTTAAAAATATTTCTGAGTTACCTGAATTACCAACATTAAAGGAAACTGAAGAGGAAGATCTATTATCAAAAGCTGTTTAATTATTAGATGGCTATAAGACTTCAAAAATTTCTAGCTCAATCTGGGGTAGGATCAAGAAGATTTTGTGAAGAATTAATAAAATCAAAAAAAGTTAAAGTTAATGGAAAACAAGCAATTATTGGAACTTCTATTGAAAAAAATGATGTGATTGAATTTGACGGAAAGGTTATTTCTCATACTGAGTCAGATACAAAATTATTAATACTCAATAAACCGGAGGGAGTTTTATCTTCAAATAAAAAAGAAAAAGATATACCAATAATTTTTGATTTTTTACCAAAAGATAATACCAAAATAAGATGGATATCAGTTGGAAGGCTAGACATAAATTCATCCGGATTAATGCTTTTTACAAACGACGGAAATTTTGCAAATTATTGCATGCATCCATCATCTATGATCGATAGAGAGTATCTTGTTAGAGCAAGGGGAGATTTTACAAAAGAAAAAAAACAAAAAATGTTAACAGGAATACATATAGATGGAGTTAAATATAAATTTACAGATATTGTTGAAGGTGAGAAGCAATCATCGAATCAATGGTTTTCTGTATGTTTAATGTCTGGAAAAAATAAAGAGGTAAGGAAAATTTTTAATTCAGTAGGACTCGAGATAAGCAGATTAAAAAGAACAAGGTTTGGACCCATATTTTTGCCTTCAAAATTAGCAAAAGGTAAATATATAGAATTATCAAATAAAGAGATAGATTCAATAAAAAACTATGGAGTATAAAAGAGCACATAAATTTTTATATGACAGATCAGTTGAAAAAGGTTTTACTAATCTTGCAGATCATATAAAAAGAGTTGGACCATTAAAAATTACAGTTTCAAATTTGGACTTTGTTACTCATCTCTCAAAAATTATTGTTGGTCAGCAACTTTCTGTTCAATCTGCTGCAGCAATATGGAAAAGAACAGATAAGATATTAAAAAAAAATAATTATAAAAAAGAAAATACAAAACTTAATGAAAAGTTTAAGACTGCTGGCCTATCGAGACAAAAGATTGGATACTTAAATGGAATCATCTTTAACAAAGAGCTTATAAAAATTTCAAAAACAGAATTAAAAAAAATGTCACAACATGAGTATTACGAATTTTTAATTAAGATTAAAGGTATCGGACCATGGTCTATCGAAATGTCGAGAATCTTCTTCATTGGAGACCCAGATGTTTTTTCTATACTAGATTTGGGTTTGAAGAACGCACATCTAAAAATGTTTAATATCAAAAAATATAGCGAATCATTTTATAAAAATTTTAGTCCTTATAGAAGTTATATGTGTTTATTCTTATGGAGAGTTCTTGAAGATGAAAATGTCATTATTTAGAAGTTAAATCGTCTCCATATTCTATATAGATTTTGTTTGATGAAGAGCTTTCATCAGACAGCATCCATAAATAGTAATCAATTAAATCCACAGGTTGTTTAATAATTTTATGATTTTCAGCAGGGTATGCAAGAGATCTTAATTTTGATCTAGTTGCTTTAGGATTAAAATTAAACACTTTTATGCTTGATACTGACTCTACTTCATCAGATATTATTTCAGATAATGCATTCAAACCCGCTTTAGATACCGAATAAGCACCCCAGAAAGCTTTTGCTTTTTTGGCTACACTTGATGAAGTGAAGATAATTCTTGGATTTATGCTTTCTTTAAGTAACGGCAACAAATTTTTTGCCATAAGAAATGTACTTGTTAGATTTACTTTAAGAATTTTTTCCCAAGTTGTTTGATCATAACTTTCAATATCAGACATTTTCCCAAGGATAGCAGCGTTAAATATTACTGCATCTAAGTTTGCATAATTTTCTTGAACAATCTTGCTCATTTTAGAAGCATTTTCTTCATTTAACTTTTCTAAGTCACATTTCAAAATTAGCGGATCAGTTTTATCTTTTTTAATCATCTCATCATACATAGCATCTAACTCAGCTTCATTTTTTGAGAGCATTATAATATTTGCACCATAACTGCTAAGACATTCTGTAAGTATCTTACCAATGCCACTCGTAACTCCTGTAATTAGTATATTTTTCTTATTTAAATAATTTTTGACCATTTATAGTTATTATAAATTTATATGAGAATATATTTCTGAAACTTTTTTTACGAATGGGTAATTAAATTTTTTAAGCGTCTTTTCATCGAGTGAGTAGCCGTATAAGCATCCCAAAATTTTTGTTCCTGCTTTAATTCCAGCTGTCAAATCATTAATATGATCTCCCAAATAAATAGTATTAGTTGGATTAATATTAAGTTTTTTACATGCCATTAAAATACCTTCAGGATCAGGCTTAGATACTCTTACGTGATCAGGGCATATAAGTACCTTAATATTATTTAATTCTGAGAATGAATCAATTATAGGATTAGCAAGTCTATAAAATTTATTGGTAACAACTCCAAATGTAATTTTATTTTCATTTAAAAAATTAATTAAAGAAGCCATTCCATCAAAAAGTTTTGAATCATTTGTCATATTTAAACTATATTCAGTTAAAAACTCTGATTTTAATAAATTAAATCGTGGATCTTTTTTGTCGGCATTAAAAAATTTTTGAATTAATTTTGATGTGCCCTCAGAAATATGTGGACGAACCTCCTCAATAGTAACTTGATCTATCTGATATTTTCTGAGCATATTATTTAATGTGTTATGGAAATCAGGCGCTGTATCAATTAAAGTGCCATCTAAATCAAATAAGATAAGTTTTGTCTTATGGCTTTTTTGCATACATTAAATAATTCACACCAAGATCATTATTAAGATTAGCACTATGTGTGATTGGATTATAAAACATGCCTTTTGTTTCAATTAGCTCAGCATTTGCATCTCTTACATATTTAGCTAATGAAGAAGGCTTTATAAATTTATTAAATTCATGCGTTCCCTTAGGTAAAAGTTTAAATATATATTCTGCACCAACTATTGCAGTAACCCATGACCTAGGATTCTTATTTATGGTGGATAGAAACAATGCTCCGCCTGGTTTTAATAGTTTAATACATGTTTTCACAAGTGAACCTGGATCAGGAACATGCTCTAACACTTCTAAACAAGTTACTATGTCGAAGTACCCACTTTTATCAATATTCAACTCTTCTGCTGTTTTTTCAAAATATTTTATGCTTTTATTATTTTTTTTTGCATGAATCTTTGCTACTTCAATGCCAGGACCAGCTGCGTCAATTCCAGTAACATCTGCACCAAAATCATACAAAGCTTCTGACAATAGTCCTCCGCCACAACCTACATCCAAAACTGTTTTATTATTTAGCTCTGTCTTTTCTTTGATGTAATTAGCTCTAAGGGGGTTTATTACGTGGAGTGGTTTAAAATCACCATCCCTATTCCACCAATCATCAGCAATTTCAGAAAATTTTTTTATTTCTTGTTCATCTATGTTTGACATATTAGTATTTTAACTCTTTAGAATTCATTAAAGAATAGATATAAAATATTAATGATAAACAAACTTTCATCATTATGAGTTTATCAAATGTATAAAAACTTGATATTTGATTTAATTGAGATATCAGAACTGTTAAGATAAATCTCACAAATTTTTTTTTACTATAAGTCGTGATTATTTCTGCATTAAAATCTACCATTGAAACTGACACTAGGTCACCAATTCATATTGATACTATTAACACATTAATTAATCTTGGTGTTGACGTAATTTTTCAAGAGGGGATCGGAGATGGCATCAATGTTAGCGATAAAGTTTTTAACAAACTTGGATTACAAAAATATTCACGCGAGGACTGTCTTAAAAAAGCTGACCTTGTCATCACTACTCAACCTTTAACAGAGGACGAACTTACATTACTAAATCCAGATTCTACATTACTTGGAACAATAGATCCTTTTAACAATCAGGATTTAATAAATGCATGCTCAAGATTAAAAATTAATTTAGTTAGTATGGAATTTATACCAAGAATTACAAGAGCCCAAAAAATGGATGTTTTAAGCTCACAGGCAAATTTAGCTGGATACGTTGCTGTCATTGAGTCAGCAAAACATTTATCAACTGCACTTCCAATGATGATGACTGCTGCCGGAACTTTAAAACCTGCAAAAGTTTTTGTAATAGGAGTTGGAGTTGCTGGACTTCAAGCAATAGCAACAGCTAAAAGACTTGGTGCTAGGGTTGAGGCATTTGATACAAGAGATGTTGTAGAAGAACAGGTTAATTCACTTGGTGCAAAGTTTGTCAAAATAGACCTTGGAGAGACTGGAGAAACTGATCAAGGTTACGCACAAGAATTAACGGAAGAACAAATTAACAAACAAAAAGAGCTTCAATCAAAAGTTTGTGAAAGATCTGATATTGTCATAACAACTGCGCAGCTATTTGGCAGACCTGCACCGTTATTAATAGATAATAAAACAATCGACAAAATGATGCCCGGAAGTGTTGTTTTCGACATGGCAGTAGAATCAGGTGGTAATGTTGAAGGTTCTGAAATTGACAGAGTGATTTTAAGAAATGGTGTCAAGATTATTGGAATATCAAATCTTGCTTCTAAAGTTTCGAGTCATGCGTCACTTGCACTTTCAAATAATTTTAATAATTGGATCACAGAGTTTTTAGATAAAGAGAATAAAACTATAAATTTTGATTTTAGTGATGAGATTTTGAACAGCAGTGTTTTAGTTCACAATGGCGAAATTATTAATGAGAGGTTTAAACAATAATGGAAATATATGTTCTTTTAGGGTTTGTTCTAATACTTTCAATCTATCTAGGTCTTGAGTTAATTTCTAAAGTTCCAAGCACTTTGCATACACCTTTAATGTCAGGTGCAAATGCTATTTCAGGAATTGCTTTGGTTGGTGCCTTAATTCTTGGGTCTGATACTAATCTTCAACAAATATTATCTTTTCTGGCAGTTACTTTTGCATCTATAAATGTTTTTGGTGGATATTTGGTAACAAACAGAATGCTAAAGATGTTTAAAAAGAAGTAATTATGAATATATTTGACAACATAGAGTCTATTCAAAATATTATTTATATATTTTCATCAATATTATTTATTTCTGGAATTAAGATGCTTGGAAAAGAAGATACTGCTGTTAAAGGAAATTTTTTATCAGCATTGGCAATGTTTATTGCAGTATCTGTAACGTTCATAAATGTGATAAACCCTTTAATTGTATTAATTGGTATCGCAATTGGAGCAACAATAGGCTCTTTAATTGCCCTTAAAGTAAAAATGACTTCTATTCCTGAAATGGTCGCACTATTTAATGGATTTGGAGGTTTGGCGACTTTCTTTATTGCATGGTCTGAGTTTAACTCAATCCCGACAAACACATTTCAATATGTATTAATAATGATTACTTCATATATTGGTGGCATTACATTTTCTGGAAGTATTATTGCTTATGGAAAGTTATCTGAGAGACTAAAAGTTGAAAAATCTTCAATAATCACGAAGCTGTTTACAACTTTGTTTTATATATCAATAATTTATTTATTTTATTCAATTGTTGTTGCAAAGATATTTATTCCAAGTTTTGATTTCTTCACTATTCTCTTAATTCTTACTTTGCTTGGAGGCATAGGATTTGTTATTCCAATTGGTGGAGGAGATATGCCGGTTGTAATTTCTTTATTAAATTCCTTCTCTGGAATTGCAGCAGCTTTTGCAGGACTTATGTTGTTAAATAATGTTTTAATTGTTGCTGGTTCATTAGTCGGAGCAAGTGGATTAATTCTCACAATCATAATGGCTAAAGCAATGAATAGGTCGATTGGTAATATTTTATTTGTTGGCTATGCATCGACGTCTTCTGGTTCAAAATCTGAGGAGACCGGAGAGGTAAAACCTATTAATGTTTCAGATGCTTATTTAATACTTGAGAATGCTAGTTCAGTCATTGTGATTCCTGGATATGGCATGGCAGTTGCTCAAGCACAACATGTTGTACGAGAGCTTGGAGAACTCCTTGAAGAAAATGGAACAGAAGTAAGATACGGAATTCATCCAGTGGCGGGCAGAATGCCAGGTCATATGAATGTTTTGTTAGCTGAAGCAAATGTTCCGTATGATGTTTTAGTTGAACCTGATGATATAAATCCATCAATGGATTCAATAGATGTTGCAATTGTCATTGGCGCTAATGATGTTGTAAATCCATCTGCAACAGAAGAACCAGGAAGTCCAATATATGGAATGCCTATAATTGAGGCACATAATGCTAGGACAGTTTTTGTTCTCAAAAGATCAATGTCATCAGGTTTCGCTGGTGTTCAAAATCCATTGTTTTTCAGAGAAAATACCAGAATGTTGTTTGGTGATGCAAAAGAGTCTATAGGCGGCCTAGTTACTGAATTTAAAGAGTAAAAACAACCTATAAATATGTTAAAATATTACCTCAAACTGGTAATTTTATTCATGTGTAAAATAGGGGCTTTTTAAGAAAAAAATGAGTGATTTCGCTAAGGAAATTATATCTGTAAACATTGAAGATGAACTTAAACAATCATATTTAAGTTATGCACTTAGTGTTATCCATGGAAGAGCACTTCCAGATATTCGTGATGGTTTAAAACCAGTTCATAGACGCATTTTATTTGCAATGTACGATTTAAAGAATTTCTATAATAGGCCATATAAAAAATCTGCAAGAGTTGTTGGTGACGTTATTGGTAAATATCATCCTCATGGTGATTCTGCTGTTTATGATGCCATGGTAAGAATGGCACAAGATTTCTCAATGAGATATCCAATTGTTGAGGGTCAAGGTAACTTTGGTTCAATTGATGGAGATCCACCTGCTGCAATGAGATATACAGAAGTACGGATGTCCAAAATAACTGATCAAATGCTTGGTGATATCGAGAAAGAAACAGTCTCATTCTCACCAAATTATGATGGTAGTGAAGATATACCAGATGTATTACCCACTAAAATACCAAACTTACTAGTAAATGGCTCTTCAGGAATTGCTGTGGGAATGGCTACAAATATTCCTCCACATAATCTTAATGAAGTTTTGAATGGGTGTATAAATTTAATTAAGAATCCGAAAATATCTATTGATGATTTAATTAAAGATATATCAGGTCCAGATTTTCCAACAGGGGGAACTATTGATGGCAAGGCTGGTATTTATGAGGCATATAAAACTGGAAGAGGAATAATTCACACAAGATCAAACACATCAGTTGAAGAAGACAAATCTGGAAAACAAAGTTTAATTATCAATGAAATACCTTTTATGGTTAATAAAGCAAAAATGCTTGAGAAAATTGCTGAACTAGTAAAAGAGAAAAAAATAGAAGGCATAACTGAAATAAGGGATGAATCAGATAAAGATGGTTTAAGAGTTGTAATCGAGGTTAGAAAAGGTGATTCAGTTGACGTTTTAGAGAATAATCTTTTTGCGCAAACTCAACTTGAACAATCATTTGGCATAAATTTCACTGTTCTATCTGAAGGACAACCCAAAGAAGTAAATCTCAAAGAAATGTTACAAGCATTTGTTAAACACAGAAAAGATATCATCACGAAAAGAACAAAATATGACTTAAGGAGAGCTAAGGATAGGGGGCATGTTGTTGAGGGCCTTATGGTTGCGATTGCAAATATTGATCAAATAATTGCAATTATCAAAAAATCAAAAGATCCAAAAATAGCTGCAAATGAATTATGTAAAAAAATATGGAAATCTGGTCCATTGGAGGCAGTGCTAAAAAAAGTTGGCAGTGATGCATGTAAGCCAAAAGGATTAAGCAAAGACCTAGGACTCAAAGGTAAAAAATATAAACTATCTGAAAATCAAGCAAAAGCAATTCTTGAATTAAGACTAGGCAGGTTAACAGGCTTAGAGCAAGATAATTTGAACAAAGAATTTTCAGAGATTGTTGAAAAGATTCTTGGACTGCAAAAAATTCTTGATGATAAGGAAACTTTAACAGATGTTTTAATTGATGAACTTCAGGACATTAAAGAAACTTTTGGAGATGAAAGAAAAACTTTAATAAATGACACAAGAAGAGGCATTACAAATGAGGATCTTATTCCAGAAGAAACAAGAGTACTAACTGTCTCCAGAAGTGGTTATGCAAAAACTCAACCTCTTGATGAATATCGAGAACAGAGGAGAGGCGGTCAAGGCAAAGCTGCGGCTTCAGTAAAAGAAGAAGATTTAATACAAAATCTTTATGTTTTAAGTAGTCATGTGCAAATATTATGTTTCACAACAAAAGGTAAAGTTTTTTGGTTAAAAGTATATGAAATACCTGTTGCCTCAAGGACATCAAAAGGAAGACCTTTAGTAAATATGCTCAATTTAGACGATGATGAAAGAGTAAGTGATATTTTGCCAGTTGAGGAATTTTCTGAAGATAAATTTGTATTCATGGCAACCAGAAAAGGCATTACAAAAAAAACTAATCTAAGTCTTTTTGCAAGAAAATGGAAATCAGGAATTAAAGCAATCAATCTTGATGATGATGATAGATTAATAGGAACCGCAATTACTGATGGTAAAAAAGAGATCCTGCTGGCTTCGTCTGCAGGAAAATTAATAAGATTTAATGAATCAAAAGTTAGATCAATGGGAAGAACTGCAAGAGGCGTCAAAGGAATGAAATTAAAAAAGGATCAGAAATTAATATCACTTAGTGTTGCTGACCCAACCAAGACTATACTTTGTGTATCAGAAAATGGATACGGTAAAAAAACTGGTCTTGACGATTTTCCAATTCATAATAGAGGCGGACAAGGAGTGATATCTATCAAAACAAGTGAGAGAAATGGAAATATGGTTGCCGCTACATTAGTTGAAAATGAAGATGGAATAATGTTGATCAGTGACAAAGGTACGATGATAAGAACAAATGTCTCTCAGGTTCCTACTCTGAGTAGAAATACTCAAGGCGTAAAAATAATTACTCCAAAAGAAGAAGAGAAACTTATAGAGTGTGTGACAATACCTCAAGAAGAAGACCAAGAATAATAAGAAATGAGAAAGTGGAACTTCTGTGCAGGACCTGCAATCATTTCAGAAGCAGTATTAGAAGAAGTAAAGTCTGAATTATTAGAATTTAAGCAAGTTGGTGCTTCCATAATGGAAATAAGCCATAGATCAAAAACATTCATGGAGGTTGCAGAACAGGCAAAGAATGATTTAATTGATATATTAAAAATTCCCAAAAATTATGATGTATTATTTCTTCAAGGTGGAGCAACGCATCAATTCTCAATGGTACCTTATAACTTTGGCCACAATAATGGGCAAGCTGACTATATTTTGTCGGGCACATGGTCAAAAAAAGCAATAGCTGAAGCATCAAAAATTACCAAGGTAAATACTATTGCTTCTTCAGAGGCAAAAAATTTTTCATATGCCCCTGATCCAAAAGATTGGAGAGTTAATCAAAATTCCGCCTACGTTCATTACTGTCCAAATGAAACTATTCAGGGTGTAGCTATACATGAACCTCCAGATATAAATAAACCCATTATTTCTGACGCTTCCTCAGTAATATTGAGCGAACCGCTTGAAGTAAATAAATTTTCATTAATTTATGCAGGAGCACAAAAGAATATTGGGCCTGCAGGACTTACCATAGTTATTATTGACAGAGATTTTATGGAACTAGGAAACCAACAAATACCAAATATTTTAAAATATTCTGAGCATTCAAGATCAAATTCAATGCTTAATACTCCTCCAACATTTGCATGGTATATGGCTGGAAAAGTTTTTAAATGGATAAAACAATGCGGAGGACTTGAATACTTTAGGGAACAAAATCATTTAAAAGCGTCTAAATTATATGAATTTGTTGACAAATCAAGTTTTTATTTAAATAACATCGACATTAAAAACAGATCAATAATGAACGTCACATTCTTTCTCAAAAATGATGAATTAGATAGCGCATTTCTACAAGAGGCTGAACAAAATGGATTTTTAAATTTAAAAGGACATAGATCAGTTGGAGGAATGCGCGCTAGCATATATAATGCTTTGCCTCTGGAGGGGGTGGAGGAACTTATTAAGTTTATGACTTATTTTGAGTCTAATAATGGCTGAATTAAATGGTAGATAAAAGCTTAAAAAATATTAGAAATAAAATTGATAAAATTGATCAAGAAATTTTTAGTCTTATTCAAAAAAGAGCATCCCATGCAGTAGATATCGGTAAAATAAAAACAAAAGTTAGCCCAAAAGATTCTTTTTACAAACCAGATAGAGAAACAAAAATACTTCGAAACATTATAAAGTCTAATAAAAAGGGATTGCTACCAGACTCTAAAATTAGGGCAATTTACAAAGAATTAATATCTGGCTGCCTTTCCCTTGAAGAGGTTTTAAAGGTTGCTTACCTCGGGCCAGAGGGCACTCACTCTGAAGCAGCGGCGCATAATCAATTTGGATCACAAGTTTTAAGAATACCATCAGCTTCAATCGATGACGTCTTTTATCAAGTAATGAATGATGATGTAAATGTAGGTGTTGTACCAGTAGAGAATTCATCTGAAGGTGTAATTAACACAACACTAAATTGTTTAGCTGATAGCGAAAATATAAATATTATTGGAGAAATTTACTTAAACATTGAGCATCAACTTGCAGCTGGGAACAATTTTGAGATGATTGATGCATTTGCAATTGCTTCTCATCCCCAGGCGCTTGGCCAATGTTCAAAATGGATTGAAAGAAATATTGGTAACATTAAGAGACTAGAAATGCCAAGCTCAGCAGTTGCAGCTAAATATGCCAAAGAGAATAAAAATATTTTATGTATCGTTAGTTCGATGGCCGTAAAAAATTATAAGCTTAAATTGGTCAAAAAAAACATCCAAGATTATTCTGAAAACAAAACAAGATTTCTTGTCATTGGTAAAAATAATATTGAAAAGACTGGCAAAGACAAAAGCTCTTTTTTAATTCAAACTCCTAATAAGCCTGGATCACTTATATCAGTTTTGAAACCCTTTGAAAGAAGAAAAATAAACCTTAGTAAGATTGAAACTCGGCCATCACGGGGAAATATTAATTCTCATGATTTTTTTATTGATTGCGAGGGCCACATTAAGGATCAAAAACTAAAATTGGCAATAAAGGAAGTCGTTGATACCGGAGCAATTGTAAGAAATTTTGGTTCCTATCCAGAGTACATATGACTCAAAATGTAGAGAAAGTTTTAATAATTGGATTGGGAATGATTGGAGCATCAATTGCTCTTGCATCAAAATCTAAGGGAATTAAGGTGATAGGATTTGATTCATCTAAAGACTCAATGAAATATGCAATAAATAATAAAATTATTGATGGTTTTTCAGATTCTATTGAGCAAATAAATTCTAAAGAATTCTGTAAAGATATTGATTTAATCATTCTGTCAGTTCCCCCAAAACAAACACTAGATGTTTTAAATAAACTCAAAGATGTATGGAATTCTGATACAAGTATTACTGATACATCAAGTGTAAAGAATCATATTAAATTAGAGGGCACTTCTAATATCTTACTTTCTCACCCAATAGCAGGATCAGATCAATCAGGCATATCTTCAGCAAATGCTAATCTTTTTACAAACAAAAAAAATGTTCTCTGCGATCCATTTAATTGTGATAAAGAACACTATGAAAAGGTTGAGAACTTTTGGAAAAATGCTCTGCAGATGAAAATTGCCTTAATGACAGTTAATGAACACGATTTGGTTTTTGCAATGACGAGTCATTTACCTCACCTAGTATCTTATGCCTTAATTGATTCAATTAGATTATCTAATCATGATGTTGAGGATAATGCTGGAGGAGGACTAAAAGAATTTTTAAGATTAAGCGGATCTAATTCAGAGATGTGGCGTGATATCTTTGTTTTAAATAGAGTTGATTTAATTAAAGCTCTTGCCGGGATGCAGATTTCGTTAAACAATCTTCTAGAACTAATAACAGAAACAAAACAAATTCCAGATATTTTTTCGCATCTAGAGCTACTTAATAAAGAACTTGATGAAATAAAGTCTTTCAAAGAAGATAAATTTTGAACTTGATATCTCATAAGACAAAATCTCTCAATGGAAAAATTAATTGTCCTGGAGATAAATCAATTTCTCAAAGAATATTAATTATAGGATCACTTTTAAACTGTGATATGCAATTAGATGGTTTTTTAAATGCAGAAGATCCAATATCAACTATGGAAGCACTAAATGAAATCGGAGCTTCAATTTCAATAAACCAAGATTACGTATTTTTAAATAAAAGAGACGTTCCATTTAAAAATCCTAAAAATGATTTAAATTTAGGTAATTCTGGAACAGGCTCGAGGCTTTTACTGGGTTTAATTTCTGGTTTAGGAATAAGATGTAACTTAACAGGTGATGAGTCTTTGTCAAAAAGACCTATGAATAGAGTTATTAATCCTCTAAAAAAAATTGGATCAGTAATAAAGAGTAATGATGGAAAGCTTCCAATATCTACCATAGGTTCAAATATTATTAACAATTTTGAATACAAAATGCCAATTGCCAGTGCACAGGTGAAATCTTCACTGCTTTTAGCTGCTTTAGCTTCAAAAAAACAGATTAGAATAATTGAACCTAAAACAACCCGAGATCATACAGAAAGGATGATAGAATTTTTTGGAGGAGATATTAGCTATGGGGATAGTTTAAATAAAGGTACTATCTCATTAAATGATTATAAGATATCTCCAAAAAATTTATACACTATTCCTGGTGATTTCTCATCCGCAGCTTTTATAATTGTAGCTTCTGTTATCTCAAAAAATTCTGAAGTCTTAATAAAAAATGTTGGATTAAATAAAACAAGAAACGGACTATTAAAAATTCTATTATTAATGGGTGCTGATATAAAAATTAAAAATGAAAGACTATTATCAAATGAAGAGGTTGCAGATATATTGGTAAAATCGTCAGATTTAAAAGGTATTGATGTCCCTGAGGATATTATTCCCAATATTATTGATGAAATTCCTATTTTAAGTATTGCAGCCTCATTCGCTAAAGGGGAAACAAGAATTACTAATGCAGCTGAATTAAGAGTTAAAGAATCCGATAGATTGATGGGAATTTCTGAAGGTTTAAATAAATTAAAAGTACTACATAAAATTTTTGAAGATGGAATATTTATCAAAGGAACATCTGAAGAAATTTATTGTGATAGCCCAATAGATTCTTACAACGATCACAGAATTGCAATGAGCTTTCTAATATCAGGTATAAGATCAAAAAATTCGGTAAGTGTTTTAAACTGCAAAAATATTGAAACTTCATTTCCGAATTTCAGACATATAATGAATTCATTAGGAATGAAAATTGATGAAAAAAATTAATGTAATAACCATTGATGGTCCGTCTGCCTCTGGTAAGGGTTCTTTATCAAAAGAAATCGCTAATAGTTTTGACTTTAATCTTCTTGATAGTGGCGCTTTGTATAGACTATATGCATATCTGTCTAACATGAGTTTTACGTTAAATGAAATTGTTGGCCAAATTAGAAAAAATGTGAATTTTGATCTAAACGATAAAGAACTTTTAATTAATTATTTAGATAATGATATTACAAGTGACTTGAGAACTGAAGTTATTGCAAAAACTGCTTCAAAATTAAGCTCGATTAAAGAAGTTAGAGAAGCTTTATTTAACATACAAAGAAATTTTTATGACGGAGGTGTCTTAGTTGCTGACGGACGAGACATGGGTACCGTTGTATTTAACGACGCAAAATTAAAAATATTTCTAACTGCATCTTCTCAAGAAAGAGCGAAAAGAAGATATTTAGAGTTGCAGAATCGTGGTCAAGAAGTTAATATGCCCGCTCTGATAGCAGATATTGAAGAAAGAGATTTAAAAGATAGCTCTAGAGAATTATCACCTCTCTTTCCAGCTGAAGATGCTCATATTATTGACTCTTCAAACTTATCGCTTGAAGAAGTATTCAGTATTACTGAAAATTTAATAAATAAGGAATTTATATAAATGTCTGAAACTTTCTCTGCTTTACTTGATGATAGTTTAAATGCACTTGATATGCAGCCAGGATCAATAGTTTCAGGTGTTGTCTTAGATGTTGATAAAGATTATGTAACTATACATGTTGGCTTAAAATCTGAGGGAATAGTCTCTTTAGATGAATTCAGAAATAATGATGGCAAGATCACTATTGAGGTTGGAGATGAAGTTGAAGTTGCCTTGGAAGCTGTGGAAGATGGATATGGTGAAACAAGAATTTCAAGAGAAAAGGCAAGAAAAATTTCAACATGGAAGATGTTAGAGGAGGCCTTAGAAACAGGCGAATTTGTAACAGGAAAAATTCATAACAGAGTCAAGGGTGGTTTTGCAGTAGAAGTTGACGTTGTTAAAGCATTTTTACCAGGTTCATTGGTTGATGTTAGACCAGTAAAAGAGGCACCTGATATTGAAAATACTGTCCAAGAATTTAAAGTAATAAAACTTGATTATAAAAGAAATAATGTTGTTCTCTCAAGGAAAGCAGTTCTAGAGAAGAATAATTCAGCAGTTAAGGTAGAGCTCTTAAAGAACCTTGAAGAAGGCCAGATTGTTAAGGGTATTGTAAAAAATATCACTGATTATGGAGCTTTTATAGATCTTGGTGGTTTAGATGGATTACTCCACATAACCGACATATCTTGGTCAAGGGTGTCAAATCCCTCTGAACATTTAAATATAGGGGAAGAGATAGACGTAAAGATTTTGAGTTTCGACAAGGAAAAGCTTAGAGTTTCACTTGGCCTCAAACAGATTAATAATGATCCATGGGAGAATGTTGAATCAAATTACACTGTTGGTGGTATTTATGAGGCTTTTGTCTCAAATATAACTGATTATGGTTGCTTTGCTCAGCTTGAAGAAGGCATTGAAGGATTAATTCATTTGTCAGAGCTAGATTGGACAAGTAAAAATATCCATCCTTCCAAAGTTGTGGAGTTAGAAGAAAAAATAAAGGTTATGATTTTAGAAATAGATCATGACAAAAGAAGAATTTCTCTGGGTTTAAAGCAAACTAAACCAAATCCATGGACTGAATTCGCTAATAAATACCTTATTGGTGATAAAGTTGAAGGCAAAATCAAGTCGATAACCGATTTTGGAATTTTTGTTGGTCTTGAAGGCGAAATAGATGGCCTGATTCATTTATCTGACATATCTGAGGAGGAAGATCCAAAGAAGGCGCTGGATAAATTCAAGAAAGATCAGGATATAAAATGTATAGTTTTTGCAATTGATTCAGATAAAGAAAGAATTTCTTTAAAACTTAGTGAATAAAATCAAGAAAGAAACATTTACCCGCTCAGATATAGAATCATCTCTTAAAAAAGAATTCCCAAGTATTCCAAAAACAAAAATTTCAGAAGTAATTGACATAATTTTAGATACCATAGTCGAATCAATTGCTCTTGATGAGAAACTTGAAATACGAGGTTTTGGTACTTTTTCAAAAAAATTTATTAGGCCTAGAAAGTTTATTAATCCCAAAACAAAAAAAATTTCGTACTTAGGTGAAACGGCAACAATGCATTTTAAGCCCTCAAAATCACTGATTAAAAAATGATTATTGTTGCAATAGATGAAATTAATTTCAAAAAAGCATCAAATATTATAGATAATCTTGATTCAGAAAAATGTATGATCAAAATTGGAAGTGTCGCTTTTAATTCTTTGGGCCACAAAATAATTGATTATGCTGCTCAAAAAAGTTTTGATATATTTCTTGATTTAAAACTCCATGATATCCCTAATACAGTAAAAAAAACTATCGAAGGCCTTTCGTCATTACCAATAAAAATCCTAACCGTCCATACATCTGGTGGAAAGGATATGATGTCAGCTGCAATGGAAGCTGTCTCTGGAACAGATATAAAAGTTTTTGGAGTAACAGTTTTGACTAGTCTCAATGATGATGATACAACCGCAATATTCAAAAGAACACCTTCTGAGCAAGTAGAAGCAATGTTAGATGCAGCGGAATCAGCGGGAATCGATGGAGTTGTTTGTTCTCCTCATGAATTAAAGCAAGTTAAAAAAAGAGAATCCTTATTATCAATAACTCCTGGTATCAGATTACAAAATTTGAATGATGATCAAAAAAGAGTTATGACTCCAAAAGAGGCAATAAATCTTGGCGCAGACTTTCTTGTAATTGGAAGACCTATTACAGGAGCTGAAAATATCGGTGAGACTCTGGATGAGATTTATCAAAACATATCATGAGCAAAGAAATGTCTAAAACCTATACTTACGAAGACAACATCTTGCGTTATGAATTTCTTAATAATGACTTTACAGAAGACCTTTATAAAGAGTTTGATCATAAAGCAACAGAACTTGGCCTTAATTTAAAAATAGATGATTTGTTAAGCGGCAAAGTTGTTAACTTGACTGAAAATCAAGCTGCATTTCATCCTAAATATAGAAAAAACAAAGGCTTTATTCATGAATTTATAAAATCAGATACAGACTTTGCTCCAGATGTAGAGGGCTTAAAAGATGAAGCATTAATTAACTTTATGTACGAAGCACAATCTGCTGAAAATATTGTTTCTTTAGGAATTGGTGGATCGTATGAAGGACCAAAACTATTAATTGAAAGCCTTGGTCATGGCGAGGTACTTTCCGAGTGGAAACATTATTTTATAACTGGTTCAGATAGAATTGAGTTGGATGAAACACTAAAAAAACTAAATCCAAAAAAAACTGTTTTTATTGTCTCTTCTAAATCATTTACTACAGATGAAACAATTGAGAGCCTAAAAGATGCAATTCATTGGTCAGGAGATATGAATAGATTTATTGCAATAACAGCAAATAAGAAAGAAGCTCAAAAATTTAATTTCAAACACATTTCTCAATTTGATAATGAGATTGGTGGTAGATATTCAATATGGTCTAGAATATCTTATGCAGCTGCTTGTTTTGCTATGCCAGTGAATCATGAAAATACTTTTGATAATTTTTGTTTAGGCGGCTCAATTGCAGATAG
>CENJ01043247.1_pt1 | contig 39079 bp, 38 predicted proteins | sample 356161 | NCBI WGS metagenome assembly CENJ01 (sample SAMEA2619531, study PRJEB7988) | marine metagenome | biome: marine biome (ENVO:00000447); feature: surface water layer (ENVO:00002042); material: "saline water (ENVO:00002010), including plankton (ENVO:xxxxxxxx)" | depth 5 m | reverse complement strand
CTTGAAAGACTTTGTTAGTTTATTTTCTACTCATATGAAAATATTAGTGTCGATGTCTGTAATAATGGAAAATTCTTTCAAGAAAATTACTAGTAAACAAAAAATCCTTACTCCCATTCACTTTATATGGTACCCCTAGTCCGACTCGAACGGACATGAACCGAAGTTCAACGGATTTTGAATCCGTCGCGTCTACCAATTCCGCCATAGGGGCTCTTGTATTTCATTAAAAACTTAAATTTAAGATATACTTAAAAGTTTGCACATTGTCCAAATTTATTACCTTTCATAACTAAAGTTATATTTCTCTAACCTAAAAACGTTTATACTATATATAAAAAAAAGGTTTATGAAAAATAATTTCCAATCAATATATGATAAAACCATCAAACTTTTTTCAGAAAATGCTTCTTGGAAGGCGATTTCAATTATTTCTTTTTTTGAGTCAATCATATTTCCAGTTCCTACCGATTTATTTTTAATACCCGCAATAATTGCTAATAAAAATAAAGTCATATTTTTAATTTTTGTTACTGTATTTTTTTCAGTAGTAGGGGGAATTGTTGGCTACATGATTGGGTTTTTTTTTTGGGATATAGTTTCTGAATATTTTTATATATTTTATCCTAATTTTGAAGCAAGATTTAATACGTTTAAAAGTACATTCAACAGTTATGGTTGGCTTTTTGTTCTAGCAGGTGGATTTACACCATTTCCATTCAAAATAGCAGCTGTTTCAAGTGGTATATTAGAGCTCAATATTATAATTTTTATTCTATTTTCTTTTATCTCAAGAGGCCTTAGATTTTCTCTAGTTGGTTTTTTACTTTTTAAATATGGATCAAATATTGATAGATATCTCAGAAAATATATAAACTATATAGTGCTATTTACTATGGTTATTTTTCTATTATATTTAATTTTTAGGTAACTTTTATGTTTAAAAAAAAGACTGAAAACTATTTTATTTTATATGCATATCTTTCAAGTATATTCGTCATACTGTTTGCACTGTACTTTCAATATTTTAAAAATTTTCCTCCATGTGAGCTTTGTACCTACCAAAGAATTCCATACATAATAATTATCTTGATTTGTAGTGTAAATTTCTTTTTAGCAATTAATCATAAATTTTTATTTTTATTTATTTCAATTATCTATTTCGCAAGTTTTATTGTTTCTGGCTTTCATTTTGGAGTTGAACAAAGTTGGTGGACATTTAAAAGCTCATGTTCAAATACATTAAATGATTTTGAAAATATAGATGAGCTTAGAAATTTTCTTGATGAAGTTCCCATTACAAAATGCAATGAAGTTATTTTATCTTTTTATGGTTTGTCTATGGCAGGTTATAATGTGTTGTATTCATTAGTAAATTTTATTATAAGTATATTTTATATAAGAAGATCAAATGACTAAAAGCAAAAACTACGAAAAAGTAATAAGGGTTGATCATGCAGGTGAATTTGGAGCTCAAAAAATTTATGCAGGTCAAATTAAATTTTCTCGAGATAAGAGACTAATTAAAGAATTAAAATCTATTGCAGAGCAAGAACAAAAACATTTGGATTTTTTTGAAGCGAAAATGTTATCAAAAAGAATACGTCCTACTCTGATGACGCCATTATGGGAGATTGGAGGCTATACTCTTGGTGCTATAACAGCTGTATTAGGAAAAGAATATGTGATGGCCTGCACTGACGCTGTTGAAAGTATCATAGTAAAACATTACAAAAATCAAATGACTAAAAAAGAAGTGAAAGATGACAAGCAACTTTTAAGAAAAATAAAATTATTTATGGAAGAAGAAGCTGAACATCAAAAATCTGGTGAAAATAATACAAAATCAAATAGTTTTAGAATTAGAATTTTTAAGAAACTTGTTCAACAATTGACTTTATCAGCTATTAAGATATCGGAAAAAATTTGAAATCTTAATAGATAAAATTTTAATTTATTAACATTTTTTTTTTATAAATTATATTACCTGTAGTTGCAGAATCCGACTTTTCTTCTCTTTCATATTTTATAAGTCCCAAATCTTTTGCGAACCAAGTATTAGAAATTATTTCAATATTAATTTTATCTAAAGGTGGACCCGGAAGAAAACTAGTTTTTCCATAACTAGCAACTTTTATACAATTTCTGATTTTTCTACCATTAATAGAAATTGTTTCATTGGTTTTAACAATTTTATTTGTTAATTCGAAAGGTAAATTTGTATTATAAATCCTATCAAATCCTAATACTAGTTTAATAGTTGTTATATCTTTTGTAATCCATTCTGTGCCCTCTAACAAAGGAAATGCTAAAATGAGGTTAGAGTTAACATTATCTTTTAAATCTTCATAATCAGTAACATTTACATTACTAATGCTATTTTTTTGGATACCTTTTTTATTTTTTGAATACAGAATAATTTCACCATCATTTTTTACAGCAGGTAGGAAGTTTTTATGCATTGGTAAAAAATGATAACTCTGTCTATAAGTTTTCTCAATATTATCTTTATTTTTAAAAGTAACTTCATAAAATACAGTCTCTCCAGAATTTCCAATTAAATTATTTGTGTTCTTTTCGCAAGAAATACAAAAAAGGATTAAAATTAATAAATTTAACTTATTTTTAAACATGAATTATTTTTTCTCTTCTTTGACAAGCTTTGCCAAACCAAGTTTATACTCTAGAGCGTTACACAACATTTGACCCAAAAGAATATGAGCCTCTTGAATTCTTGAAGTATTTTTCGCTGGTATTGATATAATCTCATCTGTAATTTTTTCAACTAACTTAATATTTCTACCAGTAAAAATTATAGATTTCATTCTGTTTTTTTTTGCATATTCGAGGCCTTTTATCACATTTTTACTTTTACCTGATGTTGAAATACCAATTGCAACGTCACCAGTCATACCAAGAGCTTCAAGTTGTCTAGAGAAAATATATTCAAAGCCAAAATCATTGCCCACTGCTGTCAATGTGGAAGTATCTGTAGAAAGTGATATTGCAGAAATAGGTTTCCTGTTCTCTGAAAATCTTACAGTTAATTCAGTAGAAAGATGTTGTGCATCAGAGGCACTACCACCATTACCAAAAAAAATTATTTTCTTTTCTCTTTTTATAGCATTAAAACATATATTAACAACATTTAAGAAGCTCGATTCGAGATTATTTTTAATTTTTTCAACAACAAGTTCATGTTCTATTATTTGAGACTGAAAAAAATCTTTCAACTTTTGTTTCATACAAACCTTACTATTGGTGATCTTATCTGGACTCGAACCAGAAACTAATCCTTAGGAGGGACTCGTTATATCCAGTTTAACTATAAGACCACTTATAAAAACTATTTTAGAGGAATCTGATACTTAAGTAATAAGGTTTCAGACCCAGGATTTCTATAACCACTATCTGCATTGGAAATATGAAAAATACCCATACCCAATCTAACATTATTTTTAAATCTATAAAACAAATCAATTCCAATGTAAAATTCTAAAGGATTTCCTGCTTTAATCTCACTTCCATCTTTGTAATATCCACAAGCAACACTAGGAGTTAAAATAATATTCTTTTTTCTTGTGTAATAACCGTCAATTCCAAATCCCCCATAAGCATAGTATGCATGTGAGCTTGTACCAAGAATTCCAGCAAAAGGTTTTATTAGATTAAATAATTTTTTTCCACTATGGATTTCTAGATTTAGCATTTCAGAAGTATTTTTGTGAGGCGGTGTCCCATCCTCCATAAAATTAAACTGTCCAATTCCAACAGAAAGTCTTGCTTGATTATCTTTCGCAAAAATATTAGATGATGACAGAAGTAAAAAAATTATTATTTGAAATACAACCATTTTATTTTAACGGAATTTGGTATTTAAAAATAATTTGTTCTGAGCCTGGATTTTCGTCTCCTAAGTTTGCATTAGAGATATGAAATATTCCTAAACCAACTCTGACCTGGTTTTTAAATTTGTAGGTAATATCTCCACCACTCTTGAATTGAATTCTGTTCCCCAATTTTATATCTTCTCCGTCTAAATACCAACCAGCTGCTAAACTTGGTGTTATTACTATACACTTACACCTCAAAAAAAATAAGTCACCACTTAATCCAAAATAACCATAATAAGCGCTATCAGTCGTTCCTAAAAATCCTAAAAAAGGATTTATATATTTTAGGACTTTTTTTTTAGTAAAATATTCTAAATTATAGGCAATAGATGCTGACTTATGTTCTTCAAGATCAGCTGTTGTACAGGTGCCATCAATTAAAGGATTTTTACACCTTGATTTACCATTTTCCATAAAATTATAAATTCCTGTTCCAATAGAAAACCTTGCATTTTTATTTTTACTGAATACATCTGTAAAAAATAGACTTATTAAAAAAAAAGTAGTGTAATGAACAAATCTCATAAAAATTATCGAGTATATAAGTGGTCTAATATTTAATTATGAACAATAAACAACTTTTTCAAATTAATCTTCTAAAATTATTTTTTTTACTTTCTTTTATTTTTTTATCCAGTTGTCAAACTAACCCTGCTACTGGTGAAGAAGAGTTTCTATTGATGAGTGAAAAAGAGGAATGGACGATAGGCGCAAGAGAACACAAAAAAATTATTCAAGAATTTGGTGGTGTTTACAATGATAAAAAAATAAATAACTATGTTATTTCATTAGGCGAATTTTTATTGGCTACTTCTGAACTTGCTGGCTCAAAGTTCACTTTCACAGTATTGGATACTCAAATTGTAAATGCATTTGCATTACCTGGAGGATTCGTTTATGTAACCAGGGGATTAATCTCATTGTGTCAAAATGAAGCTCAATTAGCTGGGGTAATTGCTCACGAAATAGGACACATAACTGCTAGACATACAGCAAGAAGATATACTCGTAGCATAGGCACAGGTGTTGTAGCAAATATTTTAGGTACGCTGACTAATAATGTTGCTTTAAGAAATATAATTAACCAATCAGCAGGTCTTTATTCCTTATCATACTCCAGAGAACACGAATATGAGGCAGATCTATTAGCAATAAGATATATGCAGAGAGCAGGGTTTAATGTGCAAGAAATGCCTAAATTTTTAAGTATCATGGAAGAATACTCTATATTATCAAAAAAAATATTTAATATGAAAAATAAAAAAATTTCAGAACTTTTATTAACACATCCATCTTCATCAAAACGTGTAAAGAAACTCATTGAAAAAAATAAGCAAATTGACAATACTAACCCTATTACTGGTAGAGATGTCTTTTTAAAGAAAATTGAAGGCATGGTGTATGGCAGCAATCTGAATGAAGGTATTATATATAACCAAAAATTTATACATCCTCCACTTCAAATTTCTTTTGATATTCCTGAAAGTTTTTATTTCTTAAATCTACCAAAAAATGTAATTGGGTATGATTCAAAAAAATCTAAAATTGTATTTGATATGGATATAAATAAAAATAAACTTGAAATAGAAGAATACACAAAAAATTGGGATAAACTTCCCAAGAAATCTTTTATTAAATATTCAGTTATAAATGGTTTTAAAGCTTCAAACATAAATTTTAGTAGAGGAGATGAAAAAATAAATTTATTCTTATTACAAGATTCTGAATATAAAATTTACAGATTTGTATTTATATCAAAATCTGACGAACATAAAAAAGCAAGCTCCCAATTTCAAGAACTAGTAAAAAGCTTTAAACTGATTTCAAAAATTGAGGCAGACAAAATTGAACCTAACAAAATATCAATCAAAACTAAAGAATATATAAAAAAGAATCAATCAAATAATTTGGGACTGAGCATACAAAAAAGATTTTCAAAAGATGTTTTTAATACTCTAAACGCAGTAAAGCAGAATAGAGGAAAAGAAATAAAAAGATTTAAAATTATTGTAAATAAATCGCCTTAACTATTTAGTAGTTCTTCCAATTTCTTTTTTGCAACTTTTTTATCGATATTCTCGACAGCCGCATATTCATTGCTTAATCTATTTAAGGCTGTCAAATAAATCTGCCTTTCGGAGTAAGATTGTTGTTCAAGCAATTCATCTTTTTTGTGAAGGTCTCTAACAACTTCAGCGATTAGAACAGGATCACCACTATTAATACTCTTCTCGTATTCTTTTGCTCTTTTTATCCACATATCTTTTTTTAGATTCGGATCTTCTTTCAAAACCTCAAGTGCTTTTGATAATCTATTCTTATTACTTAACTTTCTAAGTCCAGAGTTTGCGGTTTTATTCATTGGAATTCTTAATTTCATTTTATCTTGTTTGAAATTGATAAGAACAAAATCGTGATCAGTTCCATCAATATGATGGGTATCAAATTCTTCGATTTGACCAACTCCATAAGTAGGATAAACTACAAGATCTCCAATCTCGAGATTAAGGTCTGGTACATCTTTTTTCAAAATTCTCTCCAATAAAATTATGTATTTTTTTTAAAATGTAAACTCTAACTTCCTTTACCTGGGTTTGGGCTAAAATGAGACTCAAATTTATTCTTTACATCTTTCCACTTATCACTATCATCTGGAGGTGTACCCATAGATGAAATATTCGGCCATTTTTCAGCAAACTCTCTGTTGATTTCTAACCATTTTTCAGCATCATCACATGTATCGTCACTTATTGCTTCAACAGGGCATTCCGGTTCACAGACTCCACAATCTATGCATTCATCGGGGTGTATAACTAAAAAATTTTCACCTTCATAAAAACAATCTACTGGGCAAACTTCAACGCAATCCATGTATTTGCATTTCACGCAAGGATCTTTCACTACATAAGGCATATTTAAAATACTTTAGCATATACATAACATTTGTTTCTTTAAATTCAACAGTTTTTATCAAGAGTCATTTAAACTAAAAATTTTTTAATGCATTTGGGTATTTAAAACAATGATTTAAAAATCTTGTATCGTTGTTACATTCTAAGATTATTGATTTTGGAAAAAAAACCTTCCTCTTTTTTGCAAAAAAAAGCGCTCTAATAATTTTTTCATACAGAAAATAGTGAATTAAATAATCCTTATTAAAAACTTTTAATTTATAATAACCCAGTCTTTTTAATTTATGATAAATTTCATCACTAATCGGCATACTTGGAAGAATAAGTTTTTTTTTTGAGATTACATTTGTTTCGATTTTATAGTAAACGCTTATTAACATTTGAGTTGTTAAAAATATTGAATGATTGCAAATGTTAATAAAAAAAAACTTGCTCCCGGAAATAAACTTTATTTTTTTTAAGTTATTGATTTCTAGCGCGTTAAGTTTTTCGTAAGATCTTTTGTATTCTGATTTTAGACTATGACCAAGATTTTCATATAGACCAAAGCAAATTGCTCTAAAAGAAGGACTAAATTGTTTATTTTTTGAATAGTTATCAAGCTGAGTTATATAATCATTATTTTTGTTCAAAATATCAAATAAGAATTCATATAACTTTTTTTTAATTAGCTCTAAATTTTTTCTTCCAAATATTTCATCATGCAAGATCTTAATTCTTGGATTTGACATTTTGTCTCCTTTTAAAAATTTAGCTATAAGTTGGTTTTTCCAAAATATATTTGCTTTCATATCGAAAGTAATTTTTTTAAAACTTGTATTTATAAAATCTTCATAAATATCAGATGAAATTCTGTTTAAAGAGCTTGTTAGATTTTTGTATATGTGAGAATTTTTTAGATTAAAACTGTCATTGTGCTTAATCTTGAATCTAAACCCATCTAAAATTGCTAAAACTTTATCATTAACAACAACTTCATTCTTAATATTTAGTTTACAAAACTGGTTTTTGCTCAAAAAATTTGAACTTTTGAAATTTTTGCCCGTAATTTCAATAAATTTATTCACGAGCAATTTATGGAGTCTGTTAGATAAATAAATTTCGATTTTTTTTATTTTATCTCTATATCTAATCGAGTCTTTTACCCAGTTATGTTTATTAGCAATGAATGACCAAATTCTTATTTGAGCAATTTTCATATTAATATTCTCAATTTTATCAGTAAATTTTTCAATTTGTTTAAATTGCGCCTCAAACCACTTGCTAGGAATGTACCCAGAGCTACTTAACATGTATTCCGAGATTTTTATTAAAAGCTTAGAATGGAACTCATCAAGAATTTTTGTATAATCAGGAATACCGCAAATTTCCCAAAGAAGTTTTAAATCTTTTTGACAATTTACCTTTTTTTTTACATCATGATTTTGAACTAAAATATTCAAATTCATGTGATCATGCCCGTCTTTCTTAAGAATAAATATACTTTTTTCTGGTTTTTTTTTAATACTCTTGATCAACTCTGAAATCGATTGAAAATTGAGACTAGAATTTCTCCAAAAAATTTTTTCAATCGGATTGAATTTATATTCTTCTACAAATTTTATTAATTCAGGGTTTATTGTTTTTAGATTTTGAGTGGTTCCAAAAAATCCGTCTGTTTTGTATCTTCCTGCTCTTCCAGCAATTTGTGAGATTTCGTCAAAAGTAAGATATCTTTTTTTAAATCCATCAAACTTAATAAGATTGGTAAAAAAAATATATTTTATAGATAAATTTAGTCCCATACCAATCGCATCAGTTGCTACCAAATAATCCACTTCTCCATTCTCAAAAATTTTTACTTGAGCATTTCTGGCTTCTGGAGATAAAGCCCCTGTAACTATGGAGGCACCACCTTTAAATTTTTTTAATTTTTCTGCAATTGAATACACCTCAAGTTGAGAAAAAGCTATGATCGCTGACCTAGGTGGTAGCCTAATCAAATTTTTATATCCATAAAAGTTCAATTTTGATAATCGTGGCTTTTTTATTATCTCAATCTTTTTGAATAGTTTTCTAAGAATTTTTTCAATACTTTCTGAACCAAGAAACATTGTTAAATGTTTTCCTCTTAAATTTAAAATTCTATCAGTAAAAAAATAACCTCTTTCCTGATTAGATGCTAATTGAACCTCATCAATTGCTAAAAAATCAAAAGCAAGGTTTTCAGGCATTGATTCAACTGTACAAAAAAAAAAAATTGCAGTACTGGGGATAATCTTCTCTTCTCCTGTCAATAGGGCAACTTTTGAGAATCCAATCTTTCTTCCAATTTTTTCATAATTTTCTCTTGCTAATAATCTAAGAGGAAACCCAATCATGCCATTCTTATGTTTCAACATTTGTTGAATAGCAAAAAAAGTTTTACCAGTATTAGTGGGACCCAAAACAGCACAAATTTTTTTGATCATAGTCTTAACTAAGTTTTTTCATCACATATGGGAGTATGCCATCTTCTTTAAAGTATTCTAATTCATGCAAAGTGTCTATTCTTGACAAGACTTTTAAATGAGTAACATTACCTTTTTTATTTTTTAAAAGGATTTTAGTTTCAACTTTTGGTTTTGATTTAAACCTTTTTAAATCACCAATATCAAATAATTCGTTTCCTCTTAAGTTTAAATCATCTATTTTTTTGTCCATGATTTGAAGCGGCAGAACTCCCATTCCAACTAAATTTGAGCGATGAATTCTTTCAAAGGTCTCAGCTAATACAACTCTAACTCCTAATAACTTAGTTCCTTTTGCCGCCCAGTCTCTTGAAGACCCTGTGCCATATTCCTTACCTGCAATTACAATCAAAGGGGTTGCTTCTTTCTTATATTTTTCAGCAACATCAAAGACATCATTTGTCTCCTCAGAAGGATAATGAACACTAAAACCGCCCTCTTGATTTGTCATCTTATTTTTAATTCTTACGTTAGCAAAAGTTCCTCTGACCATAACTTCATGATTTCCTCTTCTAGCTCCATAGGAATTAAAGTCATCTGTGTTAATTTGTCTTTTTGATAAATATTTGCCTGCTCTACTGTCCTCGTTGATACTTCCTGCTGGTGAAATGTGATCTGTTGTTACAGAATCTCCAAGTATCATTAATGGTCTTAAGTTATTTATTGATTCATCTTTCTTTGTTTTAATATCTAGAAAAGGAGGTCTCTTTATGTAAGTTGAAGAAAGTGACCAATCGTAGGTCTCTGATTTTAAAGTTTTTATCTTTTTCCAATTTTGGTCTCCTGAGAAGATATCCGAATATTTTTCTTTAAAAATTTCTTTGCTCACAACTGATTTGAGAACTTTATCTATCTCTTTATTTGATGGCCAAATATCCTTTAAAAAAAATTTACCTTTTTCAGAGATAAAAAGAGGTTCTTTATAAAAATTTATATTCACATTTCCAAATATTGCAAAAGCAATTACTAATAAAGGTGAAGCTAGAAAATTTGATTTAACTAGTGGATGAATTCTTCCTTCAAAATTTCTATTTCCTGATATTACACTACAAACGTTAAGATCATTTCTCTTAATTTCTTTTTCAATCTCACTATCTAACGAACCTGAGTTACCAATGCATGTTGTACACCCATAACCAACAATATTAAATCCTAATTCGTTTAGTGAACTCATCAAATTAGCTTTTTCTAAATATTCTCCAACCACTTTGCTTCCGGGAGCAAAAGATGTTTTTACCCACTTTGGTATTTTAATTCCTAATTTTCTAGCTTTCTTTGCCATAAGTCCTGCACCAATTAATACTGCAGGATTGGAGGTATTAGTACAACTTGTAATAGCTGCTATGCATACAGAGCCTTGTGTTAAAACTTCAGTAGAGAAATCCTTTTTGTAATTTTCGTTATTTAAATTTAAATTTTTTTTATAAGTTCTCGAAATGTCTTCTAAGTTTATTCTATCTTGCGGTCTTTTAGGTCCTGCCAAAGAACTCTTAATTTTTTCTAAGTCTATTTCAATAATATCATTGTAATCTGGAGTAATTTCAGGGTTAGAGCCCCAGGTGTCTTGTAATTTGTGATATTCTTTAATAAGTTTTAATTGAGTTTCATTTCTTCCTGTTAATTTTAAATAATCAATAGTTTCATCATCAACAGGAAATAAGCCACATGTAGCTCCATACTCTGGGGACATATTTGATATTGTTGACCTTTCAGATAGAGTTAGATGCTGCAACCCTGGCCCAAAAAACTCTACAAATTTACCAACTACACCAAATTCTCTTAATCTTTCTGTTACCGTTAATACCAAATCAGTAGCTGTAATGCCCTCTCTTAGATTACCAATAAACTTAACCCCAACAACTTCTGGTATTAGCATTGAAATTGACTGACCCAACATTACAGCTTCAGCCTCAATACCTCCTACACCCCAACCCAGAACTGATAAAGCATTAACCATTGTTGTGTGACTGTCAGTTCCAACAACTGTATCAAAAAATAATTTGTCTAGTTTATTACCCACAACATCAGCTAAAAATTCAATATTTATTTGATGACAGATACCTGAACCTGGCGGAAAAACTTTGAAATTTTTAAAAGAGGACTGTGCCCATTTAAGTAACTGATATCTCTCAGTATTGCGTTTAAATTCCATTTCAATATTTTTAAAGAGAGCATTCTTATTTCCAAATTTATCTACAATTAGTGAATGATCAATCACCAAACTAACTGGAACAAGAGGGTTAATTTTTTTTGGATCTTTATTCATTTTTTTTAAAGAATCTCTCATAGCTGCAAGATCAGCTATAGCTGGAACCCCTGTATAATCCTGCATTAAAACTCTTGAAGGTTTGAATTGAATTTCTTTTCCAAATTCAAGATTGATAATCTTATGCATATCAACATCATGTGAAATCTCTTCACTACAGTTTCTTATCAGATTTTCAAGGAGAATCTTGTAAGAGATTGGAAGTCTATTAACTTTTCCATTCTTGTTAAAATCAGACTTTATAACATTATAGAATTTATAAATGTTTCCAGAAACCTTAATTTCATCTATACTATTGTAGTAATTATGAGACTTTTTCATGATGCTACTTTATAAAATTTATTAAATTTTGAAAGAACAATTTATAACTATATATAGTTTATGCTTTTAGAATTAAAATCAGTAACTTTAAAAAGAAATAAAAGAATTTTATTCAAAAATTTCAGTCTGAAGTTAAATCAATCTCAAATAATCGTTATTAAGGGTAAAAATGGAATTGGCAAATCCAGTCTTTTAGAATTCATTGTTGGTTTAGCAAAACAAAACTCAGGTTTAAAATACTCAAACTTTGAATTAGTAAAAACTAACCCAATCACAAAAAGTAAAGTATTTTATCTTGGGCATCAAAACAGCTTAAAAGATAATTTGACTATTCTAGAAAACCTTAAAATTTGGAATAATATTTTTGGTCTTCAACTTACAAACGAGACAATTACGGATAGTTTAAAATACTTTGATCTTAAAAAATACTCTGAGTCATTAGTTGGAAAATTATCCATGGGCCAAAAAAGAAAAGTAGCCTTAACTAAATTATTATTTTTAAAAAAAATAACGTGGTTCTTGGATGAACCAACTAATGGATTAGATTCATTTTCCGAAAAAAAATTCTTTTGGTTATTAAAAAAACATCAAGAGGATGGGGGTAGCGTGATAATGACTACACACTCAAATATTACAATCCCTAATTGCTTAATTCTCAATTTAAAACCCTTTATTAATCATAACTCAACTGAGTTTGATTCCTGGGATGAACTATGACCTCTTTTCTTACAATTTTTAAAAGAGAACTTCTTATAAATTATAAAAAATTATCAAATTTTATAATAAATACTTTTTTCTTTTTTTTGGGAATTTTGATTTTTATTTTTTCATTAGGACCAGATTCTGTTTTGATATCAAATTTTAGTAGTTCAATAATCTGGACGATTATACTTTTTTGTATAATTTTGGGTGTGGATCAGTTTTTTTCTGATGATTATCATGACGGAAGTCTTAAGGAACTTTTAAGCATTGGTTATTCAACAGAAATTATAGTCTTATCTAAAATTTTGGTTATGTGGATATATTTAATTTTTCCTATTCTTTTAACATCACCTATTCTTCTTGTTATTATGCAAATTGGCTTTTTAGATTATTTTATATTAATTTTATCAATTGCTCTGGGCACACCAAGCTTGCTTTTAATATCAAGTAGTGCTGTACTTTTAACCATCCAATCAAATCAAAATAAACTAATTTTGTTGCTTCTGGTCTTTCCCTTTTACATACCTACTTTAATTTTTGGAGTAAGTAATAGTTCTAGTTTGTTAGATTCAGATAACTTTTTTATGAATTTTTTTATTTTAATTGCGATTTTTTTAATTACATTACCAATTACATTAATTTCAAATAAATTAGCAATTGAAGAATTAAATAGATAAAATGTTTAGCTTAGTCACCCCTCTAAAATTTCAAAAATTTTCAACTATAATACAACCCTGGATTTCTGTATTGTACGTTATTTTTTTAACATTCGGGATTTTTTACTCGTTCTTTAATTCGCCACCTGACTATTTACAAGGAGAGTCTGTAAGAATTATGTACGTTCATGTTCCATGTGCGTGGCTTTCACTTCAAATTTATTTAATAATGGCAATATGCAGTTTTATTTCAATTGTTTATAAACATACGCTTGCAGATATAATTTCTAGATCATGTGCTCCCATTGGTGCTTGTTTTACTTTAATTACTCTAGTTACCGGCTCAATATGGGGAAAACCAACCTGGGGAACATGGTGGGTTTGGGATGCGAGACTAACATCAGAACTAATTTTATTGTTTATATACATTGGGCACATATACATTTCAAGAGCTTTTGAAGATCACAGAAAAGGAGATAAAAGTGCTGCTATTTTAACTTTAATTGGAACAGTAAATTTACCAATTATTAAATGGTCTGTGGATTGGTGGAATACGCTACATCAACCAGCAAGTATTTCAAAATTTAGTTCACCATCAATAGATTCCTCTATGATTACGCCGTTATTTTTCATGAGCATTGCATTCTTTTTGATATTCTTGTCGATTTTACTTACCAGGATAAGATGTGAAATTTTAGCAAGAAAAATAGAAATTATTGAAATGAATACCAAATAATAATTATGGAATATTTTTTAAAATTTTTACAATCAGATAAATACTTTAATTATGTTCTTACTTCTTACATGATTGCTGGTTTTGTAATATTAATTTTAAAACTTTACTCAAATATAAAATTAAAAAAATTAGAAAAAAAATATATCAGCCTTGCAGGTAAAAATGAAAGCTAAATATAAACGTTTATCATTTTTGACCTTATTACTTTTGTCCTTTTTTTTTGGATGTACAATACTTTTTATAAACTTAAAAGATAATTTGATTTACTTTTTTTCTCCCACTGAATTTTTAACAAAGGAAATTAAAATAAATAAAAAAATTAGACTTGGCGGAATGGTTCAAAAGTCAAGCTTGAATAGAGAAATCATTAATGAACAAGGAAAGAAGATTGAAGAAATATCTTTTGTAATAACAGACTATCAAAACTCTATGCCTATTGAATACAAAGGTATTCTTCCTGATTTATTTAAGGAAGAACAAGGTGTAATCGTAGAAGGCTTTTTTAAGAACAAAAAAAAATTTGTAGCACAAAAAATACTTGCAAAACACGATGAAAGCTATATGCCTCCAGAAATAAAGGATAATCTTATAAAAGTAAAGGGTGTTGAATGATTGCGGAAATTGGTCTTATCTTTCTTATATTTTCTATCTTGTTTAGTCTTGTTACAAGTATTTATCCATCCGTAGGATTTTTAAATAAAAATTGGGTGCTCCAAAACACAAATACTTTAGAAAAATTAACAAATCTCATTTTCTTTTGCATCCTACTTTCTTTTATTTGTTTAACACACTCCTTTATTATATCAGATTTTTCCTTATTGATTACATCAAAAAACTCAAATAGTGAATTACCACTTATATATAAAATTACCGGAGTATGGGGTAATCACGAGGGCTCAATCTTACTATGGTTGCTTGTGATGAGTTTCTTTGGCTTCCTTTTTTCAAGAAATAAAATTATTGAATTTACATTAAAATCAACAATACTCCAAATTCAGGGGCTTCTCTGTTTTCTTGTTGGAATATTTGTTCTTTTTACCTCAAATCCATTTGAAAGAATTTTTCCTCCGCAAATTGAAGGAAGAGATCTAAATCCTTTATTACAGGATCCTGGATTGGCCATTCATCCTCCTTTCTTATATATGGGGTACGTAGGATTTTCAATTGTTTATTCTATTGCTATAGGAGGATTAATTAGAGGAAAGGTTTCTTTACAGTTTATTAAATTGATCAAGCCGTGGATTTATTTATCATGGATTTTTTTAACATGTGGAATTGGGCTCGGAAGTTGGTGGGCTTATTATGAATTAGGATGGGGAGGGTTTTGGTTCTGGGATCCTGTTGAAAACGCGTCTCTACTTCCATGGCTTACTGGTACAGCTTTATTACATACTGTTATAGTAGCAGAGAAAAAAGAAGAATTGATCTCGTGGACTCTTTTATTATCAATCATAACATTTTCATTAAGCTTACTTGGAACCTTCTTGGTAAGATCTGGAGTCCTAGTTTCTGTTCATGCCTTTGCAAATGATCCAGAAAGAGGCATATTTATATTATTTTTATTAGTTTTTATTATTGGTTTTGGTCTTACACTATACATAAAAAACTCTTTCAAGTTTTCGAAGAAAAATAATATTGAACTGATTTCAAGAGAAGGAGCTATTTCTTTAAATAATGTTTTTATGTTGTCCATTGCGGGTACAGTTCTTATTGGCACTATATATCCGTTAATTGCTGATGCTTTCTTTGAAAAAAAAATATCTGTCGGTGCGCCTTTCTTTAACTCAGTTCTAACACCATTTTTATTTCCATTAGTTTTCGGAATGATCATTGGACCATTTTTAAATTGGGGTGCCGACGATTTAGCAAAATTAGTGAAAAGATTGAAATTCTTAATTTTAGCCATTCTGTTTGTATCAATGTTTTTCTGGTACTTTTATTTTCAAGGACCAATATTAGCAGTCATCTTTCTTACATTATCTCTTTGGTTAGCTGTGAGCTCTATTTTTGAAATTTTATCAGTCTTTCAAAGAAATATAAAAACTAACAAAAAACCCTTTTGGAATATTCCGGTAAAAATTTATGCTCAATCAATTGCTCATTTAGGCGTTGCATTACTGATTTTAGGTTCTACAGGAGGATCTTTGTTGAAAGAAGAAAAAATACAGTTTCAAGAAATTGGTGAAGAAATCTCACTATCTAATTATAAAGTAAAATTTTTAGGAGTTCAGAACATTAAAAAAGACAATTATCGAGCAGATCAAGCTACTTTTGATATTTATCAAAATGATATTTTAGTTACAACATTAAAGCCAGAAAAGAGATATTATAACTACAGCAATCAAATAACTACAGAGGCTTCCATTTTTTCAACTTTGCTTGGAGATATCTACATAGCTATCGGTGAAAAAAATATAAACTTTAAATCTGAAAACTCCTGGACAACAAGATTATGGTTCAATCCATACGTAATTTGGATTTGGATAGGCGTTTTCTTGATAGCTTTCGGCGGTTTAATATCATTAGTAAAAATTTCGATAAAAGAATGAAATATTTAATTTTATTCTCAATTGTAGGTTTTTTTTTATATATATTTATTAATGGTCTTTCAAAGGATCCAAAATTAATTCCATCAAATCTAATTAATAAAGATGTTCCGAATTTTGTTTTAAAAAAAGTTTTAAATAAAAATAATTTTAATATTTTTGATCTTCAAAAAACTAAGGAAATAAAAATTGTTAATTTTTTTGCATCTTGGTGTCCTCCATGTAGAATTGAACATCCACAATTAATGCAACTCTCAGAAATAAGCGATGTAAGTTTGTATGGAATAAATAAAAAGGATAATATTGAAGATTTGAAAAAATTTTTAGATGAACTAGGAAATCCTTTTTTAAAAATAGGTTCTGACCCGGACGGTAGAGCCAGCTTTGAGTGGGGAGTTTACGGATTGCCGGAAACCTTTATTGTGGATAAGAATGGTAAGGTTAGATTGAGACATGTTGGACCAATCTTAGAAAGAGACATTACTGAGATTAAAAAATTAATTAATTTTCTTAAAAATGAATAGTGCCTTACAAATTATTATAATCTCCTTTTTTTTTCCTATTTTTAATCTTCAATCTATTGAGCCAGATGAGGTGCTAAAAGACGAAAAACTTGAAACTAGAGCAAGAACTATTAGCAAGCAACTTCGATGTTTAGTTTGTCAAAATGAAGATATTGATCATTCAAATGCAGATATTGCAAAAGACTTAAGAATAATAATTAGAGAAAAACTGACAGAAGGTAACTCAAATAAAGAAATATTGAACTTCATTCATAATAAGTTTGGTGATTTTGTACTTTACAAACCTCCGGTCAGAACTGATACTATCTTGCTTTGGGTAACACCTTTTTTTTTGATATATTTATTTTACTTTTTATTTTTTAGAAAAAAATAAAATTTATGTTTTACTTAATTTCTTTTATCTTTTTTTTAATTATTTTCTTCATAATTTATTTGTTTAATCCAAGAGAGAAACCAAAAACTTTTTTTGTTTGTTTTAATTTAATTTCAATTTTTATAACTATCATTTATCTAAAAACTGGGAATTTACAAAGTTTAAATTATTATGAAAATCTTTCAGATCAAATAAGAAATGGTCAGAATTTAAAACCTGAAGAACTTATTATATTTTTAGAGAAGAAAATCAAAGATAATCCAAAAGACCTTGAAGGCTCTTTGATACTTGCTAGAAGTTATTTATTATCTGGTTATACACAAAAAGCAGAGAAAAGTTATAATTTGCTGATTAAAGATTTTCCAAATAATGAAGATGTTTTATTTGAAGCAGCTTTATTTAAAAAAAAGAAAAAAGACATAGAATCAAGTATCAAACTGCTTGAAAAAATAAAGACACTGAATGAGATGAATTTAAGTAGCAGGATATTCCTTACTGAAGTATACATCGAAAATAAACAGCTAGAAGAAGCTAAAAAAGAGATTAGATTTATAAAAAAAAATTTTGAAATTAATGAGTCAGTACTTAGAGAGCTAGAAAATAATCTAAAAAATTAACCAATCTCGAGATTACCTTTATCTTCTAAAATTTCTTTTAACTGCATAATAATTTCAGGTATTATGAACTTTTTGTCTCCAACTTTTTTTACTGGTAAAATTTTTATCAAAGAATTACAAATGAAAATACCATCTGCCTTCATTAAGAAGTCTAGTTTAAATTTAGTTTCTTTTACGTTCTTAAAATAGTTATTAAATTTTTTTAAAATAACTTGTCTTATTATTCCATTAATACCGTAGGAATCTATTTTTGGTGTAACTAAGTTTTTATTATAAATCATAAAAATATTAGACATACTACCTTCTATAACATTATCGTTTTCATCTGTAATTATACCCTCAAAAAAGTTATTTCCACTCCATTCATTTCTGAGCATCACAGAATCAATTCTATTTAGATGCTTCATTCCCGCCAAAAAAAAATTTTTTGATAATTTTTTTTGACAAATCTTTAAATTTACACCCTTTGTAGCTTTAATACCAGAGTTATCTACAATTGGAAAAATTAAAAAAATTATATTTGGTTTGAGTGTATTATCAAATTTATAACCCCTTCCTCCAGAACCTCTTGTAATTAAAATTTTTAAAATACCACGATTCATTCCTGATTTAATGGCTTTAAGGATTACCTTCTTCCTATACAGATTAATAATCTGATTACTTGGTTTATTGATTCTTAAATTATCACAGCTGTTCATCATTCTCTTTAGATGCATATCCCAAAATTCCACACCATAACCGGGCTTAGAATCAAACTTATGCCAAATCATAGTTTCAAAAACTCCATCACCGTATGCTAGCCCTCTATCAAGAACACAAATTTCCTTTTTAAATTTTCCATTTACTAAAGATATAAAATCAATCATATTCTAATTTTTTCCAATGCTTTCAACATTCCATTTGCTTTAGCCTCGGTCTCAAGTGTTTCTTTCTCAGGAATCGAATCGGCCACAATTCCCCCTCCCGCTCTCAAACTTAATTTTTCGTTCTCTTTTAACATTGTTCTAATTAAAATGTTCAAATCCAAATCTCCAGAATGATTCACATATCCAAAGGATCCTGTGTAGGGACCTCTACCAGTCTTTTCCAACTCTCCAAGAATTTCCATACATCTGACTTTAGGGCAACCTGTTATAGTTCCACCGGGAAAAACCGCTGAAAATATTTTTCCAGGAGTTATATTTTCTTTCAAAATACCCTTGATGTTTGAAACAATATGATGAACATGTGCATATGATTCAATAACCATCATTTCATCTACCTTCACAGAACCGGGCTTGCAAACTCTAGAAATATCATTTCTCTCTAGATCAACCAACATTAAATGCTCAGCTCTTTCCTTAGATGAATTAATCAATTCTCTATGCAACTCTATATCGGTTAATCCTGAAAATCCTCTTGGTTTTGTTCCGGCAATAGGCCTCGTTTCTATTTTATCTTTTTTTACTGAAATCAATCGCTCAGGTGAAGAACTTATTATACAACTATCATTAATTTCAACCAATCCACCAAAAGGAGAGGGATTTGATTTTCTTAAAGAACGATAAATATCTGATGATGAAATATTTGGACTCAATTTGAATTCCCATAATCTTGACAAATTTGCTTGAAATATTTCTCCCTCGTAAATGTATTTAATGCATTTTTTTACATCGAAATTATGCTGCTTTTTAGAGATATTTCCGAGAAAATCAATAGAATTTTTATTTATAATTTTTTTACTAGTTTTTTTTTTAAAAATTATTTTATAATCTTCAAACATGTCATCAATGTTTCCGAATGATGAATCTGAAACAAAATATAATTTTTTTTTTAATTGGTCTTTAATGATTGCAGACTTCACTCTAGCTGCAAAAGCATCTGGTATCATAAAATTAGATTTAGGCAGGTTTAATTTATTTTCAATTTCAGAAACTAGCTCATATCCCAGGTAAATAAACCAACCTCCAATAAACGGTAATCCTTTATCATTATTGATATTAATTCGCTCTTTCTTCCACAGTTCGTCAAATTTTTCTAAAAAATTAAAATTATCATCTTTCTTTTTTTCTAAAACGATTTTCGGATTTGAAAATAAAATTGAAAATCTAGCTCTTTTATTACCTTTTGCCGAACTTTCTAACAAAAAAGGGTATTTTTTCCTGTTAAATTCGTAAAATTCAAGTAAATCAATATCATCATTTTTAAATGAAAGAGTCTTTGTATGTAGTTTTTTATTTGATTTATTTTTTTTATCCATTTTTGATTAAATACTTGTTTTATTAATATATAATATAATATGCTGTATGGGGGATTTAAATATGTTTCATACAGTAGTTATTGGTGGAGGTTGCCTAGGCGCTGCCGCAGCTATATCATTACAAAGAAAACTAAATAAATTAGGTAAAAACGACCAGGTTTGTCTTGTTGAGAAAGCTGTTCTGTGCGCAGCAGAGTCCTCTAGACACTCTGGTATCGTAAGATCTGCAAACGCTGACCCTGATGCTTCTAGAATGGCCTCTATAAGCTCAAAAATGTGGAGAGATTTATCAGAGGTTTGGGGTATCGAAATGGAAATCGATGAATTTGGTGCAATCTGGATTGCAAAAAAAAATTCAGATGGTGAAAATCCTGTCTGGAAACAACTTTCTGAAAGAATGGAAAAGATTGAACTAGTATTTGAAGAAATTGATATAAATTCAGCTGCGAAAAAATGTGGTGAAACGCTTTTAACTGATAAAAATGAGTCTTACTTTTACGAGCCGCAAGCTTTTCAATTAGATCCAAGTATTCTCAGAAGTACTCTTTACGATGCAATTGACAACAATGGGGTCATTTTAATGGAAAAAACTGAAGTTGATACAATTTTAACAAAAGGAAACGAAATAGTTGGACTCACAACCAATAACGGGAAAATAAATGCTAAAAATTTTGTAAATGCAACAGGTGCCTGGAGTTCACAATTATTTGCTAAAGTTGGACTAAAAATTCCTGTTACAATTGAACCCGTGTCTGTAGTCAATTGGATGGAAAGTCCTAGACAAATAAAATATGAATACCCTATTATTGCTGATTACACTAATTTATGTTATTTCAGATCTTGGAGGGGTAATAAAATGCATGCTCATCAGCCAAGAAAAAGGTCTGTTTATGAAATTGCAAAAAATTTTCTAAATGATTTAACTTCTGTTAACGGTGGTGAATATTTAAATGAGCCAATGAATCAATCTTTAGCATATGCTCAAATAAAAAATTATGAGGACATTTCAAAAAAAAGATTCTCAAATATCGATAAGACTGTGTATGCTTCTGGTTACAGGTCTTTTTTTGACATAACACCAGATCTCAGGTTTATACTAGGGAAAGATACTAAATTTAAGAATCTATTTCATAATCTCGGCTCAGGCCAAGCCATGAAGTACTGTCCTATTTTAGGAGAATGCATAGCTGAAGAAATAATGAATGAAAAGTTTTACACTTCAACATTTGAATACAGCAAATTTAATATTAGTCGATTTAGCGATGACTACATGAAAGAATTCTGGAATTTAGTTCAGGGTGAAGAAAATACTCTTCATAGACAAGGAAAAAACACCCTTTAAATGTTTGTCTAAAGCTTTACTCTTTGTCAGTTAAAGATGTCATAACGTTTAAATTTCTCCAAAAATCTTCGCTTTTTGTATTTATATCATTAAGTCTTATTAATAGGCTTCTAAGTATAGCTCTAATTACTGGATCTGCTTTTTTAATTTTATCTTTAATTGTTTTTTCGCTGATTGGAAAAAGTATGCAGTTTGTTGCGGCCTCAGCCGTAACCGATCTTGACTCATCAAGTGAGGGGCCTCTTTCACCAAATATTTCACCTTCGCCTATCTGGCCTAGCAACAAGCCTCCAGGACTATAAATATTTATTTTCCCTGAGTTCACATAATAAGCTGAAATAGCTTTTTCTCCTTTAGAGTAAATTTTTGTCCCTTTAGTAAACTTTAATTGCTTTAGACCTAAATTATTTTTCATGAAAATTAATTTTTAATTAGTTGCATAAATATTTTTTTTTATTGATTACATACCTTTTCGAAACTTTAGTTTTTTGATTAATCAGCTTGTTTAAGAGATTACTTTTATTATGACTAAAATCTATACATTTAAAAGTCTTTATAAGATTTATATACTTTCTATATTCTGATTTTTCAATTAATTCATTTAAATATTTCAAAATATTATCCTCAATTTTTGCTGGATAATAAAATTTATCTCGCACCATTACAATTGGTGAAGATGGAAGACTCTTTATCAACTTAAAAAAAATTTCAGAAACGAAGCTATCCCAAGGAACTTCATCGCCGGAGAAAAAAAATTTAAAAATATCTGCATTAGTTCTTTGTACAAGCTTAAGAAAAATTAAAAAATCTTTTTTTGAAACCTTTTGAGTGATTCCAATTTTTTTCTTTTCATTACAAAAGGATTTAAAAAAACCCTCTATACTTCTCGAAGTAACTGCCTTTTGAAATAAGTGAAAAATTTGTTCATTATTACTAGTAAATGGAGTGTTCTTAATTAAAGTTTCTATTCTGATTTTATTAAAATTAACTTTAAATTTCTTTGAGAAAACAGGAAAAAAAAGGTCTGAGAGATCGCAATATTTTGTTTCAGAATCATTAATTATCATTTTAGAGTTTAGTTGCTTAATAGATTTTAAGTCCAACTTATGCCACCAACTACCTGCAAAACCTCCACCTAAACTCCAAGATCCCTTAAAATAACGATTAGTCAAAGTTTGCATATGCGATATAAGTACTTTTTTGTTGTCTCCTCTTATTATAAAGTCATCTTCTAAAGAAGGGACATCAAAGAGTGTTTTAAGCATTATAGAGTTATAGTTCCTCATAATTTCTCTAATTTCATGAGTTTCAAGATTATCTCTGTATTCAAGTAATTTTGAATTTCTACCATATAATATCAAGTTTTCTCGATTTTTATTATTTAATATACTTAATGTATTAACATTAAGATTTTTAAAATGCTCAATTAATTTTGGAGATGCTTTAATTCTTGTTAATCTACTAATTTTTTTCTTAAAATCGTAAAATCCAGGGTAATAATCAATTAATTCTTTATTGCGCAAATATTTAATAGAATCAATTAATTTTGAAGAAATGCTGTTAATGTTATATCTTGAGTTTGCTTTGTAACCTCTTTTTGACATTGAAACTACCAAAAATTGCTTATCCGATTCTATCCAACAACAATACAACTCAGTAATCAGAAAAATTACATGCTTAGTTGTAAGACTATCAAAATTTTTAACTTTAAGAGCAGAGGGAATTAAATCCAGACTCAAATCTATTCTTTTTTGTAGATCAAGTGGTCTAGAAAAATTAAAATCTATTTGAATATCCTTATTTTTCATATAAAAATTACTTTTTGTAAATTATTATGTCAATTTTTGGTTTTTTTGCATACGAATTGTTAAGAATTTATGGTTTTTTTGTAATTATTTATGTAATTATAAATATCTTAATTTCTTTTAATGTTATTAATAATTCTAACAAATTTGTCTACATAGTTATGGACTTTCTTTTTAAGATAACAGAACCAATTCTTAATAATATTAGACGTATTTTACCTAGTTTTGGGTATATTGATATTGCGCCTCTTATTTTATTAATTATTATAGAAACTTTAAAGTACGGAATTATAAGGTATAGTATTTAAATGAATGATGGAAAAATAATAAATGGGAAAGAAGTTGCCTCTCAAATAAGAGAAAAAGTGAAGTTGATTGGCTCAGATTTCATTTCAAAAACTGGACATACACCTGGTTTATGTGTCGTGCTTGTAGGTGAAAATCCAGCAAGTAATGTCTATGTTAGAAATAAGATCAGACAAACAGAAGAAGTAGGTTTTAAGTCAATAGAACATAGGTTGCCATCTGATACTGAAGAAAAAAAATTACTGGATTTAATTGAAAGATTAAATAATGATCGTTCAATAAATGGGATTCTAGTTCAGCTACCTTTACCTAAACATATAGACTCTGATAAAGTGCTTGATAAAATTGTTCCAGAAAAAGACGTGGATGGCTTTCATGCTAATAATGTAGGAAAGTTATGGACAAATATAAGTACTCTTGTTCCATGTACACCATTAGGTTGTAGTATTATTTTGAAGAAAATACAGTCGGATCTATCAGGAATGCATGCTGTTATAATTGGAAGATCAAACATAGTTGGAAAGCCAATGGCAGCACTTTTGTTACAAATGAATGCAACTGTAACCGTTGTACATTCCCGAACCAAAAATATTTCTGAAATTTGCAAGGATGCCGATATTTTAGTAGCGGCAGTCGGTGTTCCTGAGATGGTGAAAAATAGTTGGATTAAAGAAGGCTGTATTGTAATAGATGTTGGAATAAACAGAATTAAGGATGGAGAAAAAACGAGACTTGTGGGTGACGTTGATTTTGACGATGTTTTAGAAAAATCTTCAATGATTACTCCTGTGCCAGGAGGCGTTGGTCCAATGACGATAGCCTGTCTCCTTGTAAACACTTTGTCAGCAGCTCATGCACAACATGGCCTTAATGTTCCCTCTTTAAGTTCTTTGCTTGATTAATTTAAGCCTAAGTGCATTAAGTTTAATAAATCCATGTGCATCGTTTTGGTTATATAGCTCGTCAGACTCAAAAGTTGCAATTTCTTTTGAGTATAAGCTATTTTTAGATTCTCTACCTAACACCTCAACATTACCTTTATATAAAGAAAGTCTAACGATACCGTCAACAAAAATTTGACTTTTGTCTATTAGAGCTTGTAACATCTCTCTTTCTGGAGAAAACCAGAAACCATTATAAATTAATTCAGCATATCTTGGCATTAATTCATCTTTTAAATGAGATGCACCTTTATCAAGAGTCAAACTTTCAATTGCTCTTCTTGCTGTTAATAAAATTGTGCCTCCGGGAGTCTCATAAACACCTCTTGATTTCATTCCAATAAATCTATTTTCAACAATATCAATTCTCCCAATACCATTTTTTCCCCCGACAACATTTAATTTCTGAAGTAAACTTTTTGGGCTCAGCTTTTCTTCATTAATAGCAACAGGATCTCCCTTTGAAAATTCAATTGAAATTTCTGTCTGTTTATCTGGAGCTTCCTTGGGTGAGACTGAACGATTATAAATCATTGAATCAGCATTCTTTTCTGGATCCTCTAGACTTTTACCCTCATATGAGGTGTGAAGTAAATTTGCATCCATCGAATATGGTGGCGTATTCATTTTATCCATTGGTACGTGGATATTATTTCTTTGAGCAAATTTAATTAATTCTTCTCTTGAAGTAAGTTCCCATATTCTCCAGGGTGCTATTATATTTATATCGGGGTCATTTGCATAATAACCTAATTCAAAACGGATTTGATCGTTTCCTTTTCCTGTAGCTCCATGTGCAACTGAATTAGCCCCAACTTTGTGTGCAATTTCAATTTGTCTTTTTGCAATTAGTGGTCTTGCTATTGAAGTGCCCAGTAAATAAATACCTTCATATAACGCATTAGCTCTAAACATTGGAAAAACATAGTCTCTGACAAAGGTTTCATTTAAGTCCTCTATAAATATTTCAGATACTCCCATTTGTTTTGCTTTCGCTCTAGCCTCTTCTACCTCCACGCCTTGGCCTATGTCTGCTGTAAAGGTGATAACTTCGCACTTATATTTTTCTTGCAACCATTTAAGAATAACAGATGTATCCAATCCGCCAGAATAAGCTAAAACTATTTTATTTATATTTTTCTCCATGATTATTTCTTTTGACAAGCAACGTTAATCGCTTGATAGGCTTTACTGAAACCAAGCAAAGAATAAGTATCTGTAGTTATTGTTCCCCTAGATGATGTCCCTATAACCTGCATCTTGATAGCAGTTTTCATGGCATTTATTATTTTTAAATCATCTCTAACACTAAAGCTCCACGCTCTAGACCCCGAAGTAAATAGTTGTAACTTTAAATCTCCTATTTGGATGTCAGGATTACTACCTGGCTTAAAGTTATAACCAGCGACAACACTAAATTCGTCCCATTTATCTTGACCCGGTAAATGCGTTACAATAAGAAAAATATCACCTCGTCTTTTGTAATTTCCCTCATGTTTAATTGGCTTAGAAACGGCCATACAAGCTTTGTTTCTAGCTTCACCTTCTGAGTACGCTGACCAGTCCTTGAATTTTTGGATTTCTTTTGCATTTGCTTCAGAAATTAAAAAAATAAGAAGAAAGAACTGAATTGAAGTGTATGATATAATTAAACTTAAAACTTTATTCTTCATTTTTTTTTAATTGCATAATTTTCATAAAAATACAAGATTTGAATATTTAATTAAAGTGAAAAAAACATTTAGTCTAAAATCAGTTTTATTTATATTGATTTCATCCTTTTGTTTTTCTGTATTAGGCGGATTGATAAAGTATCTATCAAATTATTTTCATGCATTTGAGCAAGCTTTTTTTAGAAATATATTTAGTATAATTTTACTAATACCGATCCTTGCTTGGTTTAAAATTAATCCTTTAAAAACTAAAAAACAAAAACTTTTAATTATTCGAAGTATTTTTGGGGGAATTACTATGATCCTTTTGTTTTGGTCTTATACGCTCATTCCTCTATCACAAGCTATGGCAATAAGCTTTAGCACCCCATTATTTACTTTTATAGGAAGCGTGTTTATTTTTAAGGAACAACCATCAAAAAATAAGTACTTTGCCCTCTTATTTGGATTTTTATCTGTAATAGTAATCATCAGGCCAGATTTAACTATCGAAACTGGAACCTATGTAGCTTTATTTGCAGCAATAACTCATGCTATCACAGCTTTGATTGTAAAACAATTAACTCAGACAGAGTCTATTTTATCAATAATGTTCTTCATGGTTTTATTAATGACGCCTATAACAGCTTTCCCAGCATTGACTGTTTGGAAAACTCCTAACGAAATAATTTTCATATTTTTTTTTATTTGTTTGGCAATTATTGGTACACTGGGAAATTATTTTTGGACAAAGTCCATTAGTATTTCTCAAATGACTTCTATAATGCCTTTCGATTTTTCAAAATTAATATTTGCAATCATTATTGGGCATTACTTTTTTGACGAAAAGATTGATATCATAACCTTTGTTTTTGGTTGCGGTTTAATATTATGTAATCTGATGTTGGTAAGAAAATAAATGAAAAATGAAAAGTTTGATAAAACATATTTTCAAATCTTGAGTTCGTTTTTATTTGCTCTATTAGGTGTGCAAATCAAAATTCTTACACAACATTTAAATTTAGAATCACTTGTGTTTTATAGATGTTTTTTTGGTACATTAATAATTTTTTTTGTAATTTTAATTCAATTAAAAAAGATAAAAATTAATGGTTTTATAGCTAATAATCAAATATTACAGCTTCTAAGGGCCGTAGTTGGTGTAGGTGCCATGTATATGGGTTATAAGGCACTGACTATTATACCTTTAGCGATGGCATCAACTATATCTTTTACGAAAGTATTTTTTGTTACTTTTTTGTCTTTCTTTTTTTTAAAAGAAGATTTCAAATTAAAAATTTTATTTTTAGCCGCAATCGGACTCTTAGGGGTATATCTTATTATCAATCCTACAACAACTGAAGGAAGTAATAAAATTGGAATTTATTTATCAATTATTTCAGCATTTTTTGTTGGAATAGGTATAGTGTTAACTTCTTTTTTAACAAAAAAAAACAGAACAATAACAATTCTTTTCTATCATTCTTTTTTTTCTTTAATATTTTCTTCGGTAATTTTTTTTAATAAAATAGAACATATTTCATGGGATCAGTTTTTACTTATTTTAATATTTACATTTACTGCTCTGTTGGGTCAGTACTTTAATACAGAAAGTTATAAAAATAAAAAGGCTAGTGTAACTGTTCTATTCAGCTATACAAGAATAATATTTTCATTCCTATTTGGATATTTCATTTTTAATGAAACCTTATCAGGATTAACATTGTTAGGATTAGCTCTGATTGTAATTTCAACACTAAGTGTTAAAAAATTTACAAAACTTTAGGGACAAGGATAAGGATTCTCGTTATGAATCTTTTCAATATTCTCTATTATTTCCTCGCTTAGATCTAAATTAATAGATTTGATGTTTTCTTCTAACTGACTTAAGTTTGTAGCGCCAATAATATTACTTGTAAGAAATTCTCTTGAATTTACATACGAAAGAGCCATCAAAGCAGGAGAAATACCAAAACTTTCGGCAAGAGAATTAAACTTTTTTGATATTGAAATACCTTTAGGTTTTGTGTATCTAGTGAACATATCTCCAAAAATGGTAAGCCTTGCTTTCTCAGGCTTTTTATCACTATCATACTTGCCTGTTAGCATTCCAAAACCAAGAGGAGAGTAAGCCAAAAGACCACAGTTTTCTCTAATTGAAATCTCTGCCATTCCCACCTCATAACTCCTATTTAATAAGGAATACGGATTTTGTACTGAGACAACTCTCGGAAGGTTATATTGCTCTGCTAATGAAATAAATTTCATTAATCCCCATGGTGTTTCATTAGATAGACCAATATATCTAACCTTTCCAGATTTAACTAAAGTGTCCAATGCTTCCAACTGTGTTTTTATTTCAATGACGTCAGATTCCTCTGAATGCTCATACCCTAGTTTACCAAAAAAGTTTGTTTTTCTATCCGGCCAATGCAATTGATACAAGTCAATGTAATCTGTTTTTAATCTTGTTAAACTTCCTTCAATTGCATTTAATATTTGCTCTTTATTTAATCGGGTTTCTTTTCCCCTAAACCACTTCATTCCTGACCTTCCAACCACTTTTGTGGCTAATATTAAATTGTTTCTAATTTTTTTTTGTTGCAACCATTTTCCTATAATTATCTCTGTTGAGCCAAAAGTATCCTTTTTTGGTGGTACGGAGTACAATTCTGCTGTATCAAAAAAATTAACTCCATTTTCAAAAGAAAAATTCATTTGTTCAAAGGCTTCTGTTTCGTTATTCTGTTCTCCCCATGTCATAGTTCCGAGACAGATCCTACTCACTTCAATATTAGTATTTCCTAATTTAGAATACTTCATTATTACTTGCAGAATTTTATTGTTGAATAATTATAATTCTATCATAAATAATATAGTATAGTTAAGATTTTTGTAGTATGCTTAACCAAATTTAATATTAGGAGTTTAAAATGTCTTATGATTTTGAAAAAAACGTTCAGTCAAGAACATCAGTTGATCAGGGGATAGATCTAGGTTTAAAGGCCTACATGAACAAAGTTTATTCTTTTATGGCTGTAGGGCTTGCTTTAACTGGAACAATCGCACATCTATTTTCACAGATGGCTTTTGATTTCTCAACCAATACCTACACATCTTTTGGTATGACTTTATATGCATCACCTTTAGCATTTATAATTATGTTAGCTCCTTTAGGGTTCATGTTAGCAATTAGCTTTGGCATATCAAAAATGAAAGAGTCAACTGTTCAAATTCTTTACTGGTCTTTTGCCTCAGTTATGGGTGTCTCTTTGGCTAGTATCTTTATTCAGTATACAGGTGAATCAGTGGCCAGAGTATTTTTTATAACCGCGGGAACCTTTGGCGCACTCAGCTTGTATGGCTACACCACAAAGAAAGACTTGTCTGGATGGGGTTCATTTCTTTTTATGGGTCTTATAGGAATATTGATTGCTTCAATAGTAAATATTTTTATTGCTAGCAGTTTACTACAATTCGCCATTTCTGTAATTGGGGTTCTAGTTTTTGCTGGACTAACAGCATATGACACACAACAAATTAAAAATATGTATTTTGAAAATGACGGAAATGAGGGGAAAAAAGCTATAATGGGTTCACTAAGGCTCTACTTAGATTTTATCAATTTATTCATCATGCTTATTCAACTTTTCGGAAATAGAAGGTAATTAATTCATTAGACTGGTTGATTGTAAGATTAACCAGTCTAAATTTTAAATTGTTTAAATTTCTAGTATCATTCATAATTTTGTGCTTCTGCAACCCTATTTTTGCAAAAGAAAGCAATAACATTTCTTTTGACGTATACAGAAAGGGTAATAAAATAGGTTATCATAACTTAGTAATTACTCATCAAGGCAATAAAACAATCGTAGAGGTAGATATTAATTTTGAGGTTAATTTTCTAGGTTTCCTAATTTATGAATATAAACACAAAAATAAAGAAATTTGGGATAAAAAATTTCTTCAAACACTAAATGCTGAGACAATCAAAAATAACGGTGAAAAGTTAGTTTGTAATATAAAAAGTAATAACAGCGAGTTAGAAATAAATGGAACTAACGGTAAATTCCAAAAATCTAATATACTAATGCCTTCAAGCTATTGGAATTATGAATTAGTAAAGGGTGAAAGCAAAAAAACTATGATAAATACTCAAGATTGTAGTCTAATTGATATAGAAATTTTAAATTTAGGCTCGGAAAAGATTTATAATAGTTCCCTAAATTCAAAAAGATACAAAATAACTGGGAAAGAAATAAGTGGTGAAAATATTGATATCGATATTTGGTACGACGAGGACAATAATTGGGTTAAAATGATATTTAAAAAGGATGGAAACTTAATAGAATATTACTTAAGAAAATATAATGAATTTAATGAATAAAAAAGTTGTTTGGATTACAGGAGGTGGAACCGGTATTGGAGCTGAATTAGCTGAAATTTTTGCCTCTAAAAATTGGACAGTGATCATAAGTGGAAGAAGAATTGACAAACTTAATTCAATAAAGAAAAAAAATGTTAAAAATATTTATGTTTTTAAAAATGATGTCTCTTCAAATACTAGTTGTCAGAATGTAACCAAAAAAATTATAAATAAATTTGGAAAAATTGATATGATGATACTAAATGCTGCAGCTTACAACCCTGGTCACCTAAATTTTGAAAATATTGAGAACGCTAGAAGTGTCTTGGATACAAACATAATGGGTCAAATAAATTGTATTAGCAATGTATTACCAACAATGAGAAAACTGGGTTCTGGTAGTATTATATTTATCTCTTCACCAGCAGGATTCAGAGGATTGCCTAATGCAGGATTTTATGGAGTTTCAAAATCTGCATTAACTTTTCTAGCAGAGTCATTGTATTTGGAGCTAAAAAAAGAGAACATAAAGGTCAAGGTTGTTCATCCCGGTTTTATTAAAACTCCAATGACTGACAAAAATGATTTCCCGATGCCCTTTTTAATGACCTCCTCTCGAGCAGCAAAAAAAATTTACGAAAATTTATTTAATTCGAGTTTTGAAATTTCTTTTCCAAGAAGACTTATAATACCAATGAAAATATTATCTCTTCTGCCTTATAGATTCTATTTTTTCCTAATGGATTTTATTCTTAAACATTCGGTTAAGTAAATGTCAGACGTAATAGGGAAATATATAAAAGCATATGAAAATATAAATATATCTTCATTAAACAAATTATTATCTTGCATCGATGAAAATTTTCTTTTTTTAGACCCATTCAATAAAATTAAAGGAAAAAATAAATTTGAAAATATGTTTCAAAAATTTCTTCAAGAAATAAAAGATCCTGAATTTAAAACTTTAAATATTACAAATGATAAAAGCACTTACTTCGTAAAATGGAATTTTACAGGTATTTATAAAAAAAGATTTTCATTCGATGGAATGAGTGAAATTATAGTAAAGAATAATTTGGTAATAAGACACATTGACTACTGGGACAGTGGAAGAAATTTTTATTGTAACATACCTTTGCTAAAATATATTTTTAAAAAAATCCACAAATAGTTAATTACAATTTAAGAAAAGTAATAGATACAACTCCTAAAGTAATTCCAAATTTTTTAACCTCAGCTCTATTTATTAAAACACCTTTTTCTTGAAGAAACATCCAATCGTCAAATCTTACTTTTATGGTACTGTCTTTAATTTTTAACAATAAATCATAACTCCAGTTAAGAGCGTTTCCACTTGCAGATCCTGTTGCTGAACCTATTACGTCATCAGCTCTTCCAACATATTTTTTCCCATCAAGTATATCAATGGTCCAAATCCTTTGTTGTTTTTCTCCATCATCATAAACAAACTTCTCATCTAGGGTTAGTTGAGTATCAGCTAACGTACCCTCAATATCAACTTTGAATTGCCTTCTCAAATTTCCAAATCTATCATGAAATAATCCCCACGCAATAACACTTCCTTCAAAGTAGTCCTCTAAGATAAATTCTGGCTTGTTATCTTTAAACTGTGAAATATTCATTTTTGAAGAGCATGAAAAAGTAAAAAAAGTTAATATTAAAATTAAATAACGCACACTAATAATATAGTTTATTGAGTATTTCATTAAAGAGTTTTATCTAAATTATTAATTTTTTATTTAATTGCAAAACCCGTCTGTCATTATACAAGGACTGACTGATATAGATTGGTCAGTTGACGTTACTGTTACTCTTCTGCTATGACCACCCTTTGCTGAATGAGTAGTTTTTGAAGGAAACAGTTTGTCATTTATATTAGAAAGTTCTTGCAATCTTAGAAGTATGCCAGCTCTAGTTCTAGATCCAGGCCTTCCCCTTAGGATATTGAAGGTTAAATTTCCAAAGTCATAATTTGAGGCAAGGCCTGAACCGTCACCAATAACTAATGTCCCTCTATTAATCGTATAAGAACCCAATTCATCTGAATTATTAATATATCCTTCACCGCTGAGAAGAAGAGACTCGCCCAATGCCAAGTTTCCAAAGCTTAATTCTGAAGAATTAACTGATAAGCTACCGCCTGGATTACGCCTTCCTGTTAAATTAAATAATCTTTTTGATACAATTAATGTAGCATCAGATATATAATAATTTGAATTATTCGAACGCAAGCTTCCAATTGTAACCCCTTTGGATCCAACAGATGCTGAGCTAAATGAACCAGTTCCAGACATTTGAACAGAATCTCCTGATATAAGCCCAGTAAAACGTGAAAAATCAGCGCCTTGAGCTGATGTCGTTCCATTATAAGCTCTTGTTCCAGATGCAGTTATTGATTTTGGCGTAATACTTAATTGAAGAGTTCCACCTGAGAGAGTATAATTACTAGCATTACCTGAATTACTACCTAAGGTTAGGCTACCTACATTAACTGATTTATTTGTTTCTACATCTTTAGAACCTAAAACACCTGTGCCTGACAATGTGAGTGTTTCACCACTAATAAGATTTCCGAATGATCCTAAGTCGCTTGACGATGCATTCGTTGTTCCATCATAAATTCGTGTTCCAGATAAATTAACAGGTCTTTTATTGATGTTAGCTTGGTGAGTTCCTCCAGTTAAAGTGTAATTCGATTCAGAACCCGTTCCGCTTGATAAAGCTAAACTACCTAATGTAACAGATTTTCCATTTGCCGCACCTGAAGAACCAATACTACCAGAACCTGAAAGTGTTAATGTCTCATTTCCAATCAAATTTTCAATTGAGGGATCGTCGGAGCCACTGATATTTGTGGTACCGTCATAAACTCTAGTTAAAGTCACATTGATCGGTCTTTTGCTTATAGTGAGAGTTGCTCCATTTAAATTGTAGTTTGTAGCTGCACCACTTCCATCTGCCAGAGCGAGATCACCTAAAGCTACTACTTTGTTTGATTCAACAAGTGCAGATAAAACAGTACCTGATCCAGAAACAGAAAGTGTTTCACTCCCAATTAAGCCTGAGAAGGTACTGAAACTTCCAGAATTTGCTACGTTTGTTCCGTCATAGACTCTAGAACCACTTAGGCTTATGTCCTTTTGCGTAACATCCAATAAAAGAGTGCCCCCACTTAGAGTATAATTGTCTGATTCGCCTGAACCATCAGAAAGAGCAAGAGTCCCAACACTTACTGACTTATCGCTACCAACTGCAGCTGAGGCAAGGATTCCTGTTCCGCTCAAGTTCAGTGTTTCCCCACTGACCAAGTTACCAAGAGTTGTTAAATCACTTGCTGTTGCATTTGTTGATCCGTTATACACGCGCGTTCCGCCTAAATCCACAGGTCTTCTTGTAATATTAATTTGATGCGTTCCACTAGAAAGAGTGTAATTTGAAACTGAGCCACTTCCGTCAGACAATGCAATCGTTCCCAATGTTAATGTTTTGTTGTTTTCAGCTGTGCTTGAGGAAACTGAACCAGTTCCACTCAAAGATAGTGTTTCTCCTGTAACAATATTTCCAAATGTATTTATATCTAAAGCAGTTACTGAGGTTGTCCCATTATAAGTTTTGGAACCTGAAAGATTAATAACTCTTTTAGTTACGGAAATAGTGCCACTTGAAAGATTATAATTTGAAGCCGCTCCAGACCCATTTGCTAAAGTGAAAGTTCCCAGTGAAATAGTTTTGTTAGACCCTACAGCACCTGATGATATAGTGCCCGATCCAGTAATAGTTAGTGATTCTCCTGAAACAAGGTTGCTAAATGTAGAGATACTTGAATTACTTACAATATTGTTTCCGTCATATGACTTTGACCCACTTATTGTAATATTTCTAGTTGTTACGCCTAGTTCAAGAGTGCCTCCGCTTAAAGTGTAATTGTCTGATTCTCCTGAACCATCAGAAAGGGCAAGAGTCCCAATACTTACTGACTTATTACTACCAACTGCAGCTGAGGCGAGAGTTCCTGTTCCGCTCAAGTTAAGCGTTTCTCCACTGACTAAGTTACCAAGAGTCGTTAAGTCACTTGCTATTGCATTCGTTGATCCATCGTAGACTCTTGTTCCACTTAAATTCACAGGCCTTTGAACAATTGTTAGAGTAGCTGATGATAAATTATAATTTGATGAAACCCCGGTTCCCGATATAAGGCTAAGATCATTAAATGTAACGTTTTTGTTTGACCCCGGAGTAGCAGTACCAACAGAGCCAGTTCCCGATAATGTGAGTGATTCCGAACCAACAAGATTACTAAAGCTTGTCAGATCTGAAGGGCTTGCATTAGTTGTTCCGTCATAAACTCTTGAACCAGAAATAGTTATTTGTCTTTGACTTATACTCAACTGATGAGTTCCGCCAGTCAATGTATAATTTGATGCTGTTCCTGATCCATTACTCAAGGATAACGACCCAACAGAAATTTCTTTGTTACTTCCAACTGCTGCCGATAGCACTGAACCAGTTCCACTTAAGTTTAAAGTCTCTCCAGAAACAAGATTTGACGAGCTTAGGTCTGAGGCTGCAGCATTTGTTGAGCCATCATAGGCTCTTGACCCACTAAGATTTAAAGGTCTTTGGAATATTTCAAAACTCGTTGTATAATTACTCAGGGTATAGTTGCCTGATCCTGAGCCAGTAAGAGCAAGTGAACCAGTTGACACGGTCTTGTTGTCCCCAACTGCTGCTGAGGTAACTGAACCACTTCCCGTTAAAGACACAGCCTCACCACTCACCAGATTTGTTAAAGTAAGAGTTGATCCATTTACAGTTGTCGTCCCATCATAAATTTTAGATCCCGTAACATTTACTGATAGCTGAGATATGTCAAAGGTGTGAGTACCTCCAGATAAAGTATAATTAGAAGCATTCCCTGATCCGTCAGAAAGGCTTAAAGAGCCTAAAGTTAAGCTTTTATTCATCCCTGCATTTGCATTCGTTACAGTTCCTGACCCTAATAGAATAAGCGATTCTCCTGAAACAATGTTTCCAAATGTAGAAATATCAGAACTTGAAACTGTTGTATTTCCGTCAAATGCTCTTATTCCATCAAGGCTTAAAATTCTTTGATTAATATTAATTGTTATATTTCCTAAAGAATAGTTTGATGCTGCTCCAGAACCATTTGCAAGGGTTAAGGTCTGATGAGAAACTGATTTATTGGTTCCTACTGAAGAGCTTGCTACTGATCCAATACCTGAGAGCGAGAGAGTTTCACCACTTACAAGATTTGTAAAGGAAGTAAGATTAGATGCAGCTGCGTTTGTAGTTCCATCATAAAACTTAGAACCTTTGACAGTAACTGAGCGCTTAGTTATTGCCATTGATAGGGTGCCTGTAAGTGAATAATTTGATGCACTGGAGGAGCCATCTGAAATTTCAAGACTACCAATATTTGTTATAGTTTGCGATCCAACAGCAGCTGAGCCAAGAGTTCCTGTCCCTGACAATGAAATGTTTTCGCCTGAAACCAAGTTACTCAACGAGAGGTCTGAGGCGGCTGCATCTGTTGTGCCATCATATACTCTGCTTCCAGATAGATTAACTGGTCTTAAAGTAATGTCTGCTGAAATAGTATTTGCAATACTATAATTAGATGCTGATCCACTTCCGTCTAACAGTTGGAGTGATGTATTAGTTACAGTTTTATCATTCCCAATATTAGCAGAAGCTACAGTTCCTGAACCCGTCATTGATAGAGTTTCTCCGCTTACGATACCAGAAAATGTTGATAAATTTGATCCTTGAATAACATTAGTTCCGTCATAAACTTTGCTGCCTGAAATAGTAAGAGATTTTTGAGTAATATCTAGTGTAGCTGATCCTAGTGTGTAATTTGCAGAACTGCCTGTTCCATTTGATAAAGAGAGTGATCCTATTGTAACAGATTTTGATGAGCCAACATTTGCTGATGATACTGTTCCTGATCCCGTTATATCTAATGTCTCACCGCTTACAAGATTATTGAATACATTCAAATCAGATGAATTAACAGTGGTTGAACCATTGTATGACCTACTTCCAGACATACTAATAGATCTCTGAGAAACGGAAAGCTGGTGTGTGCCACCATTTAAAGTGTAATTAGAAGCTACACCAGTGTCATTGTTGATCGAAAGTGTATTAAGAGATACTGATTTATTATTACCCACATTTGCACTTGTAATTGTGCCATTACCAGACAAATCAAGAGTTTCAGAACCAACTAAGTTAGACAAAGTTAAATCAGATGAAACTGCATTAGTTGTTCCGTCATAAACTCTAGTACCACTAATGTTTAAAATTCTTGGCGTTATATTTAGTATTTTTGTTGATCCATTAAGTGTGTAGTTGGATGCTAACCCTCCATTTGAGCCATCTCCAAGGGAAAGTGACCCCTGAGATACATCGTAATTATTGGCTACTGCCGAAGAAGTTATTGTTCCAGCGCCGCTAAGAACGAGTGTCTCTGACCCTATCAAGCCACTAATCGTTAAGTCAGACGCAGTGGCTTGGGAGGAGCCATCGTAAGTTCGCGAACCACTGAGAGAGACTGCAACAGGATTTACTGAAAGAGAAGCAGATGAAATAGAATAATTTGAGGCGCTACCGGATCCATTTTGCAAGGCTAGTGTGCCTAAAGTTACTGATTTTGAATTGCCAGTATTTGCTGATGAAACTGATCCCGACCCTGAGAGACCTAAAGTTTCACCACTTACTATATTACTAAATGTGTTTAAGTCGGAATTACTTACAGTTGTATTTCCGTTATACAATCTAGATCCTGATAATGTTAATGGTCGTGTTGTAACAGAAAGGGTAAAAGAGCCTCCTGAAAGTGTGTAATTTGAAGCGGCTCCAGAACCATTGCTTATTGAAAATCCATCTGATGTAACACTTTTATTGTTTTCAACTTCAGCACTGCTAATTGTACCTGATCCAGAAAATGTAATTGTTTCTGACCCTACTAAGTTGTTTAGCGTCAGATCTGAAGATGTAACATTGGTTGACCCATTATAGGCTCTAGAACCAGAGGCATTTAGCACTCTTTGTGTTATTTCGAATGATGTATTTCCAAATGTGTAGTTAGATGCCGTTCCGCTCCCAGTATTTCCTAACGCCAATGTACCAAGTGTAATTGCTTTATCTAAACCTACTGATGAACTTGATACAGAGCCTGAACCACTTATAGTTAAACTCTCACCAGAAACAAGATTGCCTAGTGTGAGGCTAGTAGCTGTAACAGAAGTATTTCCGTCATATGTTTTGTTACCAGTAATGTTAACCCACCTTTGTGTTACATCAAATGTACCGCTTCCTAAGGTATAATTACTTGCTAGGCCTGTTCCATTTTGTAGACTCAGTGTTCCTGTTGTAACACTCTTACCCGCTCCGACATTTGCTGAGGATATGGTGCCTAAGCCCGCGATGCTCAATGATTCACCTGTTGCTAAATTTGAAATCGTTGTTAAATCTGATCCATTAACCGAGGTAGCTCCATCATAAACTTTTGTTCCACTATATGTTACCGTTCTTGAGGTAACATCGTAAGTATGAGTGCCACCTATTAGAGTGTAATTTGATGCAGAGCCTGATCCATTTGAAAGCGATAATGTATTTAATGAAATCGGTTTGTTTATTCCAATATTACCCGAGGTTACCGTGCCGAAGCCCGATAAGGAAAGGGTTTCTGATCCAACTAAATTAGTTATTGTGAGGTCTGACGAATTTGAATTAGTCGTTCCATCGTAAACCCTAGATCCATCTAAAGATAAAATCCTCGGCGTTATCGATATGATACTAGATCCTCCAGAAAGAGTGTAATTAGCGGCCAATCCACCATTGGAACCATTTTGTAATGTCAAACCTGATAAATTTGTTAAGGGTTTATTATCACCTACATTGGCATTTTCAACAACACCATTCCCAGATAGGGTTAGAGTTTCACTGCCAACTAGATTATTTATTGTTGGTAGGTCAGCAGCTATTGCGGTTGAAGAGCCATTATATTGTCTAGAACCCCCGCTTAGACTGACAACTCTTTTATTGATAGTAAAGTTGTGGGTCCCCCCTGTGAGTGTATAGTTTGAAGCAGACCCACTACTATTATCAATACTGATTCCGGACAGATTATTAATAGTATAACTTCCTGCATTGGCCGAGCTTGTAGAAGCTGTTCCTGAATGAACTAGTATTTCACTTCCTGCCAGATTAGATAGTGTAATTGTATTTGCAAGTGCATTAGTATTAGCATCATAGACTTTCGATCCTGAAGAATTCAAAGGACGTTGAGTAACAGTAAGCTGATGCGTTCCACCTGATAGAGTGTAGTTTGCGGCTAGCCCGCCATT
>CENJ01174034.1_pt1 | contig 39111 bp, 35 predicted proteins | sample 356161 | NCBI WGS metagenome assembly CENJ01 (sample SAMEA2619531, study PRJEB7988) | marine metagenome | biome: marine biome (ENVO:00000447); feature: surface water layer (ENVO:00002042); material: "saline water (ENVO:00002010), including plankton (ENVO:xxxxxxxx)" | depth 5 m | reverse complement strand
ATCCACTTTGCCTGGTTGGCCGGGGCAGTATGGTGTAAAGGGGTACTTTTTACTCCATGGGGAAGTATAACCGATGGCCACATTGGTGCCACTCAGCGGATCTGAAAACCGAAAGCTCAGCGAATCACCATCCTTCAAATCAACTGCGCCATTGTTATAATAGAACGGTTGATTACAACATAAAAATGCGATTGGGTCAGTTGTCATTTTAGGAGAATTGTTACAGGGCGCTTTTTTCAAATTCAATAAAGCATCTGTATAAAAATTTCCTCCAACACCTGTTGTTATAGCGCCATTACGACAACACTGTCCAGTTGAGAACCTTATCCATTCGCAATTTTTGAACGTACTATACGGAGATTTATTGAAATCAACTATCAATTCAAACCGGTGTTCTTCTATTCCCTTTCCTGTTCCATAAGTATTTGCGGGAGAACATCTACTCTTGGCAGTGGCACACAAAGGTGTTTTTTCTGCTATACTTACCCTAGTTGGGCTGATACTTAATGATTTACCACAACCAGTAATGGTTCCTCTTACAGATGACATGCCGATACCTCTACAATCTCGATAAACCTTGAAGATAATTTTGAACTTCATGGTGTCTACGCACTCATATGTGATGTCTGCACCCATCATATGTGTGCCATGCGTCTTCTTTGGAGAAAAACAAATAGCAAGAACTGAAAAAACAAAAATTAATTTTACCTGTCGGAAAATTTTTTTGGAAGAATGTATAAATGAGCTCATAGGTGAGTAATGTGTGATTTGTCAAAGTAATATCAAATTTGCATTAAAACAAAATAAATCATCAAAATATGAGTGACATAACTTAATTATGCAACTTAAGCTTATGCACTCTGTTCGACATCATCATCTTTTTGAATTTTGCAAGCTTGTATTTCTTAAAAAATCCTTCAAAATAAATGAAGCTGAGCTTGCTGCAAAAGTGCTTATTAGTTCGGATTTAAGGGGTATTGACAGCCATGGAGTAGCAAGACTTTCTGGCTACCTAAGGTTAATTAATGAAGGGAGAGTTAATCCCAAACCCAATATTAAAATTAAAAAAGAAATGTTATCGACTTGCACTCTCGATGGCGATGCTGGTTTGGGCTTAGTCGTAGGCCCCAAAGCAATGGAAATTGCAATAGAAAAAGCAAAAATCACAGGTTCTGGTCAGGTGAGTGTAATGAATTCTAATCACTTTGGTATAGCTGCATACCATGCTCTTCTTGCAACTGAACAAAACTTAATTGGCTGCTCAATGACCAATGCGAGCCCTTTAGTCGCACCAACTTTTGGAAAAGAAGCTATGTTGGGAACAAATCCAATCTGCTATGCTTTTCCTAGTAAAAACGAACCTATAGTTGTTGATATGGCCACCAGTGCAGCAGCCAATGGGAAACTGCAAATTGCCCAAAGATCAGATAAAGAAATACCTTCAGGATGGGCGCAAGATTCACATGGAAATGATTCAAAAAACCCGCACATACTGAAAGATAACGGTCAGCTACTGCCTCTAGGAAGCTCCCGCAACTTAGGCAGCCACAAAGGATATGGACTTGCCGCTTCAGTAGATATTTTTTCCGGGGTATTAAGTGGAGCAAACTTTGGCCCTTGGGTCCCACCATTTGTCTCTTTTAAGGAGCCTTTAAAGAACCCACCTGGAAAAGGAATAGGTCATTTTTTTGGCGCTTTTTCAATACAGGGGTTTTGTGAAGAAAAAGACTATTTTTCCAATATAGATTTGTGGACAAAAAGGTTCAAACAAACAAAAGCTATAAACCCTGAAAATCCAGTATTAATTCCGGGAGAACCTGAGCATAAAACGTTTCAAAAAAGAAGTATAGAAGGCATACCCTTGAACCAAAAAGTACTTGAAGATTTATTAAATATTGCGGATCAATCAAACATTTCGGCAAAGGATTTTTTTTAACAACTATGAAATCGAATTCCAAAAGTTTAATGTGCAAATTATGCTAAGAAACTATGTTGAGGACTATCATCAAAATATAAAAACCGGTTTATCCCTGAATAAAATTAAAGAACTTCTTGAGCAAAAGGTCTTACAATACAATCAACAAGATTTTTTGAAAGACGACCCCATTAAAATACCTCGACTATATTCAAAAAAAGAAGATATCGAAATTGCAGGTTTTTTTGCCGCCATTTTTGCTTGGGGTCAGAGAAAAACAATCATCAAAAAAAGCAAAGATTTAATGAATAGAATGGGAAATACCCCTTACCAATTTATTATGCACCATAAATCCAGTGATTTGAAAATTATGGAAGGTTTTGTGCACAGAACTTATAACGATACAGACCTGCTTTTTACAATACATATCTTGAGAAGAATCTACTCTGAATTGGGAAGTATTCAACATTTTTTTTCAAATGGCGTTGAAGAGGGGCTCCATAAACTGCGTCAATTTTTCACAACAGACCCTTTGTTTCAAAACCGAAATGGGAAACACATTTCGTCGCCCAAATCAGGATCAGCTTGCAAACGTTTGAACATGTTTTTGCGTTGGATGGTAAGAAAAGATGAACAAAATGTAGATTTTGGTTTGTGGTCTATTCTAAAACCAAGTGACTTATTCTGCCCACTAGATGTGCATGTTGGCAATACCGCTAGAAGACTAAATTTGTTACACCGAAAACAAAATGATTGGAAGTCAACAGAAGAACTAACTAAAGCTTTAATACAGTTTGACCCAATAGATCCCATTAAATATGATTTTGCTCTTTTTGGTTTGGGATTGGAGAAGTTTAATCCAACGAAATAAATAAAAATCGATCTTTGCCTTGAAGATCTTTCACTACTTCTTTCTTGAGTCTAAGCATGAAGTCTTTTCTCACCAGCTCCTCCGAATAATTTTCGTGGATTTCAAAAAATATTTTTCTTACCGTTTTTTTGTTTTTGGCCAATTCTACAATTTTTCTGTAAAAAATGAAGGGATCGTTTGGCGGTGTTAATAATGCCAAATGAGGTTCATTCAAAAACACTTTATTATCTATTTCTTTTGGATTGGCGATGTACGGAGGATTACTTACTATAATGTTGATCTTTTCGGGAATTCTTTTCCAGGCATCAACATCTAAAATATCAAGCTTTATACAATTTATATTGACACCATTGCTCCTAGCATTTTGACGAGCTAGTTTGATAGCTTTTTCTGATACATCTAATGCAAAAACTTTCAACAATGGCATACTTTTTTTTATCGCTACAGCGATACAACCACTTCCAGTACCAATATCCAACACCTGATTTTGTTCTATATTTTTAATCTTTTGAAGAACTTTTTGCACCAATTCTTCTGTTTCTGGCCTTGGAATTAATACATTTTTATTTAGCAAAATTTTTATACCATAAAACCACGTTGAACCCAGCACATATTGCAATGGAAAACCTTGTTTCAGGCTAGCTAAATGAGACAATAATTTTTGTTCAAAAGCAACCTCTCCTTCCCAATTTAATACAACTTTGTATTTGGGGGTGGACTCAATTTCCTCGAGAAGCGAGAAAAAAATACGCGTACATTCTGACAAAGAATAGTTTGCTGATAACGTATTAAACAACTTTTTTTGAAAATCAATGTATCTCAAAATTTGCACCAAATTTAGCTTACTTTGAAATTTTGACTGCACATTCAACATATATTAATCGATGCCTTCAACTAGCAGAGCAGGGAAGAGGAAAAACAACACCTAATCCCCTTGTTGGATGTGTAATTGTGAACCAACAAAATACAATAATAGCTGAAGGTTATCATGAAGAATATGGTCATGCACACGCTGAAATTAATGCATTAAATAAGGTGCCAGAAGAAACGGATTTAAGTGAATGTACTATGTATGTTAATTTAGAACCATGTAGCCATTTTGGGAAAACCCCACCATGTTGCGAAGCCATTATAAAATCTACTATCAAAAAAGTGGTTATTGGCATGAAAGATCCAAATCAATTGGTAGCAGGGAAGGGTATTGAAAAATTGAAGCAGAACAACATAGAGGTCATTGTACCTGTAAATCAAAAAAAATGTGAATTGTACAATCGTCAATTCCTACACTATTTGAGTAAAAAAAGACCTTATGTTATACTAAAATGGGCCGAATCTTTCGATGGCATAATGGCGCCAAGTGTCGATAAATACAAGAAAATATCAAACGAGATATCTCAAATTTTGGTACATAAATTACGCAGTGAAGTTGATGCGATATTGGTTGGTAGCAATACTATAATAGATGACAATCCTCTTTTAAATACGCGCTTTTGGCATGGAAAGTCTCCACAAATTTTTGTTTTGGACCCTGAGAAAAAAGTAAATAAATCATATAATATTTTTCAATCAGCCAAACCACCCTTTGTCATTCAATCTAGAGAAAACAATTTAATACAAAGTATTTTTCAAATTGCAGAAGAGAATAATATTTACACTTTTTTGGTAGAGGGAGGTCCTTATACCATTAGCAAGTTTATTGAAAAAAGTCTGTGGGATGAAGCATTCATAATCAAGTCTGAAAACAAAATAATTGAAGGACTAAAATCCCCACGTATTGTCGGAGAACAAATAGGTACCTATACAATCGGGGACAATTATATCAATCATATCTTAGCCTTATGATATATCTCCTAGCAAGTATACTATGTTCAGGTTCGTTAGGTATATTTTTTAAATTCTTTGAGAAAAAAAATGTCGAAATAAAAAAAGCAATATTTGTCAATTACCTTACATGCACCATTTTAGGTGTTGTCTTAACTTTTAATGAACTCCAAAAATTACCTCTGAAAAATTGGATGATTGTAACCCTAATTATGGGACTTCTATTCATTGTCACGCTAGAATTAATGGCACAGGCAACAAAGAAATCAGGTATATCAGCCATGGTTATTTCAAATAAAATGAGTTTGATTTTTCCTGTAAGTTATGGCCTGATTATATTGGGAGAGCGAGTAAATTGGTTAATTATTCTAGGGATTTTTTCATGTTTGTTGAGTGTTTACTTAATTACCAAAAGTCCTAAAAAGTCATCATTTAGAGAAGGCACTTTGCTTCTAATTGCAGTTTTCTTTTTATCAGGGACAATTGATGTTGGAATAACATTTTTAGAGACCCATTTTTTTACCAATAATACAAATTTCATGTTGCCTACTTTGTTTATTTTTGGTTCTGCTGCTTTTTGGGGCCTCCCCTCCTTATTCAAATCAAGTCGTACAGATGCAAAAAAAAAATCAACAGTTTTTTGGGGCATTTTATTAGGCATCCCAAATTTCTTTTCTATATATTTCCTATTCCTAAGTCTACGGAGTGCACCTTTCCCATCCTCCATTTTATTTCCAATTAATAATATGGGGGTGATTTTAGTGGGGTTTATGGCGTCCTTACTCTTCAAAGAAAAACTTTATTCTTCAAATTATTGGGGAGTTTTGCTGGCACTATTTGCCATTGGAATCATGGCTATTGGGAGTCAAATAGCTTAACTTGATCAAAAAAAACATATCTTTGGTTAGACCAGTTGAAATCATTTCTTATTACATCGATCTGTTTTTTTTTCCTACAAATTGATTTGGTAGCGCAAGAATCTATTACCCAAACCGAGGAAATTGACTTACTGGTAGAACTAACAAAAGATATCAATAAAATAGGAATTCCAGAGAATATCTCAATGTGCTTAAGAAGTAGCCCAATTGTTCCAAAAGGCGAACTAGAACTAAGCAGTATCCAAAAAAGCCCGATAGGTTTTCATCTTACCTATCAACAATTTTACAATGGGATACCAATAGAAAATGCGCTCCTAAAAGCACACTTCAATAAATTTGGTGAACTTTTTCATAAACAAGCACACCTTTCAGATTCAAGGCCAAGAAACAGCCTTTTTAAAGGAGCAAACATTCTTACAAATACAAAAAATGGCTTGATTTATGCAAATAAAAAGAGAACACAAAATGGGACAGAGATTAGATCCAAAAGTGGAGAAATTTTGTATCGAAATTCAGGGAAATTGTATCTCTATGACCTTAATTCAAGGGATACGCAAGCAAATGTAAAAGTGTTTTTGGTCAACCCCGTAAATTCTGCAGGTGTCTCTTATGGCCCACCATTTGTTGATAATGCGGATGCCAATAGCTCTTATTTAAGTAAAGAGTTAAGTTGGAAAAAAATCAACCTCTCCCTGGAATCTGACTCATTTGTTTTACAAAATAACCTATTCAGGTTTAGCGAACTAAGTGACCCAATACAAAAGACACCCAAAAGCAAAAATGATTCTTTCTTTTTTGAAAGATCAAACCCCAATTTTGAGTTTGTCAATTGTTATTTTCACTTGAGTAATTACGCCAATTATATCCAAAAACTTCAGTTCTTTAATCTTCTCGATACCTTGGTAATTGATCCAAGAATTGAAGGTGATAATTCCTTTTTTGATATCAATAAAAGAGAACTCCAGTTTGGCATTGGCAATGTTGACGATGCAGAGGACGGAGAAGTTGTTATACATGAATATGCCCATTCATTATCTACAAAAGCGTCGCCAAATACAACTTCTGGGGTCGAAAGATTGGCTATGGAAGAAGGGAATGCAGATTATTTGACAAAAAGCTACAGCAGATCTTTTACTGGCTCTGTAAATAGCTATAAAGTATTTTCTTGGGATGGACACAATGAATTTTGGCCGGGGTTCAACATAAACTCGCAGAAAGTCTATCCAAATGATTTGACAGCAAGTTCAAATAACAATCGTGAAATTTGGAGCACACCCCTAATGAAAATTTGGGAAAAAATAGGAAAAGAAAAAACAGACAGATTGATTTTGTCTCATTTATTTTTTCAAATGCCCAATACGAAAATGCCAGAAATGGCAAAAATCATTTTAAAACTAGATACCCAATTTTATGATGCTGAGTATAGCAATATTATTTGGAAAGCTTTTTTTGAACAAGGTATACTACCAGAAATCCCTGTTGTAATGCCAATCAACATTGACAATAATCCAATATTTAAAAACACATATGGATTTGCATTTAAACAGGCTCCTTTGGAGATAATATTCCCATTTCCAACCGAATTTTCTGCGTCTATTTTCTGTACAAATGGAGCCAAAGTTGCTGAATTCAAATCCAATTCTGGGCAGATGCTTATACATTCAACTTTGCCAAAAGGTTTGTATATTCTTCAGTTAAACTATGGCAAAATCATTAACAAAAAAATTATTATTGCTAGATGAGTTGGAAAGAATCAAATGACTCTTTGACCAAGACATTTGTCTTTAAATCTTTTGAAGATGCTATGAATTGGATGCAAAAAGCTGCAAAAAAAATAGATCAGCTAAATCACCATCCTGAATGGACGAATATATATAACACAATTCATGTAAAATTAAACACGCATGATGCTGGCGGAATTGTTACCGAAAAAGACCATCAACTTGCCTCTATTCTTGACGATATTTCTACTCGGTGACAGCCTTAGAAATATTACATAAACATTGGTCATACGAAGCCTTTAGACCACTGCAAGAAGATATTATAAAGTCTATTCTTGAAAAAAGAGATACTGTGGCTTTACTTCCTACTGGCGGAGGTAAATCTATCTGTTATCAAATACCTGCCTTAATGTTTAGCGGCTATACATTGGTCGTTTCACCTCTTATTGCCCTTATGCAAAACCAGGTAGCATATTTACATTCAAAAGGGATTAAAGCTATCTATTTGCATGCGAATTTGGGACAAAAGAAATACCAACAAGAATTGGAAAATATCAAATATGGCAAGTACACTTTGGTTTATATTTCTCCTGAAAGATTAGAAAATAAATTATTTCAAGAGTTTGCCAAAAATACTCCTCCAAAGCTTCTTGCCATTGACGAAGCGCACTGCATTTCTCAATGGGGTCACGATTTTCGCCCAAGCTATCGGAAAATCAAAACATTTAGAAGGAAATTAGAAAACTGCCCTTGCATTGCTTTAACCGCTTCAGCAACATCAAAAGTGTGTACAGATATAACTGAACAATTAGAATTAAAGGAAGTAAATCTGTTTACCAATACCTTCTTTCGACCCAATCTTAAATTTGGTGTTGAGACAACCAATGACAAAAGCGAAAGAATATTATGGTATATCAAGAAACTAAAAGGTATAGGGTTAATCTATGTTAATAAACGTGCAAAAACAGAAGAACTTAGTCAACTTCTAGAGGTAAATGGCATAAGCTCCAACTTCTATCATGCTGGATTGGATTCCATTCAAAGACAAAAAATATTGACAAGGTGGTTGAAAAATCAATACAAAGTATTGGTTTGTACCAACGCCTTTGGAATGGGGATTGACAAACCTGATGTACGTTTTGTGCTTCATTATCAAGCACCGCAGGACATAGAGTCATATTACCAAGAAGCAGGACGTGCTGGTAGAGACGGGAAACAAGCATATTGTGTAGTTTTTCAAAAGATCAATGAGTTCAAAGAGCAAAAGAAAATTTCCCAAGATGGTAATTTAGTGCTAGCTGAAATAAGTAAAATTTACCACGCGCTGTTCAATTATAATGGTATTGCCAACCACCAAGGGAAAAATCTCAACTTCAAAATAAACCTTGATGAATTCTCTGAAAAATTTGGCTTCTTCAACAGCAAAGTTTTAAAAGCCCTAAGATGGTTAGAAATCAATAATCACTTAATTTTCAAACTAATAGAAACAAAAAAAGAAAGTAGCTTACTTATAGATTTTTTAGAAGATAGAAAGCCAAAACCAAATTTTAATTTCAAAGCGTATCTCCAAATCAATAGAGAAAAAAAACAAAAATTAGATAGAATGGCTGAGTATCTTAACAACCAGTACCAATGCAGAAATAAAATAATTTTGGCATATTTTAATCAAAAAATGACTGCGGATTGCATGATTTGCGACATTTGTGTAGATAAGCAGAAAACAGAAACACCTAGCTTAATTACGCTGGAAAAAGTATTGCTACATCCTAAATCACATGAAGAAATCCAAAGATTATTTCCATTGGTAAAAGGAAAAGTATTGAAAGATATTTTAAGAGATTTAGAAAGTGAAGGGCATATTGCCTTAAATAAAAATATGGAATATCAGTGGGCAAAGTGTTAAGTATAACGGTTAGTAACGATCTTCTTAGAGACAGAAGAATGCATAGAATATCTGATGCCCTTATAGAAGGAGGTTTTCAAGTATTTCTTCTTGGCGTTCAAAAAATTGATGCCCAGTGCATTCGCCTAAAAAATTATAACCAAAAAAGAGTTAAACCCATATTTCAAAATTCTTTCTTGTTTTACTTAGAAATAAACATTCGTTTTTTTGTAAAACTTGTAAAGTTACGTCCTGATATCCTCTATGCAGTTGATTTTGACACCCTCATTGCTAATACTCTATACCACAAAATATTCAAGAACAAAATGATTTTCGATGCCCATGAATATTTTACCGAAGTTCCAGAAGTGCATAAGAATAAATTTAAGAAATACTTATGGAATAGAATTGGTAAATGGGGCATTGCGAACAGCGACCTTTGTTTAACCGTAGGTCAAAAATTGGCAGAAATTTTCTCTAAATCATACAATGCAAAATTTCATACTATACGCAACATCCCGCCAATTAGTGAACAGAAAAACCACGTTCGCCAAAATATTTTCGTTTATCTAGGTGACTTAAATCCGGGAAGAGGCCTCGAAAATTGTATTAAGGCAATAGAAAAAGTTGATGCCCAACTTCAAATTATAGGCGATGGTCCTTTAAGGAAAAAACTTGAGGAAATGGTAAAAATGAATCAGCTAGAACAAAAAGTATTTTTTACTGGTTATTTGCAACCAACAGAAATTTCTTTACACCTATTGAGGGCGTATGCAGGTTTAAATATTTTGGATAATTCTAGTAAAAGTTATTATTACTCATTGGCCAATAAATTTTTCGATTATATTCACCACCAAATACCGATCATTGGTAGTCAATTTCCTGAGTATAAAGAGATAAATAAACAATTTCAAATTTTAATACCTACAAAAAACACGTCTAGTGAAATTGCAAAATCCATGAACTTCCTGCTTAACAATCAAGCTAATGTAGAAAAAATGAGAGAAAGCTGCTTTATTGCTGCAAAAGAGCTAAACTGGAGCAACGAAAAAGTTAAATTAACCACTTTGATTAAAGAAATTTGAAAACGCTTCATATCATAGCATTTGATATACCATTTCCAGCAAACTATGGAGGAGTAATTGATATATATTACAAGTTAAAAAATCTCAAAAAAAACAATTTTAAAATCACACTACACTGCTTTGAATACGGTAGAGAAAGATCAAAAAAGTTGGATGAATTGTGTGATAAAATTTATTATTACAAAAGGAATATTTACAAGAATCCTTTGACTAGCAACTTGCCTTATATCGTTGAGACTAGGAGCTCAAAATATGTTTTAAGAAATTTGCTTCAAGACGAAGCACCAATACTTTTTGAAGGTTTGCATACCACCTATTTTTTAGACCATCCTCAACTAAAAAATCGTTATAAAATATTAAGAACCCACAACGTTGAACATGAATACTATAAACACCTAGAATGGGTGGAAAAAAACTTTTTTAAAAAATATTTTTTCAGAATTGAGTCTGAAAGGTTAAAGAAATATCAAAAAAGAATTCATCACGCCAATTTACTTTGTCCATTGTCTTTAAAAGATGAGTTATACTTCAAGAAAATTCATCCAAACGTAAAATTCATTGCACCATTCCATATAAATAATGAAATTCTAATTAAAGAGGGTAAAGGAGATTTTATTTTATATCATGGTAACTTAGCTATTGGAGAAAACAACCAAGCTGCTCTATTTTTACTAAAAGAAGTTTTCTCAAAAATCAAATTTCCCGTAATTATCGCGGGCAGTAAACCAAGTAAAGAATTAACGCATTTGGTAAATAAACTGCCCAATGTAAGCCTACAAGTGAATATAGGTTCTGATAAAATTTACGAACTAATACAACAGGCGCAGATAAATCTTCTTTATACTGAACAAGCAACTGGAGTAAAGCTTAAACTAATAAATAGCTTGTATCTCGGAAAATTCTGCATGGTCAACGAAAAAATGATCAAAGGCACCAAGCTACACAAAGAGTGTATTGTTTGTAGCAGCCCTATTGATTTTGTAGACCAAATTGAATTTTATTTTCAAGCTAACTTCGATGCAAAAAAAATTAAAGAAAGAAAAGAATTTCTAAAAAACTCCATTTTTGATTTAGCTAAAGCTACTAAAAATATTGTATCTTTAATAAGCAGTCAAAAGCAAGAAGCTCTCAATTAAATCTTTAAATTTGCCATCTTTTATGGACAGAAGTGCTAGTGTTGGATACTTGCTTATCGCCGTTATTATTGGCGTTTTTTGGTATATTAACAGAGAAAATTACAAAGAAATTCAGCAAAATAAGACGAAGGAAGATAGTGTCTCTGTAACTAGTATGTTACCTGATAGCACAACATTAAATGCCATTGACTCGGGTATGGTGGAATCGTCCGATGAGGAAGCACTTCGATTAAATAAAAATGCCAATCAAAAATTCTTTTATCTAGAAGATGATGAGCGTAAAATTGCCATCAGCAATTTTGGAGGAGCACCTGAAAACATTTGCTTAAAGAAATACAAAACCCATAGTCAAAATGATCTTTATTTATTTGATAAACAGGAGTTTAAATACAATATCAGCATCCCTACAATGGAAGGCCCTATTGCCACAAACCAGCTCTTATTCACCCAAAAATCGGCAAATAAAAATAAGCTTGTTCTAGAAAGTAAACTAAGCGAAGAACAAAGCATTCTTATTGCTTATCAACTAAAAGAAAATTACATCTTAAGCCAACAAGTTAGTCTTATAGGTTTTGATAATATTGTTCCAAGAAAACAAGGTTATTTAACCCTTAAGATGGGTCTCCAACAACCCTTACTTGAGCAAAGTGCAAAAAATGAGAGGGAAGCTTCCCGAATTTTATTTAAATATAGAGAAAATGAATCGATAGATTATATCACAAAGGAAGACAAAACACTGCAAGGTGAAATCAATTGGATATCATTTAAACAGAAGTTTTTCAATACAACAATTATTGCCCATGACAATTTTATTGATGATGGTAGCCAAATCAAAATTGAGTCGCCAGAAAATGAGAACAATACTGATTGGGTTAAAAAAGCTGAAGCTGAAATTTACCTAAGTTATGACTTTAACCCAAAGGAAAGCTATGATATGTCGTTTTACATGGGACCCAATCATTATCAAACACTCAGGAAGCAATCACTCAATCTAGAAAAAATGATACCCTTAGGACCTAGCATCATCAGTTGGGTAAATAAATTAGCGGTTATACCTATTTTTAATTTTTTAAGTTCATTTTTCAATAGCTACGGAGTCATCATACTCATGCTAACTATTATTTTAAAATTGGTGCTTTCTCCATTGACCTTCAAATCTTACGTCAGTATGGCCAAAATGCGGGTTTTAAAACCGGAGATTGACGCAATGAAGGAAAAATACGGAGATAACATGCAAAAAATGCAACAAGAGCAGATGAAATTGTATAAAAAAGCTGGTGCAAGTCCTTTCGGTGGTTGTTTACCCCTCTTGATTCAAATGCCAATTTTATTTGCCATGTTTAGGTTTTTTCCGTCATCTATAGAACTTAGACAAGAGAAATTGTGGTGGTGTAAAGATCTTTCTACTTATGACTCCATTCTAGATTTGGGTTTTGAAATACCATTTTATGGAGACCATGTCAGTTTATTTACTTTACTGATGACCATTTCAACACTGATATATACACGACTGAACAATTCCATGAGTGGTGCTACTGGTCAAATGAAAGTAATTAGTTATATAATGCCCATCATGTTTTTAGGTTTTTTTAATAACTACCCTGCTGCACTTAGTTTTTACTACTTTCTGGCCAACATGATTACGTTTGGACAAAATGCATTGATAAAAAGATTTTTTGTAGATGAAAACAAAATCAAAAAACAAATAGAGGCTAACAAGAAAAAGGTGGGGCCGGTTAAAAAGTCTAGATTTCAGAAAAAAATTGAAGAAATGGCTAAAAAAAGGGGAATTGATCCGTATTCTGGAAGACCTAAGCGCTAATATCCTTCGAACACATATTGAATAATATTTGCACCCATTTGCAGGGCTTTTTTCCTTATTTCGGGAGAGTCTTCTGGGTATATTCCTTCATCCTCCCATCCATTCCCTAAGTCGCATTCTGTATCATAAAAACAGACCAGCCTGCCTTCATATATCAAACCGAAACCACGGGCTGGTTTATTGTCGTGCATGTGTACCTTGGGCAATCCATTCTTAAATGAAAATGCTTTATGGTAAATACTATGACTAAAGGGCAATTCCACAAAATCTAATTCAGGAAAAACTTTTTTCATCTGAGGCCTTATATATGGATCTAAGCCATAATTGTCGTCTATATGCAAAAATCCACCAGCTAAAAGGTATTTTCTTAAATTTTTTGCTTCATCAACTGAAAATTCTACGTTTCCATGACCCGTCATGTAAATGTATGGATAATTAAATATTTGTACCGAGCCAACTTCTATTTCATCTTCATTCTCAATGATTTGGGTACCTAAATTTTTGTTACAAAAAGCAATTAGATTTGGCAAAGCTGTTCTATTGGAATACCAATCCCCACCACCATTGTATTTAAGTTTAGCCAATTTTACCCCAGATTTTGGAGCCATAGAAACAAAAAATAAAGCGATGATTATAAAAATCCTCATTTTGTAGCCATCATTACTTCCGTAATAAGATCACTTGTATTTGCCACCTCTTTGGGGCTGTTGTGGTATAGCTCCATTGGTGAAATGCCCTTGTTTGCTTTAAACTGCTTACTCCGTTTATGCATCATTTGCACTGCCCATGCGTTCCCCATGAACCGATAAGGGCCTTTGTGCTCAATACAATAAAATTTGGATGCTGGGATGGTCCCCTTAACAAATTGTAAGGGTATTTTGGGTGGAAAATCTTTTACTTCAATTGCGGCTGTATACGTTGTAATTTTCTTAGCCATATCCCATTTATGGTATAATGACATTCCTTTTCCCGAAGTTACAACATCATCAAACCCCTTATTTACAAAGGCAAATAATTGCTCAAAATCTGCTGACATGTGCTTATCTATTTGATTCATTTCACACGTAGTTTTTATTCCAATATATTTTTTGCTCGCAACGTTTTTGATTCCGCTAAATGTTAAATACGAAGGAATATTTCCTTTTTCACAATAGTCTTTTAGCATAAGTAAGCCTCTTTCGTAATCCATACCTATAAAATTTTCCATTGATTTTTTCCAGAAGATAAAAAAGATTGGTGCATTAAATTCCATCGTCCAAGTCACCTTGGTATTAGGCCCTTGGGGCTCTAAAAAAAAAGAAACTTTAGACCTCGATTTCATAGGTTTTAAAAACTGTAAATTCATATCGATTTGGCTAGGTTTATTTTCTTCCATAATTTTCATATTGCCAGTACCTGTTATAGGACTTTCCCATTGATAGAACTTTCCATTTTCTGAAATATTTATCCTCGTTTTCGGATCAGCAATGAGCCAAGGAGACCAAATTTTCCATTCACTAAAATCTGCGATTTTAGGATAAATTTCATCAATTTGCTTATGTATAGTCGTAAGGCGTTGAATAAATATTTTCATAATGAGTGCAAATTAAGAAAAATGTGCATAAACACAAGTCACAGCAAAAAGTGCGGCAGTTTCAGTTCTTAATCGGGAGCTACCCAAGCTTATCGATTTAAATCCCTTTTGTTCTGCAAGATGTATCTCTTTTGGGGTAAAATCACCTTCAGGTCCAATCATTATAGTTATTGGTTCATTTTTTTGCCATTTTATATTGCTTATTGAAGTTTTGTCAGACCCTTGACAGTGTGCTATACAAAGCGTCCCAATAAATTCATTAACCAAAAATTCATTTATTGTCAGCATCTGAAATTTAGGCAGAAAGCTTTTTTTACTTTGTTTCATAGCTGATATAGCTTTCCTATGTAATCGGTCGAATTTGAGCTTTTTTCTTTCTGAGTGTTCGGTAGTAATAAAGGTGATTTTTTGAATACCAAGCTCGCAAACTTTTTCTACTAGCCATTCCATTCTTTCAAGGTTCTTAGAAGGTGAAACAACTAAGTGAAGTTGATATGGCATAGCTGATGATATTTCAGGAGATTTATATGCTGAAATAATGGTTGCCTCTGCCCCGGATCTTGTTATTTTTTCAATACGCGCCCTAAAAGCGTTTGATTTCCCATCGACAACTATTATGCTGTCACCTATTTTTTTGCGGGTGACTTTAAGATGATGCAACTCTTCTTGACCAAAAAAAATATTTTCATATTCTATGTTTTGCGAAAAAAATAGTTGCATGGGTCCAAAAATAATTGAGGACATAAAAAAACCCGCAAAAAGCGGGTTTTGTTGTTTGTGAATTTTTATGTTTATTTAACTTCTTCAAAATCTGCATCTTGAACATCACCATCTTCGTTGGGATTTGGATTGCTCTCTTGGCTACCATTTTCCGCATTGGGTGCACCACCCGCTTCTTGCTGCGCTTGATAAATATCTTGTGAGGCTTCTTGCCAAACAGTGTTGAGTTCTTCTGTATATTTTTCAATATCAGCCAGGTTTTTATCGGAATGTGCTTTTTTCAAAGCATCTGTGGCTTTGGTAATCTTGTCTTTTTTGTCCGCTGGGATTTTATCACCAAATTCATTTAATTGTTTTTCGGTAGAAAACACCAAAGCATCGGCTGCATTAAACTTATCAATCTCTTCTTTGGCTTTGGCATCCGAATCTGCATTGGCTTCAGCTTCTTTCTTCATTTTTTCAATCTCTTCTTCACTTAATCCAGAGGAAGCTTCAATTTTTATCTTCTGCTCTTTACCTGTTCCTTTGTCTTTCGCACTCACATTGAGAATTCCGTTGGCATCGATATCAAAAGTAACTTCAACTTGTGGAACGCCTCTTGGTGCCGGTGGGATGTCGCTTAAGTGAAATCTTCCTATGGTTTTGTTGTCCTTGGCCATTGATCTTTCACCTTGTAGAACATGAATTTCCACAGAGGGTTGGTTGTCTGCTGCTGTGCTAAATGTTTCAGACTTCTTGGTGGGGATAGTTGTATTCGATTCAATAAGCTTGGTCATAACACCACCAAGTGTTTCTATACCTAATGAGAGTGGTGTTACATCTAAAAGCAAAACATCTTTTACTTCGCCAGTAAGCACACCGCCTTGAATTGCTGCACCAATTGCTACAACTTCGTCGGGATTAACACCCTTTGAAGGCTCTTTATCAAAGAACTTCTGTACTTCTTCTTGAATTTTAGGAATTCGTGTAGAACCTCCTACCAAAATTATGTCATCTATTTCAGCAATTTTGAGTCCTGCATCTGCCAATGCTTGCTTACATGGCTCCAATGTTCTTTGCACCAATTCGTCTGCCAGTTGCTCAAATTTGGCACGAGTTAGTTTGCGCACCAAATGCTTTGGAACATTGTCTTTAATAGTTATGTATGGTAAGTTGATTTCTGTTTCAGCAGAACTAGAAAGTTCAATTTTGGCTTTTTCTGCCGCCTCTTTCAGTCTTTGTAATGCAGCAGGATCTTTCTTTAGTTCCATATTCTCATCACTATAGAACTCATTTGCGAGCCAATTTATAATAACTTGATCAAAATCATCTCCACCAAGGTGTGTGTCTCCATTGGTAGATTTTACTTCAAATACTCCATCGCCTAGCTCTAAGATTGACACATCAAAGGTTCCACCTCCGAGATCATAGACAGCAATGGTCATATCTTTATTTCTTTTATCTAGACCATAAGCCAAGGCCGCAGCCGTTGGTTCGTTTACGATTCTTTCTACTTTAAAACCAGCAATTTCTCCCGCTTCTTTAGTAGCTTGTCTTTGGCTGTCGTTGAAATATGCCGGCACAGTAATTACTGCTCTTTCTACAGAAGTACCGAGATAGTCTTCTGCAGTTTTTTTCATTTTTTGAAGAATTATAGCTGATATTTCTTGTGGGGTGTATTTTCTATCACCAATTAACACCCTCGGCGTATCATTTGAACCTTCTACAACGCTGTAAGGAACTCTTTCTGCTTCTTTTTTTAGTTTAGAGAACCGTGTTCCCATAAATCGCTTTATAGAACTAATGGTGTTTACTGGATTGGTAATGGCTTGTCTTTTCGCTGGATCGCCCACTTTTCTTTCTCCATTACCATTATCCAAAAAAGCAACGATACTTGGTGTGGTTCGTCGGCCTTCGCTGTTGGGAATAACCACTGGTTCGTTACCTTCCATAACGCTAACCACAGAATTGGTTGTTCCAAGGTCTATACCTATTACTTTACTCATAGTAAACCCGTAATATCAAGTAAAATGCCAAAGTATGGAGAACTTATATTACTGCCAAAAAGGCATTAAAAATTGAGTTTTTCTGTTTTTTCGTTGTCTCTTAATCGTTTGAGCATGTCAGGATTAACACCAATGTTCTCGTACCTGCGTTCAAATTTGCTTCCAAAAACACCTCTTCCACCAACAATATTTGTGTATTCGGGACGTTTTTGAATGATACCGATTGATGGTTTACTGACCTCTATGTAGGTTGAAAGCTGTTGATCTCCCCCAATAATAATTACATCAAAGCCTTTTATTTCTCTCTCTATTTTTGAATTTGCTTCAAGACTGCTTTCTAGAAAATTATAATACGATGCGCCTGGGAAACTGAGCGCATTGATATCCCCTCCTTTGGGGTTTCCTATTACTCCAGATTGACCTGTATAGCTCAAAATTTTAGCTTCTTTTTGGCTTGGATTATCTTTTAAGTATTCATCATATTTCATTCTTATGACTAAATCGTAAGTTGTAGCATTATAAGCTTCCGAGAATAGGATTCGAAAATCACCTTCGTCTGAGATATTTAGAAAAACTGGTGGTCTGTCGAATCTAGGCGAAGTAGAGGTAATTGAACCAACCGATTTGGTTTCCGCATAATAAGACTTATTCGTATTTGAATTATCAATTATTTTCACCGTTAATCGGTAAACATAATTTTCTTGAAATATGGTTTCTTTAAAATTATAGTTTGTGTAATACAAAAAATGGCTTTGATAGGCAAACGAACCTGAGTCTTTATCAACACCCCATTGCCTAGCATTTATTTTCATTAGTTCAATTTTATTTCCGGTGAAATTCCCATTTTCAAACTCCTCGATGTACACCTCAAGTGAGTCGAAAAATAGACTGTCTGAAACCTTTGCGAATTGTGCGTCATTTTCGTTCTGATTTAAATAAGCTTTGTTGATGCGAATAAATGTGCTATCGTTTGTTGGGTTTAGGACCCCAAAAACTACTGGAATCGATTTCCAATTTGCTGTTACATCTATTACATCATTGCATGCGACGTGGACAACCAAAGTGCTACATATGAATAAAAGAAATATTTGCTTGGTAATTGATTGAGTTAAAAATATAATTGACTTAGTTTTGTTTCCCACAGCGAGGTCACAAATATGCGATATTTTGCACTCATTTTAAGTTTGTTTTTTAGCAACCTTATTCTTGCACAGAGGATATTTAAGAAATTTTCCTATCCCTATGTGCAGGAAAATTTTGAAATAGAAAATGAATTCTGGCCGATCCAACAAAACTCTTTTGATAATGCCTCGATAGAAAACGGCCAATATCAACTTATAAGAAAAGCAGAAAACGGATTTAGTGTATTCACCAACGATAGTATTTCGTCACTTTCCAATTTTGAATTAATTACCCAAATGGAACTTATCGATGACAAAAAACAATTTAGTTTAAATGGACTGACTTTTTCTCAAAAATATAGTTCCGCAGGTATTGTTGTTCATGCAAATGATAAAGATCAAAGTGCCTTAATTATTGAATTCCATTCAAAAAAGGGTTTTCGACTTTTACAACTAAGTAATAAAAAATTAAGTAAGTTTAGTAACAAAAGTAACGATGGCTGGGTGTCTTGTAAAAGTCTAAAAACAGCCGGTTTTCATGAAATTAGGTTACGGTCTTTTAAAAATGTATTTGATTTATATATAGACAATAAATATCAAACTTCATTTATTGATAAACTTAATGAATCTGGACAAATCGGATTTTTTGTTGGAGCAGAATCTGCTATCTCAATAGAAAGTTTAGAGATAAATTTGATGCAAGAGGAAAAATTAAAAAAAGAAGAAACCAAAGAAGAAGACCCACAGCTTTTTGAACTTATCAAACTTTTACGAACAAAAGTAAACAATCATAGAGCAGAGAATCTTGCTCTAAAACGAGAACTTGTAGGCTATCAAAATATTGCCATTCAGGACACCATAAATTCTGGCAAACTAAAAAGACTCTTAAACAAATTTGAAATTAAGGAATTGGAAATAAGAGACTTAAATATGCAACTAGAAGAACAACAAAGAAGATTAAATTATTTAGAGGCTATGAAAGTGGAAATTGAATCAAACCAAGATGGTGATATGGTCATGAACCTTATGGAAGTGCTTAACAAAGAAAAAAATAAGAACAACGAAGCGCAAATAGAAATTCAAAAGCTCAAAAAAGAAAATCAAGAATTGACAAAAAAAATTATGGAACTTTTACAAGAAAGTAATAACTAAATGGCTAAACACAAATTGGAATTTAAAAAAGTAACCACCAACTCATTGTTGGAAATGAAAGAGCATAGTCAGAAAATCTCTATGCTTACAAGTTACGACTATTCTCTAGCTAAAATTGTAGATGCAGCGGGTATTGATGTTATCCTAGTTGGAGATTCCGCAAGCAATGTAATGGCAGGTCATATTTCTACACTCCCAATTACTTTAGACCACATGATCTACCATGCACAATCTGTAATAAAAGCTGTTGAGAGGGCACTTGTAGTGGTTGATTTACCTTTTGGATCTTATCAAGGAAATTCAAAAGAAGCACTAGCATCGGCCATCAGGATTATGAAAGAAGCAGGTGCTCATGCTATCAAAATGGAGGGCGGTGAAGAAATTTTAGAATCTGTAAAACGTATTCTTTCAGCAGGTATTCCAGTTATGGGCCATTTGGGACTTACCCCACAATCCATTTTTAAGTTCGGGACATATGCTGTAAGAGCAAAGGAAGAGGCGGAGGCAGAAAAACTAATGGTAGATGCCCAACTATTAGAAGAAGCAGGTTGCTTTTCTATTGTGCTAGAAAAAATTCCATCTGCTCTGGCGGAAAACGTTTCCAAAACCTTGCACATTCCTACTATTGGGATTGGTGCAGGAAATGCAACTGACGGGCAAGTTTTGGTTTTGCACGATTTGTTAGGCATTACCAATGAATTTAATCCACGGTTTTTAAGAAGATACATGAATCTTTACGATGATATCAAATCAGCGGTTGGAAAGTATATTGATGATGTCAGAAATATTGATTTTCCAAATGAGCAGGAGAGTTATTAATCTCTTTGCTCAGGCATTAAAGTATAATCATCGAAGTTGCCGTGTAATCTACCAGGACCATTTGTAACAGATTTCACCAAATATTCACCTCCAACAAAACAACCTTTCCAAGATTCTCCAATTCCCCCAAAAGTTTGGTGTTTGTCACCTCTTGATTTCATTTTATTGATCCCCACTTTGTAAGCTCTCAATTGAGATGCTAAGTCGCGTGCTTGAATTTCATTATCACAAGCAATAGAAGATACCAAAGCCCCATTTGAAACATTCATTTCAGTTACGAGTTCTTCGGGTGAATCCACTAAAACTATGCTGTCTAAGGGCGCAAATGGTTCATTGTGGTATAGCATTGCATTTTTTGGTAAATTTAAAACAGAACTAGGCGCAAAATAAGCTGACGTATCTTGTTTATTTAAAAATAAATCTGAATCCAGAATACCCTGATATAATGCAACAGCTCCTTTGCCTAGCGCATCATTGAACATGACATTTACGTCGCTCACTTTTTTGGCATTAATAATCGGTCCAAAATCATAGTCTGGTAAAACTGAACTGCCCTCCTCAACCAATACAGGATTGCCATAACTTAGCGACTTCAATATAGGTAAATACATATCCAAAAACTTGGGAAATAATTTCCTTTGCACTACAAAGCGTGCATATGCGGTGCATCTTTGCTTGCCATATTTAAAGCCAGATTTTATTTGTTTTCCTAAGTTAGCCCAATCTGTAAAATTCCATACGCCATATGTATTAATGCCCTCCATTTCCAGCATGTAACGTTTTTTATGATTAAAGACAGCATTTGCAATCCTTTTTCCATTGCTTTTCCCCCCGACATAAGACAAACAGTCAATTGAAGGATGTGCCACCAAGGCGTCACTCAATACAGCACCTGAACCACTTAGCAAAGAGACAGGTAAGTCTTGTCTTCTAGCAATGGCAAAACATAATGTTAAGGCAAATAATCCACCGTCAGTAGGCGTTTTGGCGATTACAGCACTCCCACACAAAACTTGAACCAAACAAGCATGTACCAATACAGAAAGTGGGTAATTCCAAGATGCAATATTTGATATTAGACCAAGTGGAGTTCGAGAATCCATCATATTATCTATATTTTCAATATACCAATAAACACCATCTATACATCTTTCTACACCCGTGAGAGATTGCTTATAAGGCTTACCAATTTCCCAAACCAATAACAAAGCAATGAGTTCTTTGTGCTTTTCAATTTCTTTGACAACAGAAGAAACTTTCTCTTTTCTTCGTTCCAAACTGATTTTGGACCACTTGTTGAAATCCTCTTTACCATATTCTACAGCTTGCAAAGCATCTTCTTTTTGAAGCATGGGATAATGACCAAGAAGTGTACCATCTACGCTAGAATTAAAGGGTCTCAGATTGCCTTCTTTTTGCCACTTACCCTCTATTAAATTTAAAATATCACCCTCTTGATTGAAACATTCTGGTGCGATACTTTTGAGTTGAGAAAATAAGTTGTCCCACTTTGCTTTTTCTAATATAACTTTCGCCATAACCCACAGCTAAAACACATAAAATGATTTTTTGTGTTACCTAAATAAAAAAATTAAACCTTTACCTTACGATAAGCTTTTTACTGATAATTGGCTTCCCACTAAGTTCGGAAATAGATAAAATATATAGTCCTTTAGCTAAAAAGTCTGTACTGAGCTGGTAATTGAAAAGCCCAGGTGAAGTTGTTACCTGAGACGATTCGTACACTTTTTGACCAAGTTGACTACACACAGTAACTTTAAGTGTTTTTTGCGCATTTAAAAAAACTTGCAGATTTACCATAGCATTACTTGGATTAGGAAAAAGTTGCATATCACCTTCATCTAATTGAACATGAAGTTTAGGATTAGTTGAAAGTTGAGCCAACCAAGTACCATATCCGGATGGTTGATTTTCATCGCCAAAAGACCCACTAAGCCAAAGAATGCCTTCTTGATCGTATTTAGTCTGAATACTTGTATAATCACCCCACCTTACATTGGAATCATTAGTACTATAATTTATTAGCCTTTTTCCTTCTTTAACTTTTAAAATCTTTGAATAAATTCCTTCATAACCATCGATTTGATTATAGAAAATAGCACTTGTACCAGGAAAGTTTAGCTCTGATGAGTGAGAAAATGTAATTACACTGGCGTTAGGGAATTTATGATTACCTGCAAAAGCGATACTAGGGTATGCATAGTCAAACGTATCTGAATATATATAGTTTGCTTGTATTTCTCTCTTATCCAAGTCCAAAATTCCGTGATAAACGCCTGGCATGTTTTTGTCGATGATGTTGGTTGTTTGTACATATTGAATCTTGTTTTGCTCAAAAAAGGCGTCAAGAACTCGAGCATCATTGGTATGCAAACCTTTTCCACCATTTGGCTGAAAACCTGAGGGTGGAATACCATATTTTAAAGGACTTTTAAAGACTTCTACTTGATATTTTGACTCGCTTCTCACATTACCAGATAACGTATGTAAAAAAAGTGTATCATTTTTTAAATCGCCTGGCCGAACAGATAAAAAATACATGGTTTCATCCCTATTGGGTGCGCTTCCACATTTAACTGGACAAACACTCCAAATATATTTTTCATTAAAGGTAATATCACTAAGGAGATTGGTCGAAAGTTGTTCCATCCCATTGTATCCATCTCTCAATGAAACCTGCCATATAACACTCTCTGCAAAATCTTCTATCCATGAACCACCATCTTCTAGCATATTTACCGTTATGAACAAGTCACTCTCGTTAAAGGCAATTATTGGATAATCGCTCCAACGTTTATCGCCAAATGGGCTTCCATCTAGAGCATAAAAACTCCATTGTCCAGTGGGTAAGTTACTTTGACTGAATCCTACAATTATTTTAGACGTTGTGCTGGTATTTCCTTCTAAGAAAACCATAATGAACCTATCGGCATGTGGATCATACATTATTTTAGGATCAAAGGATCTCTCAAGTCTTCCAACTTGTCCGGAGGCCATAAATTCTAGAGAACGAATAAGTTGCGCCTCACCGTTTGGGTTGAAAACACGAACAATACTGTTTTGAACACTTACTATCCAACCGTCATTTGAGATGGCCATATTGTTGTCATTGGGAATGCCTCTTGATCCAGTTGGATGACCGTTAAAATTCACCCCCAGTTGTGGTGTAATAGATTGGGTAGTTTCACTGTAAGTCTTGTCTAATTTATTGACAAATCTTCTTTTTCTTAAGGCATCTACTTTCTTTTTATTTTCAGCAAAATGCATATGCTTTGACATTTCCTCTGCCTTATATAAAACATCCAAAGGTAAATCAGCTAAACGCATGTTTTTTAGTTTTGGGTAGCTTTTTTGAGTCTGTTTAAGTGAAAATTTTTGTGCACCAACAATTTGACTCATAAAAACAAACAAAAAAGAAAGAAGTACATATTTTGTCATAATATCAAAACTAAGTAATTAAGCCAAAAATGCCTTATTTTGTTTTCTCTTGAAAGCACATCTACTAGCTTGTTTTTTCTTGGTTGTTGGCATCTTTGCTTTTGGCTTAAATTTACACCTATTGCCCCTTTGGGCAGATGAGCCAATAAGGGCTTTAGTTTCATTTCATATGCTTTTAGACCACAATTGGCTAAATCCACACTTGAATGGTCTTCCCTACCTCAATAAACCCCCACTTTATAATTGGTTATTGGCTTTATTTATCAAAATATTTGGCACAAAAGAATGGGTGATTAGATTGCCTTCATACATTGCTATTTTGGGTTTTAGCGCGCAATTATACTTTTTGGGTTTAAAAATTTATCAAAACAAAGTAAAGGCTATTTTACTTGGAGCCAGCTTACTAATTAGTGGAAATTTTTTGGTTTTCAGTTCTCTTTTAGGGCATATTGATATTCCTTTTAGTTGGTTGGTTTTCAACCAAATCTACTGGTCTTTTTATTTTTTGAAACGAAAAAAATACCGGCAAATTTTTGCATTCTCTTATCTTTTTTGTGGCATTGGATTTATGATGAAAGGACTACCAAGTTTGGTTTTTCAAAGCATCTCTTTATTCACTTTATTTTTTGGTGGTAAACAATTTAAAAAGATATTTAAACCTGAACATTTTTTATTTTTTGGTTTATTTACTCTCGCAATCATAGGATATTTTTGGTTTTTCTCTCTAAACGGCTCACTTGTGGATTTAATGCATGTTTTATTTAAAGAGTCTAGCCAAAGGACCATGGTAAACAAAACCTTGTGGCAAACAATAAAACATCTTGTTGAATTTCCTTTTAAAATACTTGTGGACTTTTTACCTAGTATTTTTCTTACCTTTTTCTTCTTTGGCAAGAAATTTAGGCACAAGTTCAGAACTTCTGACCACGCACTTTTGGCTTGGGTAGCCTTGTTCAATTTATTTCCTTATTGGTTATCTCCTGATTATAGAGCACGATATGTTTTTGCGCTGCTTCCGCTCTTATGCATCCCTATAATTGAAGCTATGGATTTGAGTTTATTCCGATCCAGAATTTTAAAAAAAGCACTTTTTACACTTCTGATAATTGTATTTTTTTTACTTCTGTGTGGTTCTCTGGGCCATCCCGTCTACTCAATGAATCCAGTTAATTACCAAATTGCCTTGCTTATGATGCTGATTTTTTGGGGTTCATATTTATATTATTTTCGGAATGGGCATGTCCTTATGGATTTGGTCATGTTTTTTTTAATGGGTAAACTTTTCCTAAATGTTTTTGCATTGCCTCTAAGAAAAAGTCACATAAGCATGCCAAATGAAAAACTTTTGGCAAAACGCATAGCAGAAATTACCAAAAACAAAGAATTAGAAATGATGAATTGTAATATTGAATTGAGCATGAATTGGTACATTACAACACTTCGAAATCAACCAACCAAAACTCGAACGGAGAATTTTGACACCGTTCGCTTTTACATCGTCCCTGAAGACATAATAAGGTATCCAGAGGATGTTACTTACTATTTAAGATTTGTTAGAAAATTTGAAAACAAAAAGATGGCTTTGGTAAAATTCAAAAAATTAAGACATAAACAAAGCAAAGTTGTGGAAAACGAAAACGAAGAACCTAGATATTATCTAAACCAATAATTGTTACTTTGATTTTGGTTTGAAATTATCAGTGGTTATAGCAGTTATGAATGAAGAAGATAATATTATTCCTCTCATAGAATCGCTCAAAAAAAACTTATCACAAATTGATCACGAAGTAATTTTTGTTGATGATGGTTCAACAGACCTTACAGTAGATAAACTTCTTGAATATGCGTTTGACGGTATGAAGGTTTTGGAGTTTACCAAAAATTATGGTCAAAGTACGGCTATGCAAGCCGGCATTGATGAGAGTATTGGGGAATATATTGTCACACTTGATGGAGACTTACAAAATGACCCGAGCGATATTCCTATACTCGTTGAAAAAATTGAGAATGAACCTTTTGATCTTATTGCAGGAGAGAGAATTAACCGAAAAGATGGTATGTTTTTACGTAAAATTCCTTCTAAAATTGCCAATGGTATAATAAGAAATGCAACAGATGTACATATTCGGGATTACGGTTGCACGTTAAAGATTTTCAAATCATATTTTGCTAAAAAACTTGATTTGTATGGAGAGTTGCACAGATTTATTCCTGTATTAGCGAGTTTACAAGGAGCGCGAATTCTACAGGTACCTGTAAAACATCACCCTAGAATTCATGGAAAATCCAAATATTCGCTAAACCGGACATTTAAGGTAATTAGTGACCTTATTTTGATGGTTTTTATGAAAAAATATTTAAGAAAACCTATGCATCTTTTTGGCAATTTGGGTTTCGTGATTTTTGGTTTAGGCATTTTAATCAATCTGTATTTACTTATCCTTAAAATATTTGGTCAAGATATCTGGGGAAGACCAATATTGATTTTAGGAGTTCTTCTAATCCTTGCTGGATTTCAACTTATTATTTTTGGAATTGTTTCAGAATTGTTGATGCGCACATACTTTGAATCTCAGCAGAAAAAAACTTACAACATACGCAAAATTCATACCCTTGAAGAGTAACAATGTTTTCCTCACAATTGGAAAAATTGTGGTTTCTTTATTTGCGTTTTGGTATGTATTTCAACATGTAGATTTGTCCTCCATTTATGAAAAAATGAAGAATGTAAAGTGGCATTATGTTGTATGCGCTTTTTTTTTGTTCAACATTTCACAAATGGCGTCTGCAGCACGATTAGGTTATATTCTGAAAAATCACAAAGCAGAGATTACTTTCCCAAAAAATCTTTTGCTTTACTATATCGGGATGGCCTACAATTTGTTCTTACCTGGTGGTATAGGTGGTGATGCATATAAAATTTTACAAATCAATAGAATTCACAAATACAAAAAAAAGACCTTGGTCTCAGCATTACTTTTGGATAGGCTTTTAGGGCTTTTGGCTTTACTTATTTTAATCCTAACCGGCCTTACTTTTTTCAACTTAGGGTATCCAAAAAGTGTATGGATATTCTCAGCCATATTGGTTCTAATTTTTTCTTTTATTGGCACTAAAATATTTTTCAAACAAGGCATCTCATTTGGTTTAGGGTTTTTATGGTCTTTACTTATTCAACTGTTACAGGGTCTTAGTTTTTATTCCATAGTTTGGAGTTTGGGATATAAGTCTCTAGCATCAGCAATAATTTTTTGGATATCTTCAGTGGCAACTGCAATTCCAGTTTTTTTAGGTGGCATGGGTGCACGAGAATTAATTTTCGAAAAATTAGCGCAAACTTTCCAAATCAATAGCACATTGGGTATTACTGCAGCACTTATTTTTAGTTTAATAACCTTAGTTTCGTCATTTGTAGGTTTGGTCTTAGATTGGATTCCAAAAAATCATGAATAGCTTAATTGTCATACCAGCAAGATATAATTCCCAAAGATTTCCAGGAAAGCCTTTGGCAGACATTGTAGGAAAAACAATGATACAGCATGTATATGAAAAAGCTGCTGCATCAAAAGCTAGCAGAGTTATAGTCGCTACAGATGATGAACGAATTTTTAATACAGTGGTCAAATTTGGAGGTGAAGTCATAATGACCTCACCAGACCACAATAATGGAACAGAACGTTGTGCTGAAGTACTGGAACATTTAGAAAACGAGGGGAAGGGGTTTGATATTTTGGTTAATTTACAAGGTGATGAACCCTTGATTAACCCTAAAGAAATAGATAAGATTATTGACTTTTTTAAGCAAAATGAAACAACGGAAATACTTACATTGGTAAAAGAAATTTCTAACCTTGAAGAATTAGAATCTCCAAATGTTGTGAAAGTTGTAAGTACTATTTTTCATGAAAATACTGCCGATGCGCTATATTTTAGCCGACAGGTAATACCTTATTTAAGAAATATGGGAAAAGAACAATGGCTATCAAATCATATTTTTTATAAACACATAGGAATTTATGCTTTTCAAGCAGAAATTGTTCCTGAATTGGTAGATGTCCCCGAAGCGCCTTTGGAAAATGCAGAAAGTTTGGAACAACTAAGATGGCTTCAAGACCATTTTGTCATCTCTTTGCTTAAAACCCAAATGGAGAGTAATGGCGTAGATTCGCCTGAAGACTTAGAGCGTATTAAACAATTATTGTCAAATCATCCACAACAGCAAAAAATTCCTTGACATTGGCTAGTTTTGAACCCCGTGAGGTTTTTATTTATTTATCAAAATCAAACGGAAGGGCTTAGATTCTAACGAAATGGATAAAGTTAAATACATTTTCGTTACCGGCGGTGTTACCAGTTCCTTAGGAAAGGGAATTATTTCTGCTTCTCTTGCCAAGCTTTTACAAGCTCGTGGATATCGCGTAACCATACAAAAATTAGACCCCTATCTTAACATAGACCCAGGCACTTTAAATCCTTACGAGCATGGTGAATGTTATGTAACTGATGATGGTGCGGAAACTGACCTAGACCTCGGACATTACGAGCGGTTTTTAAATGCTCCAACAAGTCAGTCAAACAATGTTACCACTGGTAAAATTTACCAAACCATTTTAGAAAATGAAAGAAGAGGAGATTACTTAGGTAAAACTGTACAAGTTATTCCACATATTACCAATGAAATAAAACGCAGAGTACAACTCCTAGGAGAAACAGATGAATATGATATTGTTATTACTGAATTGGGTGGAACAGTGGGCGATATTGAATCTTTACCATTTTTGGAAAGTGTAAGGCAGCTTCGTTGGGATTTGGGGGTTGACCAAACCTGTGTCATACATCTAACACTTATTCCCTATTTGGCTGCTGCGGGAGAGCTTAAAACCAAACCTACTCAGCACTCCGTTAAAGAACTTCAAGAAAATGGGATATTGCCAGATATTATAGTTTGTAGAACAGAACACAAACTAACATCGGATATTCGAAAAAAAATAGCACTCTTCTGCAATGTAAATTTCAATGCCGTTATTGAAAGTTGTGACGTTCCGAGTATTTATCAAGTTCCATTAGAAATGCTAAGGGAAAAGCTTGACAGAGTAGTCTTATCAAAAATTAAGCTTCCGCTCCGCCAAGAACCAGACTTAAGTAAATGGAAAGATTTCTTATTTCGTTTAGAGCACCACAAATCTGAAGTGCAAATAGGACTGATAGGAAAATATGTTGAACTTCCTGACGCATACAAATCGATTGTAGAAGCTTTTCACCATGCCGGAGCAAGCACAGAGATAAAACCTAATATGACTTACATAAGTTCTGGATCTATTTCTGAAGAAAATGTACGAGAAAAATTGATCAAATTAGATGGAATTTTGGTAGCACCAGGTTTTGGAGAAAGAGGAATCAACGGGAAAATTGAATCCATAAAGTTCGCAAGGGAGCATAAAATACCTTACTTCGGTATTTGCTTGGGCATGCAGTGTGCTGTAATAGAATTTGCTCAAAATGTTGCGAAACTTCCAGATGCGCACTCAACGGAAATGTTCCCCAATACCCATCATAAAGTAATTGACATTATGGAAGATCAAAAGGATATTGAACATATGGGTGGAACCATGCGTTTGGGAAGCTATGATTGTAAATTAGTAAAAGGATCAAATGCCTTTAAAGCTTATGGCAAGACAAATATTCAAGAAAGACACAGGCACCGCTTTGAGTTCAACAACGAATATTTAAGCGATTTTGAAAGTAAAGGACTAAAAGCTACAGGTATAAACCCAAGCACAGGCTTGGTCGAGGTAGTTGAAATGGAGAAACACCCATTCTTTGTCGGTGTACAATTTCACCCAGAATTAAAAAGTACTGTTGAAACACCCCATCCACTGTTTGAAAAGTTCTTAAAAGCAGCGGAGCACCTTAATCAAATCAAAAATTAAGCTTGTTGATTTAATTGTAAAGTTACATTTCTTAACTCTTTGGTTAGCTTAGGAATGTTGTCTTGATATTGAAGTGAATCAAACTTAATTGGCTCGCCAATAGTGGCGCGAAAGGTTTTACCCTGTTTATTTTTAGCTTCATAGATTAATAAGCCCAAACGTAAATTCATATGTATTCTGCTAACCCAGTGAAACAAATTGCTGTTGGTTCCATGAAAAAATACAGGAATTACTGTGGCTTTTGTATCAGCAACCAAGCTAGCGGAGAATTTACGCCAAGAGTGTTCACGTGCAAATTTTGCACCTTTCTTTTTCGACATAATTGCCCCCGAAGGAAATATGGCTAAAACCTCACCCTTAGCCAATCTTCTTCTTGCTTCTTCTTTTGCGTTTTTATTAACTTCTTTTCCTATTGCGGAATTTTCAAATGAAACAGGAACAAAATGTTCTCTCATCTCTGGTTCTTGAGCCAAAACTTCATTGATCAAGATAAAGTAATCTTTTCTTACTTTATTCACCAAATACAACAAAAATATACCATCAATCATTCCAAACGGATGATTGGCAACAAAAATTAAAGGCCCTTTTTGAGGAACCTTTTCCAGTTGTTTTGCATCATACTCTAGAGAAATACTAAGCTCTTTCAGTAACAACTCGTAGAGATTATTGGGTGTAAAGGGTTGACCAATTATCTTAAAATAAAGTTTTGTAAGAAAGCGTTTACCCAAAAGAAATTCAACAAAATATATGGTAAACTTACGGAACCAAGCATCCGATGGCTGAGCATAACTAAACTTTCTCCCTGAATTACTGCGTGCCAATTTTTTTTGATTTTAAACGCCCAATGCATTTCTCAAATCTTGAACTTGACTTTCCCACAATAATTCCATTTCCTCAACCTCATCCTCGTCAGCAAAATCTGTTATAATAAGCGCGATGTCTCCAGTTAATTCATCTTTGTTTATAGAAAATTCAAAAAATTCTGATTCTTCTTCATCATCCCAGCTCCATTTAATGTATTTCCCAGATACTTTTCTTTGCAAAGTCGCAACTCTTTCTTCGCCTTCCCAGATAAAAATAAATTTATCTTTACCTTTCAAATTGACATCATCACAAAACCATTCTACCAAACCACTGGGGGTTGAAAGGTAGTTAAACAATACACTTGGACTTGATCTAACCTCAAACTCTAACTCCAGTTTTTCCCTATTCATCTGCTCCTCTGAAAGTTTCAAATTAAAAACAATTTATTTAATATCAAAGTTTTTTCATCTTTGAAGCGTTTTGCGGGAACTTATTAGCAATCGTCTATTTTTTCTTTCATTTCTGCTGTGGAATGTATTGATAGGTTTGTCTATATTGATATTTCCAAAAGGTGAAGCGGTATTATTTTTCAACAGCTTTTATAACGGATTTTTTGAAAGTACTTTTGCTTTGATCACACTATTTGGAGAGTTTTATGTTGGTCTTCTTATAGGTGTATTTTTTCTTTTTTATAAAAGAAAAAAAAATTTGTTACCCTATCTGGTTTCAGTTTTATTAAATCTTCTGGTCATATACCTTCTCAAGCACAAGGTTTTTCCACATTTTGACCGGCCTTATGCTTTTTTTGCCGATCAAATCCAATACCATCAAAACATAAAAATAAATCGTCAATTTTCTTTCCCATCGGGTCATACCAGTGCAGCATTTGTATTTTTCACAAATTTAGCCTTCGCATTTAGAGATAAACCTTATGCCTGGACACTTATTTTTCCTCCTATTTTGGTTGCGCTCAGTAGAGTAATTTTGGCTCAACATTTTCTCATTGATGTTTTTGTAGGTTCCTGGATAGGGCTTTCCATATCTTTATTTTCTTTCTTTAGCTTACGTATATTTGTGCGACATGAGAAAAGTAATTAAGCGATTTCCGCACTTTTTTCTCAGTATTTCTGCAGCTTTATTTTTTGGTTTTTTCCTAGGACGTGTTCACCTTTTTGATTGGGATGAAGTAAACTTTGCTACTGTAGCAAAGGAAATGTTGCTTAGCCATAATTGGATGAGAACGAGCGTTGACTATTTACCTTTTTCAGATAAACCTCCTTTATTTTTTTGGATGCAATCTATAAGCATGAAAATTTTTGGCATAAATGAGTGGGCCGCAAGATTACCGAATGCTTTAGCAGGTATTGCCACCATCAACTTTGTGTTTTTTCTTGGTAAAAAACACCACAATAGTAAGATGGCTTGGCAGTGGGTTTTAGTTTATTTGGGTAGTTTCACCTCTCAGTTATACTTCAGGTCAGGCATTATTGATCCTTGGTTCAACCTATTTATATTTTTTGCTTTATACTTTCTTTCTCAGGCCATTTCTTCATCCAAGAAACATGTTTATTTCTTTTTGATGGGCATTTCACTGGCTTTGGCCTTTCTAACCAAAGGACCCGTTGCCATTTTAGTTATTGGCTTAGTGGGGCTTTATATTTTAATTCAGAACAACTTTCGTAGATATTTTGCCTTAAGCCATTTGGTGCTCCTAGCTTTGCCTATACTTTCAGTTATTTTTTGGTGGTACCTATTGGGTAATGACGGATCTCCATCGAAGGTTTTAGGAAATTTTATTTCTATACAAAAAGATCTTTTTTCAAAAAATGTTGCCAACCATGCCCAACCATTTTTCTACCATCCATTGGTTTTGTTGGTTGGTATGTTTCCTGCCTCTATATTGGCTTTTCGAGGACTTACAAAAAAGGTGGGTGATAAGGGAAATAAAGCATATCTGTTGGAAAACTTACTACGTATATTCTTTTGGGTGGTTTTGATCTTGTTTAGTTTGGTAAAAACCAAGATAGTGCATTACAGCTCCATGACCTATCTCCCCATAACTTACTTCGCCGCAATCCGATTGAAAAATATTAAATTAAATAAATTAGAAATTTCGCTTTTATGGGTAATTTCTTTGATAATCGTTGCCGCGCTTTCTTTACTGTCCCTTGTAGGAAACAATCCAACTTTTAAAAATACTATAGCGAACTTCATCAACAACCCAATAACAACTGAAGCGCTCCAATTAGAAGGACCTTGGACTGGTATGGAATTTGGAATTGTAGGGATATTTTTTATCGGAGTTTTATTTGTTTTATACGCGCACAAATTTCAATACTTGTTCTTTTGGGTAGCTATATTTTGTCCCATGTTGTTGGTCAGTTTTGCACCAAAAATTGAAGCGCACAGCCAAAAGGAACTTGTGGCTTTTCATAAAGCTCGACAAAATGAAGATGCCTATTTTATCAGCCATTCTTTTGCCACCTATATTCCTAACTTTTATGCGCGAAATAAATCTTATCGTGAGGATGATGAAATATGGCAGATTCGCAAAGACGTTTTACAGAAATACAATTGTAATACTTACAGTAATTTACCTTTGGAGAAACGCGGAGCTTTTTCTTCAGAGATTTGGCAAAGACTTTTGACAGGTAAAATTGATAAACCAGTATACATAAGCATCCTTAAAAAAGACCAACATAAAATGTCGCAATATCCTAAACTTGAATTTCTTTATGAACGCGGCCCTTACGCATTCTATAAAAGAACTCTATTGCAGTAATTTAGTAGCACATTAGCCCTTAAATTTTTGAATTTGATTTTTGAGTGTTAAAAATCTGTGCTCATATTGTGACAATTTTATGTCAGTAAAAAAATGACATTTCCATGACACTAGAGACAATTTCTATAAAAAACTAGTCTTGTTCTTTGTATCTATGACAAATAGATTCATGCAAAAGTTAGCTATATACAAAAGGCAGAGAGATAAATTGGGACTAAATATTTCAGATGAATTATTGGAAGCAATAACAAAATCTTTGGGAAGCGCTATATACAAGCGAGAAACAGAAATTATATCCGTGCAAAAAGGCGAAATAGCTAAAATAAAAAAAGAATTTCTTGGAAATAAACTGGGTTTAGGAGATAATCCTATATTAGACGAGCATATTTGGAAAGTCTTGGAAAAATTAGGTCTCTCAAACAAGAGAAAATACCGAGTGCTGGTTTATTGTTTACTGGTAATCAAATTTGGCAAACAAAGCTATTTTATTTAATTAAAAAAAAACGTTCTATGACTTGGGGATAGTAGGTATGTTCCAAACTAGAAATCTTTTTTATAATAGATTCTATGCTTTCATCCTTACCAAGTTTTACCCGTCTTTGAAATAGGTAATCTCCTTCATCATAATTTTCATTAACAAGATGTATGGTTATACCTGTTTCTTTTTCCTTATTAGCCAACACTGAATGGTGGACGTGCGCTCCGTACATGCCCTTACCACCATATTTTGGCAAAAGACTTGGATGAATATTCATAATTTTATTTGAATACGTTTCAAGAATATTTGGTGTAATTTTTCTCAAAAATCCAGCAAGAATAATTCCTTCAACATGTGAAGAAATAAGTAATTTAAGTAATGTATCATTTTTTAAATCAGCATTTGAAAAAACAAAACAATCCATGTTTAATTGTTGACACTTTTTAATTACACCCGCCTCAGGATTGTTTGTATATACGCCCGAAATTTCAATAGATGCGTGACCATCAAAATATTCAATTATTGCCTGTGCATTGGTTCCGGAGCCCGAAGCGAGTATTGCCAAGCGAATCATAAACTTGGTTCAAAAGTATGTATATAAACCTCTAACTCTCTTAGGTGATTAATTTTATTAGCTACCTCTGGTCCGTATAAATGTCCATCTATGGTAATTACACGTTTATTTTTTTGATCAAAAATTGTTCGGGTAACAAATGGACCAGCCATAAAGTCATTCTTCATACTCCACCAACCTTTTAGGGTGTAACAAGGCATTCCACTAAAATTTTCTTTGGTAAAGCTGCAATCAATCTCGGGATCAATCTCCACATATGTATTGTCCAATTGGCCCTTCAAAAATTTTTTGGTTTTTTGATTTCGCATTTTTTTAATGTAGTTCAATTCAAATTGACTTTCCGACGCGAATGGCTCTTCATAAATACAAATTGCATAATCCATTTTTTTAGAATTTCTTCTATACCAAAGCATCTCTTTTTTATTTAAAGCCAATCGATAATAAGGATGTAGTGGTAAGGCAAATTTTCTCGACTTCTTCATTTTTATAAAGCTCGAATTTCTCGCCTTCCCGAGTGGAAACATTTTATTTTCTCCTACAGAAAGCTCCGCTTGCTCAACATATTGGATAAGTTTTTCTTGGTTTTTAACTATTTTTTCTAGAAGTGAATTTTGATTTTCTGCATAGATAATAAGTGTTTTTTGCGGCTTTGCCCACAAGTTGTTTATCACAAAACCAAAAGCATTTTTTTCATTTATTTTTTGTAAAAGATTTTGAACTGTTTGCCTATCAAATAGTGAAAGAAAATAATCTTTGGACTTGTTATCGAGAAGAATAATCGAATTGAAATAACGTCGAGTAAAGTTGCCCATTTGATCTAAAGGCAAAAATCTTGGTAAAAATTTTCTAGGTTTTGGAGGCAAAAGATTTTCTTCCTCAGCAGAAAAAACGTTCAGAAATGTTTCTTTCATTTGATGCTGAATTAATCGATCATCTGCTAGGATAAAAAAATCACCATATTTGGCATACGATTCAAGTTTAATTTGTTTGTTGTTGCCCTTATCACAAAAAGCAAACAAGCTGCAAAAAATGACAAACAGAAACTTCCTCATTTACTTATAAATTTTTAATTTTTGGTTGGGAAAAATTAGACTGCTGTGTAAGCTGTTCCAAGTTTTTAATTGCCCAACAGTAATTTTATACCGCTTTGCGATTAAAGGTAAACATTCCCCTTTTTTTACCGTATGGAAATAATATTTTGGTACCCTAGCCACAGTAGAAATCTTGTTTAAATCCATAAGCACATTTTTTCTTTCAAGTATCTTATAACTATAATCTTCGGGTAGTCTTAAAGCATAACTTTTTGAGGGTAAACGATCGGACTTCAACTCAGGGTTCCAAGATTTTATAGTGCTCACCTTTACCTCTAACACCTTTGCCAAGTCATCAAGGAAGTAAATGTCCCCTAAAGCAACCGTTGTTAAATTATGTAAGTCAATATCACTGGTTTTGGCTGTAATGCCGTACTCCTTATAGGTATTCATTATGTATGCCATAGCTATATATTTTGGAATATAATCTTGTGTTTCCTTATATAGAAATGGTTGAATTTCCCAAAAATTTTCCCCGCCTGATCTCCTCATAGCACGGGCAATACCTCCAGGGCCAGCATTATAACTTGCCAAAGCCAAATGCCAATCTCCAAAACGTTTGTAAGATTCTTTCAAATATTTAGCCGCAGCCTCCGTAGATTTTTCGATGGAGCTTCTTTCATCAATTTCATAAGTATTTTTCAAACCATAAAGTTTACCCGTTGCAGGCATAAACTGCCAAAGACCAACAGCACCTGACCGCGAAACAGCTTTAGGATTTAAAGCTGATTCAATTATCGACAGATATTTTATTTCGTAAGGAATGTCATACTGATCAAAAATTTTGTCGTAGATGGGAAAATAATGTTCAGACAGGCTCAATACTTCTTTAAGTCTCGGTTGCCAGTTGATGGCAAAAAAGTCGATGAACTTTGCTACTTGTTCATTATACACCATGGGCACCTCAAATTCGAGCTTGTTCATCTTGTTGTAAAAGATTTCCTCGGTCACATTTAGTGAACCACTCGGAAAAACGACCAAATGATCTTCATCTTTTTCAGTCAAGTTACTCGCCCTCGTACAAGAAAAACTAAACACGCAAAGAATAAGAATAAACCTAATCACTTGAAACAAATATGAATATAAAACTTAATTTTTGTATTGTGAATTGCCAACATAGACTGTTTTTTTGGGGATTTATATAAAATTAGACTAATTTGAGAGCATAAATTATGGCTGAACAATCCAAAAAAACATTTCAAAAAATCATGCAAGAATCTTCTATTCAGCCAAAGGAACAACTTTTACCTATTGATACAAAGCAAAAGGGCATAGAAATAGGCATACCTAAAGAAATTACTTATCAAGAAAAAAGAGTTCCACTTACGCCTTTATCGCTGAAATTACTTACTGAATATGGCTATATCTTCAAGATAGAAAAAGGTGCAGGCCTTCAAGCACATTTTTCTGATATGGAATACAGCGAAGCAGGAGCAGAAATTGTAAACAGTCAAAAAGAAATTTATGCATGTCAAACCATATTAAAAATTGACCCACCAACACAGGAAGAAATTGTACACCTTAAGGAAGGACAAAATCTCATAAGCGCGGTACAACTTGCTGATATCAAGGAAGATTGTATGCAGAGTATGATGCAGAAAAGGATAAACGCATTGGCGTATGAATTTATTGAAGACGAAGGTGGCAGCTTTCCCTTTACACAAACAATGAGTGAAATTGCCGGAAAAGCTGCCGTATTTATCGCGGCAGAATACCTAACCAACCAACAATATGGGAAAGGCGAACTTTTGGGTGGCATTTCTGGTGTACACCCAACACAAGTTGTAATTATAGGCGCGGGTACAGTTGCAGAACATGCCGCCAAAACTGCTTTGGGTGTAGGTGCTTCTGTAAGTATTTTTGACAATTCTGTATTTCGTCTCAAGAATCTGGAACAAAAATTAGGCAATAGAATTCATACTTCCACGCTTATACCTGAATTGCTGACTAAAGCGCTTCAAAATGCAGATGTTGCCATAGGCGCTATGGCCATGCGAAAAGCGGAGTCTCCATGCGTTGTAAGTGAAGAAATGGTGCAACAGATGAAAGCAAAGTCAATGATTATCGATGTTGCAATTGATCGGGGCGGAAATTTCAGTACATCAAAAATTACCAACCATCACGAGCCCGTTTTCGAGAAGTTTGATGTAATTCATTATTGTGTGCCAAATATTCCAAGCCGCGTAGCAAGAACTGCTAGCTATGCTTTAAGTAATTTGTTTACAGGCATATTTATTGAATGGGCAAAATATGGTGATTTAGAAACTTATATTTCTCATCATAAAGGTATGCGCATGGGAACGTACCTTTATAAAGGTCATCTTACAAATGAATTGTTGGGAAATAAATTCAATATAAAAATTAAGGAAATTGACTTTTTAATTCCGCCAACCTATTTCTCTATTTAAAGTAGATTTAGCTGGTACCTTGAAAAACTTTTGGCAAGCACCCATACTTTTTGAGCATTATTCACTCTAATTCTCTTTTCCAAAAGCTCTTCTTTGTGCTTACTGTCGATTTTTACCAAAAGTTTGAGGTAATATTTATACGCGGTATAAACGCCAAATCTGCAGGATAAAGGCAATTTTTTAATCCCGCTTAACGCATGCTTGAACTCTTCTTTTACTTCTTGAATAATTTGTTGTTTGTCTTCATCAGAGAAATTGGTGAAGTTCACATTTGGGAAATACAGTCTTCCTCTTTCTTCTAAATCGCTCTTAAGGTCTCTTAAAAAATTTACTTTTTGGAAGGCCGAACCAAGGGCTCTAGCGTTGGGCAGTAAGTCATTAAACAATTTTTTATTCCCCTCGGTAAAAACATGCAAACACATCAACCCTACTACTTCGGCACTTCCATATACGTACTTATCATATGAATCTTTATCGTGTACTTTTTGCTCTAAGTCCATCTTCATGCTCTCAAAAAAGGACTTTACTAGCGCTTGATCAATAGAAAATTGATGATGTGCCATTTGGTAAGCATGTAAAATTGGGTTGGTTGAAAATTTTCGCTCAATTGCTTCATAGGTCTGCGCTTCAAAATCATTTAACAAAAGACCTTTATCTTGATTGTGAAAGGTATCTACAATTTCGTCTGCATAACGAACCATACCATACAAAGCATAAATAGCCCACCTTAATTCACCAGAAATTAAACGAATGCCAACTGAAAAAGAGGTACTGTATCTTTCTGTTGTAAGCTTGCTCGATTCGAGAGAGACTTCATTGTATAATTTAATTGCATTTTTCATACCTTTCTCAAATATTTTTTGGGCACAAATAAGAAGCCAAACGCCTCTGCCCCATCTTTGGTTAATGTCTTATGGTGAATTTTATGCGCCTTTCTCATGGCTTTAAAATATTTAATATTTGTCTTTCTAAGCCATTTGATTCTTTGATGAACAAATACATCGTGAACCAAAAAGTATGCTACCCCGTAAAGACAAACTCCAATACCGATTTCGAAGAATATTGATGGAATTATTTTTTCGCT